>Ga0214480_100082_pt1 | contig 37981 bp, 29 predicted proteins | sample M1_20Mar14CPVII9_3_FD_165042 | JGI IMG/M metagenome (GOLD analysis project Ga0214480, IMG submission 165042) | Marine eukaryotic communities from Monterey Bay, California, United States - M1_20Mar14CPVII9sort6BwellE17 | ecosystem: Environmental > Aquatic > Marine > Unclassified | place: USA... | reverse complement strand
AAGGAATCCTTCAATGGTATTGGTGAGAGGTATTGAGATATTATATTTTTGGTAGGTATATTATTGATAACTTTTGATCTATTGCAAATTGCAATACCAAATCCACCACAAGTAATTAATTGCCTTGCCGCAATGATATTCATTTACAGAGAAAGTATTACTACAGTCCTCGGCCTTGCTCAACATAATAGCTCATCATTGCCTGACGTAAATCGTATCGTAGTATTGTGTGTGTCATTGAGAGTTCGAAAAATGAATACTTGACTGTGTGTCGATCAAGAATCATGTGTCGTAGAAAAGATAGATTCTTTAGTAGTGATGTATGATTGTACGCTCCATTAGTAACAGAAGAAGCTAGATATTCCATTTCTCTAGTACTAACACTCAACTATATAAAAACTGTTCTTATATCTACTTGATAGATAATTCCCCATTCATTTCATAATATCCTCTCCTCCTCTACAACTTTAATCGGACATGTTAAAAGCCGCCTTGAGTAGGGATTTTGATTCCTCAATCTTCTCTTCATCTGCTCCAGCCCAATCCTTATTCTCAAACAAATTGTATGCCCTGTTAGCATTAGTTTCTGATATTTCCAAGCCCAAATCTCCATCAACAAAGGCGGCATATGAAACTAACTTCTCCATGCTTGCTACTGCCTTAGAATCCAAACCACGTAACATGCACCCAATTATATCACCTAGGATTCCGCTGGCACGGTCTGTAATGAGACCTGCCACAACCTCTTCTCCCTCTTCTTCTGTCAAGCCGAGACTTTCTTGGATTTCAGCTAGTAAGTCGGCACTATCCATGGTAATTTCTCCATCATCTATACCCGGTGTTATTTCCATCGAAAACATGGTAACTAAGCGAGACTTGGTAAGTCCAACATCATCCTTAAGGTCTAATCCCATGGAGTTACACTTCTCGCGGAATGCCTTGACCATATCAGGAGTGATATCACCCGAGTCGAACATAGCGCTTGCCTCCTCGGAAATGATCTTCTTCTGTGTATTAAGCATCATCTCCTCACCCTTCTCGGCTGAGATACCAAGCTTGCCCTGAATGTTGGCAAGGAACATCATATCTTGTTGATCTAGGGCACCCTTGGTGGACATGGATTGTGTAATATAGTTGTCATATACCATACTGCCAATGTTGCCACCAATTTCTTCCATCTTGTCAGTGGTAAGGCCAAGAATACCCCCGAATGTGGCCTTGGCGGCTTCATACCGAGCAGCATTGGGACTTTGGTCAGTGAAGGAGCTAACGACGAACTGACGGTAACATAATTCAGCTACCTGATCATCAATACAGCCCATACCCTTGGCGGTGATGGGGTATTCAGATTCGTAGACGGGTTCTTCTTCGGTGACAGTCTTCTCCTCTCCACCTTCTTCCTCGGCGGGTACCTTCTTCTCAACCTTCTTGGTTCCTACCACCTTCTTCTGAACAATATCATTCTCGACATAAAAGTCAATGAGGTTCATAATATCACTCATGATGTTGCCATCGGTTCCCAAACCAAGCTTTCCCTGTTAGTAATTAGAGTTGTGTGTGAATAGTGGGAGAACATGTGAGCAAAGTTTCAGTATGGCCAGACAAACATCAAAACAAATGCCCCAAAACTACTTACATCTGCCTTCTGGCCACTCTTAAAGTAATCCTCTCCATAGTCTGCTCCACGCTTCTGTGCCAACTGATCATTTGTCAATACCAATCTTTCCATCTCCTGTGAGATAAACTCCACCATTGGCTTCATTCGTTCACCAATAGCCTCCATGTATATCTCCTTGCAGGCCTCGTCGGACATACCAAGACGTGCACGTAGATCCTCTAGTGGTTGACGGAACTCCTCACGGATAACACCTGTGGTACCGAGTGCCTCCTTAATAGCCTTCTTGTATTGGGCACCAAATGTTGTGCCATGGACGTCATATACTTCTTCGGGAGCAATACTGAGCAACGAGCGGAGTGAGGCAAGTGTCTCGACCTCATCTGTCGAGGGGATACCCCCGGGTGTATTCGCACCAATCTCCATGACTGCCTTGCTGTATAATGGCCCAGCGTAGGATGATACCATCTCATCATCCAACTTGTAGTCAGTAATAACCTTATCGATATTATCCTTCAAGTTTGTAAGTAATGCATCGGTGGAATTACCACGTAAAATCTCCTCAGTTGCGGAGGTTAATACATTTTGAAGTTCAGGTCCAAAGTAATTACGGATCTGGGTAACACCCTCCTCCTCGGATAGGCCAAGCATACCACGCAATACCTTGAGCAGACCCTGAGCTTTGTCGGAAATATTCTTAGCACCAGATTCCTCATCAACCTTAATTGATCGGATGAAGAAGATTTGATACATGTTATGCCTATCCGTATTCTTTATGAATCCACATGCCGAGGAACTGTCATAGGGATCGAAGAGTGTCTTTTCAAAGTCTTCAAACTCTTCCCAACCCGCAGCCTCAAGTATCTCCTTACATGTCTCCTTGGCAGCAATAGCATCAATAAGTCCATCATATGTAGCCGCGGCATTATTCACACGTGCAAATCCATTAACCTTCTCTAATGGTCGACCAAGTGCCTGCATAACCATACTTGTCATCATTTCCTTCATACTAGAATCCTTGAGGTACAATTCCTTCTGACGACTTTGGATAATATCCCATGCCTTGGCGGGAGGAATGATACCAGCAATGGCATCCTCCAACGTCGACAAGGCAGTTTGACGCCAATAATCAGTAGTTGCCGCGGCAATTTCATAATCACAATCTTCATCGCTAAGACTAAATACCTCCTGTAGCTTCGACAAGGTATCAAACGCCCCATCGAAAAACTTGATTGACGATGTATCCTCAACCTCCCGTTGTTTCTCCTCTTCCTTCATAGCCTCCAACTTTGCCTTAGCCTCATCCTCGGTACCTAACCGGACACCCTGATTAACATCATAATCATCCTCATCCTCATCATCTTCCTCCTCGGGTAAGCCCAACTGGACACGTACCTCCTTCCCAAATGACTCCATATGCATATCCATAGCCTCCTCATCGGATATACCCAACGTGGCCCGAGCACGACTTAACATATCGGAACTAACCGCACCACTATTCAACTTACTCCGTGTGCTACCCAATGCCCGTTCATAGAATGGTTTAGCAATATCTTTCGCACGTTCCATTCCCTCCTCAATGTCTAATCCACCTAATGCTCTGGCAACTCGAGAAAATTCAAATGTAAATGCCTCAAATGTTTCACCACCTTGTTTTAATGCCCTTTCCGTCAGAAATAATAATTTATCTAACGATACACGATCGGGATGATCAACATCATCTAATTCCTCTTCACTAGTAAAACGTATAATATCACGATAAAAGTTTGTAGCGGCATCAGCATGTCCCTGACCAACCTGAATATTATCCAAAGACAACGCTTCTCTCAAACTAGCCAACTCTTTCAACTCAGCAGTCTTTGCCATTGGATTCTTCGCCATACCACATAAATACACAGCATAGATTGTAGTTTTCATATCTTGAAAATCTTCATCATTCACACCATAATCTGACTGTAGTACGTTAATACCATCCACTATATTATCATCATCCACACCCAATTCTGATAATCGTTTAGCAATTGCCAATGGACATGATCGTCGAATATCTTCATCGATATAATCTTTGGAAACACCGCCGGCGGTTACTGCCGTGATTACACCCCCTACTGCCCGGGCAGCTAATCGTCGGGATGGTGTCATTGCCGCACCGACTACATAACTTAATGGTAGGGCTGCCACGCCTGCTAATTTTACTAACTTTGGATTTTGAAGTTTCGATGTTATTTTGGAATCATTTGTGTTGGATAATGTTGCAATGTAATCTTGTAGAGCCTCGGGACCGCCTCCTGCTGCTAGATTTAGTGAAGTTGTTGTTGTTGATTGGAAGTTGGGATTAGTAGTGGCGATGAGTGAGTTGGAAGTTGATAGTGATGGTAAACCAAATGCAGGTCGCTGTTGTTGAGGAGTAATTGCAACATTATTAACACTATTTCTGCTAATAGTTGACGGCTTATTCACCAATGATGGAGAGAAAGTAAATGCCGATGTAGTATCTACTGTAGCTGATATTGACAAAGCTGCTATGCATGCAGCTGAATGAAATCTCATCTTCTATTCTATTTGTTTGTGTTATATCTTGTGCTCTTTTTTTCTCTACTGATCAAGTAAGTCTAATACCGATAAACTCTGACGAAAAGATATAACTCACCAACCGATATTAAGTAGTTCTAGGATGACGTTCAAAGCATATATTGACGAGTAAAGGCGACTATTAGAAGTATGATATCGAGTTGCCGTCGTCGTGCGTCTTTGATGGATTTTGCCTTCAATAATTTTACAGTGGAAGTCTGTCCGTGGTAAGGTATCCTAACAACAGCCGCCATGTGGAACTTGACGAAGTGCACAATACAAATAAACGCCCGCCTAACAAACGATCCTACTTGAGCCTTTTGAAATAACATAACTTGTTACCGCAATTGATAGGGCTGCATTCATTATATATGAGTATGTATGTAGGGCTGAGTTAGTTACATTCGTTTTAATGACGCAACTCAATTTACAAGCTACATCTTCGGCCACTCGACTCCCTCGTCTCTCTAGTTTCTTATTTGATATCATCCCAAATCCATCCCCATTATTTCTATTTCTATACCTCTTATTCTTCCAACCATCCCCCTCACTTTATTCTCCCAAAATATCGTATATCTTACTTACATCTCATCATCTTCATCCCTAAACTCAGCACTCTTCCTCCTCTGTCCAGTTTGTTCCTTCTTCCTCTTTTCATACTCTTTCTTATCCTTCAATTTCTGCTTTCGAACATCGGCAGAACTAGGCGTGCCCAAATACGGCTGCAACACAGGCCATACCTGCTTCTTCCAAACTTTCATACCCCTCTTATAAACAAATCCAAAGTTATGACGCATATTTCGTACACCAGTCTTAACAATTGCCGGCGCGTGTTTATTAAATTGTGTATCAATTACTTCCTTCGTTTCCCATAATTTTTCAAATGCCAATGTCATGGGCGCTTCATCTTGTTCCCAATTTAAAAAGTATCCATAATCACCATACTTTCGTTCTAATCGTTTGACTAGTTTTGGATAATCACCATAATATTTGGATAGGATGTTGGGTACTTCTAATACTTTTTCTGGATCATGCTTTTCATAGAAGGATATTACACGTTTCTTAGGTGACGGTCCGATGCCAAGACGATGGCCTAAGTTACCCATTATATGATTCTTGGCAATAAAGGCAGTAAACCAATCACCTGCATATAGAAATGCAGGTATTAGCGTCGTACCAGTTAACATCACCAACATTACCAATGGTAATGTTTTAATACCCTCACCGGATGATGATGGTTGTGGACAGCACATATCTCCTCCACCTCCACCGCCACGTGTGGCAGTTCGTGCTGCCGCTGCCTTCTTTGCTCTAGCACTTTTTGATTTCTTCTTCTTTTTGGGTGCCTCTTCTTCTGTTTCAGGAGTTGCAGCAACATTGTCATCTTCGTCTTCAGAACTACTACTATCACTTTCAATCGGTGGACCTACATTGTTAAATGATGGACCTGTTTCTCCCTCGAGGATACGCTCTGCTTCCTTGGCTCGTGCCTCTTTGCGGGCTGCTTTCCTTGCTGCTTTTGATTCTGATCCGCGTGCCATATTGTGTATTATTTATTATATATTTATATTGCAATAGACTACGATAATATATAGTTGTACAATACCTAGAGAGGGGTATATTGGGGAGTAGTGATATGATAGTTGAAGTTTGAGTTTGTAAGTAAGGCGTGGTTCGTTCGATGGCTATGACGTTTTAGCGATTGGACTCTTAAAGATACCTAAGATAACTTTGGTTTACAAAGGTTTCTAAAAACATTTTCATCGTTATCTCTACAATACTTTCAGACAATAAACATACACTTGGATATACCTTTATGAGTGTAAACCAAGTAATGCGTCACAGTTGAAGTTATCGCCAATCTTTTCTCTTACTCATTGCATGCTCATTTCATCTCTTTGCAAAAGCAAATTACTACTATACTATCTCCTCATCTATACTATTATCATCATGTCCCTACTACGTCCTCTATTCATCGGCGGTCTACTCGCTACTGCATCAGCATTCGCTCCTTTATCTAACAATCATGCTTTATCCAGCAGACCGATAACATCACTAAATGTTGCAGTCGACACATCCGACATTAAAAATGGACTAACAATTGAATTAGACGGTGAGCCATACAAGGTATTAAATTTTAGTATTATGAAACAAGCCCGTGGTGCTGCTAAAACGACTATCAAATTTAAGAATCTAAAGAGAGGTAATACTATTGAGAATACATACCGAAGTGGTGAGAAGTTTGAAACTGCACAGATTGATAAGAAACCTAGTCAGTATACTTATGAAGATGAGGTGCGTATGTAATGTGATCTGTCTGTTATGGTCCTTTTTAGTATCGGTGTATAAGTGTGTGGAAAGGATTCATACTTGTGTTGCAATTTATGGGGGTTAAAGAAGATAATCATCAAGATCATTAGTTTTTGCACATGATGTGTTCGTTCAATTGTGTAGGAGAAATGTGCACATGATATGTTCATAATGTGAATCTCTCTTTGATGATAATGGAATGTATGATATACCTCGGATAAATAAGATTTGCAATTGATGAACAATCATATACTAATACCTTTCTTTACATTTCTCAACCACCAAACAAATACACACCAACACAATCAAATACAGTCGGGAAACTACTTCTTTATGGATTCAGAAACATTCGAGGAAGTTATGGTTGAATCAAATATAATCGAAGATCAGAAGAAGTGGATTTCGGAAGGTATGGAGTGCAATTTAATCTACTTCAAGGGTAATGTAATTGAAGTTCAGCCTCCAAGTCCATATGTATTTGAAATTGTAGAGTGTGATCCAAATGTTAAGGGAAATTCTGCACAGGGAGTTACCAAACCAGCTGTATTGGAATGTGGTGCTACAATCACTGTTCCGGGATTTGTTGAACAGGGATCAAAAGTTAAGGTTGATACTGAGAATGGTTTATACATGGAGCGTGTGTAAAGGTCAAAAGAAGTGATTATTAAGTGATTAAATGCCACGTTGTCTTTCTGTTTACATTAACTCGATGTTTCTCACCTGCGACCCTTAAACATATCCAGTCTAAGTGCCATTGTTCTTGATTCACTTTTCATCTCGTTGCTAACTTTCTGATGCTCAAGCAGTGTATTTGCATATTCGTCTTTCGTTATATATCCTCCCCCAAATCCATCTCTCAATTGGGTAAAAAGATCTTCATTACTCAAACCGCACATTGCTGCCTTCCTAAAATACAACATGGCATATTCAATCTCTCCTTTCTGAAATAAGGCTTCACCAGCACAAGCATATGACTGAACGCTACCATTGTCACCTCCTTGTTTGTAATATTCGATAGCCAGATTTATATTTCTTTCTATATTGTTTTGTCCACACCGATAGCAGTTTCCCAGGAAATGAGAGGCATTACCAAATCCTTCTACTGCAGCACGTTGCATCCATTTTAATCCCTCGTCCCAATCTATATCAACACCATTCTCTCCGTGAATGTATGTCATGGCTAACTCATACATTGCCTCAAGTTTCCCGGCTTTTGCTAATTTCTTTTGCAATCCAAACATATCAACGGCATCTTCACGGGGATCTTGCCTACAGAGTGCACATGTACTGACTGCCTTTTTGACTTTCTCTTCTTCCATCCCCTCTTTGAGAAGCGACAAAATATGATCGTGCATACAACCTTTACAAAGTCGAGAATCGCAGCATTGTCTGTAGATTATGCCACCATCTACAGGAAGTGGAAGTAAACATATCGGACATTCTTCATTATGAGGACGAATCCAATTTTTCAATGGATCTTCCGTCCGTTTGTCTGCGGCTTCTTTGGCCCTGATCCCGTTTTCAATATGTATATCCACTGCTGCAAGCAACTCATCTTTGTCTTTATCTTGTATCCCAAGTTTTTCAAGCAACTCAAGCATTTCAGGGTCAATTTGTTCCTCCTCCTCCTTTTCCATAGATGTATCTCTTTTCAGTTGAGTAGTCGATGCCATAATATTGCCGGTTTGCAATAATCCTATATTAATCTAAACACGTTCTAAACAGGCATTAGATGCCTTTCAAAATATAATACAGTTTGATATACGTTTAGTCGCTAGAGTCGCCCAGACCGACCCTCTCTTCTTGCCGCTCGTGCTTCCTAGATATAGCGTTTGATATGGAACTATTACAGTTGTCTACTCCAGACACATATTATTAACAGATATATAGAATATTATTGTAAGAGACGGCTTATATATTATGAAAGAAGGATACCCTACCAACTCAAAGTTTAGTTTGAGGAACAACAGAGAGTAGCCGGGAAGACGGGTTATTAGTCAATAGTTTAGTATTGTGGATCATATCACCACCCAGTTGGTTGTCTCTCATCTCATAGGTACAATACCTCTCTAGAGAGACTTCGGTAATACACAAACAAACAACTTGGAGGCACTAGATACGCATTATCTACCATGAATGCAACAAGCAATAATATTATCATTGATGAATATGATAAATCTCTCGGATATCATCCATCTGTACCTCCATTAGATATTAGTCTCGGTCTGACTTCATCATATACTACAAGTGTATTGAGATGGGGTATATTAGGATGCTCAAAAGTTGCACATGATTTCACTCAAGCACTCAAATTTCTGTCTTCCAATGGACTACCACATCAAGTAGTAGCAGTAGGCTCACGTTCACTTGGCCGTGCATCAACATTTGCAGAGCTACACAATATAAAACAAAAACATGGATCATATGAAGAATTATGTAATAATCCAAATGTGGATATTATATATGTAGCTTCTTTACACCCATATCATAAAGATCATGCCGAATTGGCATTGAATTGCAATAAACATGTATTAATTGAAAAGCCAATAACAATGCGTAGCGAAGATGCACAATACATATATGATTTGGGAAAGAAGTTACATAAATTTGTAGGAGAGGGAATGTGGACGCGGTTCTTTCCAGCTGTCGAGTGGGCAAGGAAACACTTGGGTGAAGAAGAAGTGGTAGTAGAAGAAGTAGAAGAAGACGCAGAGAATGAGGGTATTAGAGTTACGAGTAACAATATCCAACGTATCGGTCAAGTGAGAGTAGTACAAGCAGACTTTTCAATTGATGGAAATGACGTTGGGCCATATCCATCAGATTCTTTATTTGCAAAGGACTTGGGAGGAGGAGCATCTTGGTGTGTATTACCATACATTGTTGCTGCTTCTACACTTCCATTTGACACAAATCCTGAACGAATCGCCGCGAATGGGATACTACCAAATGATACCGATGAGGCTGGAGATTTAGCAATGGGTATGACAATGACATTCAACAACAACACAAAGAACCAAGATGGCAGTAAATGTCCACCAAAAGACAAGTCAATTGCCTCTGGAGTATGCAGTTATCTTGCTGAATCGTCCGAGCATACTAGATATGCAGCAAAGAGGGGTAGAATTACGATCGGATCACCTGCACATTGTCCAACAAGCTGTGCAATAGTCAGAAAGTTGGCTGGTAGAGGTAATGGTGCCACAAGTGACGCGACGACTGATACTAATCCTGAGACTTGCTACATATTCCCTTTACCATCGTCGACATGGGAGATAGAATCTTCTGGTGGTTTTAAAATGCCCAATAGTTTGGGATTTATATACGAAGCAGAGGCTACAAGACGTCTAATAAGTGCAGGGGAACTTACATTTCCTCAATGGACTCCTGATGAGAGTGTTGGTTGTATTCGTATCATTGAAGAGATGATTCGACAAGTGAAGACTTGACATCTATAACTATATCATCTAAGTGAACTTTGGATCGGGATTTCTTGATTGACATGAAATTATGATACACACTGTTAATCTAGTGACTTTAGAAACTCTATATCGTACCGTATAATACTAATGAACTATATTGCCGCCATATATGCCATCAAATCAACCACTTGTTTCGTAATTGTCGTACGAGGTGGTAGGTAGGTATCTTTTAGGATACCGACCGCATCTATCATTAATTCCGCATTTTCAATGAAGTTTACATATCAAGAGCAAGTGCTGGCAACATGGAGATCTTTGCAATAGTAGGGATAGTAGACGGCAAATTAGGCATAGTAGTGTGAAAAAGCTAGGTTAATATAGTACAATGGCAACGGCATCCAAAGCCGCAGCGCTACAAACAGCATTACTATCTGTACGATCATTAAGACGTCGAAAACTTGGACATATCTCCCCAACACACTATCCTCTTAATGGGCTAGATAAATGGGGTCGTAAGAATACTAATAGCAATGGAAATGGTATGCCATCCAACTTACTAGCAGGCGGCGGTGGTGGTAGAAGACCAGCGCCACGAGCATCATTAGTCTTTGGTGGTGAGGGGCGAAACTCTCGAAATAATGTAACACTAAATAATGGTTGCAAAAACACATCAAGCACGACAAATGGCATACATATAAACCGCCATAGTAGTAGTAATAAAGCAACAACAAGGAGTTTGAGTAGGATAAATGGAAAAAGATTACACAGCAGTAGAAGATATGTCAATGGATCATCACAGCAATTACAAGCTGTTATAAATGGTGCTTCACAAAATGCAAATAATAGCAATCAATCTATTACTTCATCCTCAAAGAAAGATAGACAAACCAAAGACAAATCAGATTTAATAGTAGTATTAGATATGGATGAATGTCTCATACATTCTCAGTTTCTAAGTGATGTTGATAAGTATAGACAAGATGAAGAGCGTCCATCCTCTTCCTCTACTTCAACATCAAATGCATCTCAATCAACATTTGAACCAGGAGGAGGACAGCATTCACCATCCGATTCCTTATTTCTAAATGCATGTGATTCATTCCGAATAACATTGCCGGATGGTGATTTGGTGAATGTTAACAAACGACCCAACTTGGATTTATTTTTGAAAGAGATTACGAATAAGTTTGAAACTTATATCTTTACTGCTGCCATGGAGGTAAGTTTACTATGGGTTTGGATCTGTGCATGTATGAATTGTATGTGCTACTCATTCTAACATCTTTCACTCACACTGCCGTGCATCTAGGTATATGCTGAGCCAGTATTAAACGTATTAGATCCGAACAATACAATGTTCAAAGGTCGCTTCTACAGAGATCACTGCTCCTATGATTCCGATCTAGGAGTATATGCCAAAGACTTGTGTGATGTACTACGTATGAGAAAGGCAATGATGACAAATGATGCTACATTAATTCTACCACTGACGGATGGGAGTGGGAGTAGCAAAGCTGAAACAAGCCCAAAAAGAAGTGCAGAACGATGTAAATGTGACGAGGACATTTCAATATGCGGCGAGCGTCGTGTGGTATTAGTTGATAACAATCCATTATCATTCTTACCCAATCCATCGAATGGGATATTAGTTTCATCATTCTATGATGATCCAAAAGACGATACTTTAGAGGCTGTGATGGAGTTATTACATGAATTAGATGATAGTGATGATGTCCGTCCTATACTGGATGACAGATTTGGTTTAAAGGATGCATTGGATGATGTAGTGAAGGGTGCCGCGGTTGGTTGGTAAGCACATTTCTCCTCCTTCTTACAATAGAATGCTAAAGCTAGTGTAAAATAGGCTGTTTAATGAATACCATAGAGGAATAGAGGAGTGCCGAGCCTCTGTTGTCATACCACCCTGTCTCTTTTTCTAGGCTATCAGTATTCAAACATACATTACATACACCCCCGTTTTGATCCACCACAAAGAAGGATAGCAGAGACAGTAAAAGGCAGCCATATAAAATTTTGTCTCACATTCTAAGCATTTACTTTTACTTTACACATAGAGATGTATACCCTCCAAATAACTAATCTAACTAGCGGTCCCCAATATTTATGCTTTTAAGGCTCTAAACTTTGAAGATCCACATCGTTTGAAGGCCCATCTAATTTCCACCCAATACTACTACCCTAACATAAAATTGTTAAATTTCCCCGCATGAGATATGATAAATCTAACCGTATCACTCTAAACAGCCGAATCATTATCCACCCACGCATTAATAATTTAACTTAATCCAACGTCAACTAATCCCAATCCCCTTTATTCTATATTATACCCCGTTTAATAATCGCCATACATGATTAGCCGTTAGATTATTACTAAACGTGCACCAACGATAATATACCCCAACATCCCTCCACAAATTAAAAACTAAATACCCATACTAAATAACTAATCATAAATATAATATCTTATTGACCTAACGCCTCAGTCTTCCTCCTCCAATTATCAGCATCAGGATCAAACATAAAGTTACTTGAATTCGTAAAAGCTTTATCGAAAACTAATGCAAAACTTAAGAAAATAACTATTGTTGTCCATTGTAACCATGCTGTTGATCCTGTACCTTTATGATAGGACGCGAATGCTATTAGAGAGAGGAGGAGGATTAAGGATGTTGTTATCCGATGACGGAGTGTTGCCGCTGCCATATTTGTTTGAGTTTGATTGTTAATAGTTACAATTAATTTGTAGTAGCGGCAAAATTAGGATACCGAGTACTATTGCAAGATGGTGATGATGACAACAATAAATTGATCCAATCCACCTGAAGTGCAGCCAATGATATATACAAAGCTTGTAGATATATGCTATAGCGCTCTACTAGACACCAGCTCGTTCAGCTCTTTTTTAATTGGTGGTGGCTCGCGGAGAGTTTCAAGAGTTAAGTGGTGGTGATTTTCTAGAACTTAAGCAAGTGAATCGATATCTAATGTCTCCTCCGGCGGCTATTGTTCATATGATTGGCGGTAGAAGTATATAGAATGGTAGTCTTTTATCAGCTTGCAATTATATCACTATCTGCGGTGTCGTTTGTAGCGGCCATAAGCAGAGATACCAACAATAATTTTGCATCATGCTTTGTCCATTTTGCAACAGATTGCAAATCAGCCACAAGGAGAAGGTGCAATATATCTACAGCACTACTATACATGACATCTAACGATGAAGAAGATAGAATAAAAGAAAAAGAAGACCGCACAAATAAACTAGCCTCACAAAAATTTGCCTACATGACAAGAACATTTCATCCACATCGTACAACACCCCGATATCAAGAAGAAGTAGTTGGTATATCCTCAGCTCTTAACTTATTACGTACACGTAAAAGAACAAGACGTATAATATACGATAAACTTAGGGCAATACGAACACATCGTAGCAAAGGGCGGAGGAAACGATTGTCAAATAGATTTAATGCATACTTTTTTACTAGAGATAAATCAATATCGAAAATTTTCAATAGTGTTGATACAGATAACAGTGGTTCTATTGATTTTAATGAATACAAGTTAGCCTTACAATCGACTGGATTACGAAGTTATAGTGATGAATCGATGCAATTATCATTCGAGGAGATGGATGCCGACGGTAATGGCGAGATATCCAAGTCTGAATTTCAATTAGCTGTGCAGAAAATGAGAAACAAGAGTTCAAGTGGCCAAGGAGATGACAAAATAGCAATAGAAGATGATATAATAGATGAAGTAGAAGAAGACGATGACGAAGAAGATGACAGTGCAACACTAAAAAGTTTAGACGCCATGCGTGCCAAGTCAGGTGTACTACGAACACGGATACGATTACGTCAAGAATCATTAGCAGCTCTTGAACGTCTAATACGAGATGTGAAATTAGAAATGCGTCGGAATGGATGGCCATATAAATCATCGGCTGCCGTAGTTGAGGATGCCTTCCCGTCTACTGCCATTACCTATACAGAAACTGGTGAAATAGTGCAAGATATGGGTATCAAACAAGATATTAACAAGTTAATGAGTGAATCGACTTTAGAACTCATCAATGAAAAATGGAGTAAAAGTACTACATATCAAGTCAGTGAGTCAATACCAAGTACTAAAACTGATGTTGGTATGAATATTGATTGGGAGGCAGAGAATACTAATAATTCACCAACCTTGGATGAAGAGCAATTTGGCTCATTGATAACAGAAGAATTGCAATTAGATTTAATGCAACAGAGGTCACTCAAGTTAGAATCAGCAATATTAATCGATAGGATACGGTTACAGAGATTAGAACGACGTATGTTATGCTATGAAACGAATGAATTGAATATTATAGAACGAGGCGTCGGGACTACTTTAGAGTCGCTGAATGAATTTGAATTCCTATCATTAAGTAGGAATCCAATCTCAGTGGTTGGACGTCAGGCTAAGAAATTTGTGAATACATTCACAGATTCAACATCGGTACTAAAGCGAAAGTTGGATCGAGTACAAAGGAAGTCAGGTCCGAATAATCGTGATTATGCAGGTGTGGCTGACTTTGTTGTTCGTGAGGGTGCCGCAGGGGTCCGTATTGTGGGAAACTTACTTTCGGATCCGTCTCAACTTCAACAATTGATTGATCCAAGCACACCTACATTAGTACCTCATGTACCTGCTATATTGGCAAGATTAGATAAACTTGAAAGTCATGTAGCACCGATATTGAGCAGGGTGCTCAACAACAAGCAGCATTTGCCAACAGTCGAGCCCTACCTTTCGGAGATATTAGAAAGATTCGATGACATCGAGCCACACCTGCCGTGGATTTTAGATCATATAGACATATTGGCACCATACACCGGATTACTGCTCAAACATATAGATGAGTTGTTATTATATGCTGAAGTTGATGAATATGAAGAACAAGGCGAGTCCGGTGATAGATATGCCTTTGCGGAGCAGTTACTGCCCTGTTTGGAAGTTTATGTTAGTCAACTTGACTTGGTTGGTCCACATCTACCGCTGCTGAGACCACACCTGCCATTGTTGTTGAAACATAACCGTATCAAGATCTTGAGTCCACATGTCGGCAAGTTGTTCAACAAAGGATACAAGGATTTGTCGGCCTCTGCCAACATGGACATTCTTTTGTTCTACTTTGGGTGGGCGCTCCGGATACCCTTCGTCCCTCGACTTTTCTTTTCCTTACCCGGATCGCCAGGCTTGGTTAGTACATTAGCCAATAAACTGCCAAAACGACTAGTTCGAGGTCGATGTGCTGATATAACTTGCTATGTTGATGGAGAGTATGGTGACGGCTGGAATGAGTTGAAAAGTAAGCCATGACTTTAAGCTAGCAAATTAGGTTAGGATCTAGTTACTATATCATCATCTTTGTTCTTCGCTCTTATTATTGCCATACAGACTCAACTGTTCAGAATCATCGCCATCGTCTGTTGATGTGTTGTTAGGAGAAGCCGACTCGGTATCCTTTGACAGTAGCTGATCAAAATTTGCTTCCTCCTCCTCACTCATTTTATATGGAGAATAATCATTTCCGGGGAATACACCCTCCTCCACCTCTTTCTTGAATTGAGCTAGACCATCATTTATTTGCAATCCAACACTTGCATACTTTTTACAAAACTTTGGTACAAACTCCTCATGATGCGGATGGCTTAACATGCCTAACAAATCGTGAAATACAAGCACTTGACCTGACGTGCCGCCTCCCGCACCAATGCCAATTGTTGGTATCTCCAATTCATTTGTGATGGCCGTGGCAACATTGGCAGGTATACATTCAAGAACGACGGCAAATGCCCCAGCATCTTGTAAACGAAGAGCTTCGTCAAGAAGTAAGCGAGCACGATCAGCAGTTCGACCTTGTGCTCGGAATCCTCCAAGGACACTAATTGCCTGTGGTGTCAGACCTACATGTCCCAATACAGCAACTGCACAGATATGGTATCATATTGGTTAGATGAATAGGTTAGATAGAGAAGAACAGAAAAGGAGACAGTTGAGCAAGATATAGTAGTTTCCTCTGCACTTACCTCCACCTTCCACTACATGCCGTACTATTCTCGCCCTCGCTTCGGTCCCGCCCTACAAATAAAATAATGTGTAAGTATAAAATCAATATGCGCTACTGCCGATAAAGATAGTAACGTACCTCAAACTTAACAGCATCCATCCCACCCTCCTTTACCATTCTATATGCATTCTTCAACGCTATATCAACATTCTCAAATTCATATGAACCAAAGGGCATATCACCAATTAATAATGGCCGATTCGGTGCACCACGCTTTACTGCCTGACAATGATGTATCATTTGATCTAATGTAATTGGCTTTTGCGGCAATCGGAGTGGCCAGTATGTGCAGAGGTGAGATAGAGATGTTAAAAGAAGTCAAACAATCAAATGCAATCATATGGACAAAGAACACAAAACTATTTACCTGAGTAGTTTCAAATCCCAACTCAACCATGGCACATGAATCACCAACTAGTACAATATCCATACCGGCTCTATCAACATGTACAGCTGATGGATAATCATAGGCAGTTACCATTGTTATTTTTTGTTGCTTACGTTTCTTAGCTGCTATTGACAATGTTGTTACCTTTCTTGGTTTCGTCGTTGTTGTTGGTTGCTGTTCCTTTGATTCGGTATTTTTTGTTGACATTTTACGAGTATCTATTGTTGCTAATGGTGGTATTTGTATTGGATTTGATATCCAACTTTTGCTAATACTATCATGAAATCTGAATGCTAATGATGTTTGGTATCTTTGATGTATTCTGCTACTACTATTGAATAGATTTCGAGTAGATAGTCTAGTACCATCATGAAGACTTTCCAGTATTCTTTGAGTGTATATACTATCGATTCTGAGCACTGATTGCTGTATTAGTCGTCGATTGCAGGTTGATATTGGAGCCATCATAATTTTGTTGCAATATTTTAAGATTTATTTGTAGGAACATTTGCATTCACCTCCCTGCTCTTTTGCTTGCCCTTAACTTTTCACTGAGATTAATAAGGTACTAACAAGCTATACTAACATACTCTTTGCATCAAACCAGACAATTATTGCTCTCCTTCTTGATGTCGTCGCCTCCATTTGCATCAATATCATCATTATGAGGCTGAAATACTAGAGGCCACCACCAAAGAAAAAATAATAAATAAATATTATATCCAGTATTGATAATAGACTAAATAGATAGTTGGATTGTCAATATGGATAGATTTGTTACATTTAATAGATATTTATGTATGGATATGATTAATGTTGTTGATAGTAGGATGGAGGTTGAGCTACCGGAGGCGGACAGACGACCATCACAGCCCACAATCTGGCTTTTTGCAAAGTATCAAGGGAAGTCGGCTCAATACTCTACAATGGTGCGGTATATTGCTCCCCAATTCGATCAAACAGATGATAATGATGATCAGGAAGAAGCAACGCCCATGGATTGGGAAATTATCTCCGATAACGAGTGTGAAAATGAGCAACAAAATTTGAGCTCCACTTCTCTTGTGAAACATTACGAACAGCAACAAGAAGATGACTATGAAAGTATAGAGTATCACAAGAATGAACTATTACGAATAGAAGAAGAAGAATATCATCAATGTAGATTAGAGCAGTATACGAAGAAGAAATGGAAGAGGATACTGCAAACAGCTATAACAATTGCAATAGTTATTATTGCAATTGTATTAAAACGACATGCACCACCTCCTCCACCAATAGTATATCAATCTCCATTTATCAAAGAAGGTTCATTACCAAACTATTCTACTGACAATTCTGCTACCAACTCAATAAATAATGAAGATAGTATCACAACAGCTAGCTACTCAAACGATCTACTACAACATGAAACATGGTCACAATATACAAACCATATATTAAACTTACTACATCAAACATTACGATATAGTATCTCGGTTACTTATTATACTATATCAAACTCGTTATATTATACATATGAAGAAGTTTATGATGTATGTGTTGACGTGTTGAGCAGTAGAAGTAGTGGTGGTGTGAGTGTGAGTAGTGTGAAGAGTGCAATTAAAAGTTGGCTAGAGAAACTTTCTTTTCTTGATGACATATCAGCTTGGTTTAATGAGATGATACAACGACGAAAGACAGATAACAGTAGTACTCAAGATATGAATGATATCCGAAATCATGAGGATGAAGTAGTAGCATGTCCTATTCAGATACCGTCATCTTCTGCCAACATCAATCAACAACAACAACAGTACAATAAAATCAATCAAGTAATACCCACGGAAGATAAACTACGACAAACTATCGGAGTGTCATTATCACCACAGAATTTGGCATTACAGCTAATTGCTGATAGATTAGATACATGGGGTTTAGAGTCACCATCGTTACAGCAAGCTCATTCTGTAGGTCAAACTAAGATTGATGCCGAGTTGATACTCCCACCAGCCATGGGATTACTCATAGTGGGTAGTGATGGAGTTGGGAAGTTACATATTGCACGTCGATTGTCATATTTGCTATTGGGACATTGTTCTTCCTCGTCTACTAGCCCTTGGCTGCTGCCGGCGGGTAATGATGATCAAGACAGTCCACTAACAGGTGTATTACAAGTCAATGCTGCATCATTTGACTATCAATCAATAATGGAATTAATTGTATTTCATATACATAGTCGAACAAACCTTGGATCTGTAGTTATTATACAACATGTTGAGGAAATGGATAAACGTGCCTTGTTGGATATCTTAGAAGTGTTGAATGGAATTAGTAGTACACTTTCATATAAGATGAAGACTAATGGTGATGATGATAAGGTTGTAGAAACATCATGTAATGGAACTGTATTTATCATGACATCAAAGTTATGGGGTATTGAAAGTATCTATCAACATTTACCACAAACTACTGGTCGAAAAGGAGTGCATAAATATTCTTTGATATCATCAATCCGACAAGAAGTGACGACTATGGCATCTCGTTTCGATTCCTCGATTCAAGTGTCAAGTATGACAATTGTACCAATATTACCATTTCAACATGAAGACTTATCATCTATATTACAGGGTCGAATACAGGGTATTAATCTCAAGTATCAAGGAGATTATTGGAAGAATCTTGTAGTGTCATTAGCTGCTATACGATATCATGTTGGTGTTGATCATATCAACTTTTCAGATACATATACAGCCAACGACGGAGAGGAGATTGATATGGCATTATCCTATTCTACTAATGGTGCTCATTCGATTAACAATAACATCTTATGGCAAAGATTACATACTGGAATCACTGCGGTAGACCAAAGAAGACCAAAGTCTACACTAAAAGTTGATATAGATGAAGATAGCAAGGAGTTACGATTTAGTTGGTGTAAGATTGATAATGGAATGGAGACATGTCAAGTAGAGTCATGGAATTAACTTACACTACGATTCCACATCAATATCATCAACACAAGCTAGCTGGTAGAAGTATGTATTCTCCCAACTAGTGATAAGAAAATTGTCTTCGGAGAGAGCGACGTCACTTCCAAAGTAGAGCGAATCCTTGGGTGCATTAATTTTGGCAACCTGCTTCCAGACATTATCAAACCTCCCAAAGATGTAAACCTTTTCATTAAGTCCAGATTCTCTGTCAAATGTTCCAATGGCCACAAACTCACCATTGGGAGAGACTGCCAAATGATGATTGTTACCACCAAACTTTGACAGGCTTTGCCTATTATTGGGAGTAATCTTTTGTTTCAATATGTATTGTTTTGTATCATTGGATTGTTGGTAGTAATACATCATCGTCTAGTGGACATCCTATTAATAGCCCACCATTAGCTGTCAAGGCGAGGCTTGAGCCAAATTTACCATCACAATCATCGTTAATAAGGATATCAGCCTGTGTCAGAGTATCAAGTTGATAGAAGTAAACTGCACCTGAACTATCAGTACCGTGATGACTGGCTGATACTGCAATAGTACCATCTCGAATCAACACCGATCTTCCAAAACTTTGTATTCCTGAATCATCTGGTTGAAGTTTTGCTTCTTTTAACCAAGTGCTGCCTATATCAGTTTGTTGTCGGCGGTAGACAAAGGCTGATCCCACGCTGTTGTCGTCATTGGGAGCACCAACGATCAAAGTATCTCCATCAACGGCAATAGAGTTACCAAATCCTCCAAAAGAATCTACATCTCCATGCTCAGGGATAATAAGTGTTGTATTGGTCGAGTTTGAAGTAACAAAAACAGCTCCGGTAGTGTCATCGCCGTAATAGGGAGTACTAGCAAAGAACAGATCCTTCGAGAAGACAAGCTCTTCGGCATAGTCAACTGAAAGATTTGTCAACTGAATCGGACCATCTAATGAATTAGTCTCCCCATCTATATCTCGGTAAATGACCAACAAGTCTTCATCCCTTGAGACAGCATGATGACACATATCACAATCGTTTTTATAAAATGGACCCAAGTCAGTGATATTGCACTTAATAGGAGGTGGTGATAAAGTAGGTGATGATGTTGGGTATTGTCTGGTTTAATCGATTAGATGCCTCAGATTTGTTATTTGTTGCAAGGATACCCCCAACAATAGCAACTATGATTGCTGTTACAGATATAGCAACAATTGACCCAGTTAAAAGACGATGCCGTTTCCAACACGGCTCAGACACTTGAACTGCATCATACACTGGTATCTCGTCTTGATACTCAACAAGAAAAGCCTCCGGTATGCATAGCACTGAAGGATCTTCAACATCATTGGTGGGGGTGGAATCTTCTATTGATTCAGTGGTATGTCTGTTATTTTGAGCAGTATCTTCTGTATTAGGCTCTTCTTCCACCACCTGCTGGTCTCTTGTGGCGGCCAACTTTGCTTGCAAACTGCCGCCTGATGGTGTTTGTGGGCCATCATTCTCGTGCTCATTGATAGGAACAGAGCTTGTGTTGGATTTAGAGCCAAATAACTTTTTGGAGATAGCATCGCCGAATGATTCTTCTACATCTGCACGAGAGAGAGGTGCTTCTGTATCGTCCATTTCTTCAATACCAGCAGGTCGTCTGGTTCCACGTTTGCCGCTTGATGATAATCCTTTGGTACTTTCTAGCAGAGCTGCTATTTGTGGAATAGTATTCGGTGGGCCTTCATTGTCATCTATCATCTCAAGACCCCGTCTATTATATCGGGAATCAGATTCCTTACCGTTATTATCATTATAGGGATGTATCATTGACTTTTTCATGGTTAGTTTATTACAATAAGTAAAGTGGTTCAAAGCTTTACTAAGATCAAGAGTTAAATGCTGAGCAACCCGAGCCCAACTTCACGACTGATCAAGATTGTACACTTGCAGGGCCTTCCCTAGAGATACTCGAGATGAGATAACAAGAAGAACCCCAAAAAGAGATATCTTCATAACAATTTGAACATCCACAGCTTGCAACTCAACACATTTCAACATGATATTATACTTCCTGATACTTTTGTTTAGTCGAATCATTGCGGCACAGAAGATAAATCTGAGATTGAGCTTTGACGACTCTTTTGAATCCTTTTCGGATATGGGTTGCCGCACCAAGTACGGTGCCAAAGGATTCGAAGGAATAGAGTACGATCTTTACCTCCATGAAACAATTGATACATGCAAATCGAAATGCCTTAGCAGGGGAGACGGTTGCTTTGGATTTGAATACGGTACTCTGCCTTCTGATCGAGGACGGTGTGAGATATGGAAACGCCCTATTGACGAGTATAGGCTTGAATATGTACATGGTCTGAACTGCTACATAAAAGATCCTCCTACCCCTGCTCCTACTGTTTCACATGTCCCGACGTATGATATGAGCATTGGGCCTACATCATCACCCGTTCCTACTACAACTACTCGACCTCCTTTTGGTATCTGTAGCCAAGCTGGAAAGAGGAGATGTTGCAGGTATGTATATCATTAACTTTGTTCTGATCCTTCCATACATAACTTCATCAACTCATAACTTCATCTATACTCATATCGTAGAGCAAAATGTTTTGGGAGGCGGACAGCAAATGACCGAATGCTTATCGCCCATACATTAGAACGTGCCCTATTCCATACTGAACCGGAAGAGGTGCTGATATGATAGTCTCAACACGGCACAGTTCTGCTCATGTCTACATTGCAACATCCGGAGCTGCCCAGTATGCCCTGTCAAAACCGGTGATATCTCTTAACCATACCCACTCATAATCGAAGTAAAACTAGTCCCTTTTTTATCCTTGATGGGGTACCGGCAGCTACTATTTAGTGTCGATATGGGGTTCTCTAATCAACAGGCCGCATCAGTACATTCCCTTGTTTATCCGAATTTGAGCAGTGGGTGTATCTCGTATCCGATATACTGTGCGGCCATCTCGTGCATAAAGCAGTTGCTGAATTGCAAATCTGTATGCTTTATCTCCACAGCCTCCTGGATGAGACACCAGCTATGCATTTCCTTGAGGGAGCGGTTGTAGTGGTTGGCGTTGCCAATATGAAAGGGTAGCAGATACTCCATATGTTCGTTAGGAGTGAGAAGGTCTTGGTAAATACTTGTTATCGGACTTGCTGTCTTGTGAGAGTCAGCCTTGACAGAGGTGCACATCTGTTCCGTATTCATCTCGTCTCCGAGCCTCCACCCGCATAGCAAGGGTTGGATACATGATGATCAGACGAAGAAGGTGGTCGGTAGACGTGACCCATTAAAATAACATTTTGACTTAGATATAAGCTTTCTAATTATACTCCAAAACATAATATCCAAAGCCTTGCTGATATTTAGTTCAAACTGAATATCAATTCGAAATAATAGCACAACCCTTTCCCCCAATAAACCCCCGTTGAACTTTACCCTAAACCAATAAAATAAAGCCCAACCGAAAATAGAAGTTAAACTTCACCCTCCACATTTAAATAAATCACACTTTGTTTTTGTGTAATAGATTGATAATTCTGAGATTGGGATATAAATATAATCCCCAATAACCCAAAAATTGATCTTATACCTCCCTCGGTTGTTAAATAATTCCAACCCCCGACGAAGATGACATACATATGCCAATAAATTAAAATATTTCTCACAGTTTCATAATACACCCCCAATACAATCCAAATGGTAGTATCATTTACTCAGCCTCCTTCTTCCAAGCAACAACCTGTTCAATACCAACAGCAGCCTGGACAGTACAACTAATCTGATTCTCTCCATCAGCCCACGCGTCACGAATCTCCTGTGCCATTGTAGGAGGATGGGGTGGTAAGTTAACATCCGTCTTTTGATTACCACCCTCATCCATTAATGTTAACTCGCCGTCCTCTCCGATGTCAATAATTTCCCATTCACTACGGTTAACGACTGGGACGGTTGTGCCGTGTGATCCGGGGACCATATCCTCTAACTTTTTACCGGTGAAGATATCGGTGGCGATGAAGTTACATTTGGCGTGTCCGTGCTTGCCGGTTTTGGATACGGAGATGGAAAGAACCTTGCAGGGCTTACCCTTAATCATGATGTAGCTGTGTTTTGTGTGTGGTGTAGTTTGGGAAGGAAGAAAAGTGTGTAGGCGATGCCGTATGAAATTAAATTGGGGTTAGCAAAGCGTACAATGTCAATAGGATGCAACATACCGCACAAGCATATATAGGTCATCCCTATTGCATACCATACGATTTGCAACACATATGCACCTTAAAAATCGTCATTGCAAAAAAAAGTGCACATCATATTATGATTATCCTGTAAAATCAATACTCACCCTCCTTTCTTAATCTGACCAGCCTCCATGGGAATGGTAGCGGATGCACCGGCATCGGCGCTCTCAATTTTGTAATCGTCGTCGGACATGTTTAGTTGATAGTAGTTTGAGAAAGGTTTGTAGTAGGAAAGTTGACGCTAACTCAAGCAAAATTAATAGCCATTCATTTTTACATCCAAAGTGGTGAGAAGTACGATACCTATCGGATACAGTCTGTCCGCCAATACCGGTGTCTCGCCAAATGATGGCATTGATTCCCTTCATTTGATGTGGACTCAACTGTGCTGTGCCGTGCAGTGCCGACGGAACGCCACAATCCACAAAAGCTACACTCGACGAGAGAAGTAGAAGTCTTCGGCCGTGAAAAATATCCTCGTATCATCACTAGCACACGGTTAATCCATCCCTGATATCCTCGAATACTCTAAATGCACGATCGCAGTAAAAACCAATCATCCAATCAGCCCTTACCCTGGATTAATACAGGAATCAACTATCGTGGGGATCTTGAATCATTGCAGCCGTGATACGATTCGTTACTCATTCTTCTTCACTTGTCTCATAATAGAAATAGAAAAAATAAATCAACAACAAACTACTCTATCACAATCTAACATCATTGCTAAGTAACAACACATTATATACACATTCGCTAACACAACAACAAAAGAAATCTACTGATCAACACTCCATTAATTGCAATATAACCAAGACACATCGACATTCGACATTATACAATTATTACAACAATAACAACTGACAACTATACTACTTTACACATCACACCATGACCATGTACTACTACATTACTGCTCTTCCCCTACTATTACCTGCTCTAATCAATGCCCACTATCTCCGCACATATGATAAAGTGGATGATCTGGGTGTTGCTGATGATACTAGCACAACATTGTCACTCATCAAGGTATCTAATGTACCCGAACCAAATCCTGACATCTTTGAACCAGCTGCGGATCTTGATACCTTCCGTAATGTTGATCCATCTAGATTCGAGTGGGTAAATCCCGATGAGATTGAAGCTGGAGGTACTACATGTGGTTTCTTAAAGACTCCATTTGGATGGCCTGCTGGTTCTGAGACGGGTTACAAAGAAACTGATGATCAGACTGATTATCCATTGGCTAAAGTTTGTAAGTTGTAGTTGTAGTTGTGTGACATATATGTTTATGTGTTTATAACATGTGTTTGAAACATAAACTCACAATCATATGTCCTTTTCTACTTTCAATATATTCAGATGTATGTGTATGGTTCGCTGATCAGCAGCCAGCCCCTCGTGGGAATATTGCTACTCACTGCGGAGGACCAGAATCACTCTCGGCATGTGGCATAAATACTATGGGTGGAGCTCCCCACCACTTTGGTTACAATGTAATCGGTATTGATCAGCGTGGAATGGGGCGTTCTTCTCCTACTTTTGCTATCAAAGAGTGTACATATGCACATTATGAAGAAGAAGCTGGTAGTGATGGTGACTTTGATGCTGATGACGAGGAGAGTATCCGAACATATGCTCGTCTTGCCAAGGCACGTAACCTGGGCTGTTGGAATCATCCAAGTTTCAAGGTACCCGTTGATGAAGATGATGATGCCTCCAAGATATATCACTTTCTCGAGTATTCTGGCACACGTCAACTGGCAGAAGATATCGAGCGTGTCCGTATCCTCTTTGGTGACCAGAAGCTCTCGGTACATGGTGGTTCATATGGTACGGCAGTGTTTGGGACATATACCACCATCTTCCCTGATAATGTCAATCTCATGGTACTTGATGGTAGTGTAATACCAAACTATGATATTGCTCAGGCTAGTGAGGATTATGCAAGGTCTGCCAATCAAAGGATTGACTACTTCATTGCTTCGTGTGAGTTTGGGAGTGAGTGTGGTGTCAAGAATATGCGTGCTTGTGTTAGCAATCTGAACAATGTCCTTGAGGATAATAAAGATTACTTTCATAACAGGTATCAGGATGAGTTTGATAATATCATCCCCATATACAAACTCATGCTAATAATCATCCAAAAACTATTTGGGCATTACGAGTTGGCACCTGGTATTTGCAGTGCCGCTCAAGAGAATGACACAGAGAATCTAAAAGAGTTGTTGGATACGTTACTTCAAAGTCCAGCTACTGAGTTGAAGTTGAAAAGTACATTCATTCAAGACACGCCGGAGGTGGATAGTGAATCCAAGCCTACAACGTACGAAAACCCAGACTGGCCATGTCCAGGTTATCCAGAGCTAAGCTCAGGAGTTACAAGTCTTGTGAACGGCCGAGATTATTCCTTTGGAGCGTATGATGAGGACTTGTTTGTGAGGTGAGCTTTTGGGCTATGCAGTGTTCAAGTTTCTTGTTTTTGAATGTGCTAAGCTTGTGCTATTCTCTACTATTTAGGTTCATTCAAGATATGAATAAGAAGTACCCAGGTGCAGGAACACAAGGACCAACTAAGATTGCTGCACTTTGGTACAGCAATGGCTACTATCTGCCAACTACCGCCCCATGTAAGTGCTTACTTCACTGCTTTGTCTTGTACTTACGATTGCTAACATCGTTTCTCTAACCTTCTCAAACTTTAGTGTCTCCAATGGGAAATCCCAATCAAAAGGGTATCGTTGCTGGGCAGATTTATGACTATGCTACATCGTGAGTGTTTTCTCATCTTATTTGTGTGAATAGTCTTGTGTACTTAACAAATCTAATATACCAACCTCAACTATCTACTCAAACAGATACATCTGGACTCAGGCATGTGTATCATCTTCTATGTATGCTATGCAAATGACAAATCAAGAATCAAGGCTCATCATCACCCTTATTTTACACTTTACACTCACAGAGAATGCGAGAGAACTTTCCATCTGCGGACCTCTTGACCTCACGTTCGGTGAACCATGGCATGAGATCTAACTTAATGAACGGAAAGAGGGATAGGGATTCAGAAGATCCTGTCTGTAGTGGTTTGATTCATGACTACTTTAGGGATGGAGTAGTAGGTTTCGTCGATGGACATGTATGTGAGAGTGATCCTATTGGAGACAGTTGCACAATCAAGGATATTGTCAATGGTGGCCGAGGTGACGCATGTAACCCTCCTCCTGAGTCCTCAGGTTCCTCGTCAAGCTCAGATCTTCCTCCACCTCCCGTGTCTACTATGTAAATCTTTTAAACCTTCTCTATACCCTCAGCTCTTAATGCTGAGGGTTGGGTGTGTGGGTAAGTCCTGTATCATCGATTGATTGTGTAACCCAATCCATCTGGAGATAAAAAGTGATCCAGGTCGTTGATATGTCTTAAAGGGTTTTACTAAACTAAACATAACTTGATGGATGGAAGAACTGCTAATAAGGTATTACCCGAGCAGCTCTGTTCAGAGTTTGCTAAACTTTCAGAGACAGTACTTATCAGTCGTCATCTAGAGCCATTGATTATTTACGTCTGTCCCTGTCTGTCCGTCGCAAACCAGCATGTCATTTATTCCCTCAAATATAATAGTTGTCGAGATAGACCACAAAAACAATACTAGACTCCATCTACGGCCTCTAACCTGTGCTTTGCGAGCGCACTGCTAATATATTCCTGATATATCTCCGAATACTCTAACTACAAGAGTCGGCCGTGAAAAGAGCCGCCCATATCGATAGAAGAATAGATAGAAAGTCCAATCCCAAAATTACTCAAATTCTTTGCAAAACATTTAACAACCTACTACACAACAACCAAACGATATAACAATACAACGACGTAACACCAACAAACAACATGTCAATCTATGAAGAAATCGAATTTGAAGATTTAGATTATAATCCAAAAACACAGATATATACCTATCCATGTCCATGTGGTGATAAATTTACTATATCGTTAGAGGCATTATGGGATGGTGAGGATATAGCAACATGTCCTAGTTGTACGTTACGTATTGAAATTATTTATGATGAGGAAGATTTACCACCTTTGAGGGAGGATAGTGATAGTGATGAAGAGGAGGAGGGTGAGGGTGTAAAGAATGAGAAAGAGAAGGAGGAAGAGGAAAAGAAGGAGGATGTTGATGATGGCCTTGCTAATATCGCTAGGAAGAGTCTTACGGTCAAGTAGGATATCTCCGGCTTATTATGATAAGGAGATGAGTGAGGCTTTACTTTGAGGAGGAGCATTTATTGAATGTTTAGGGACGGCGGCGGGATAGGACACAGGAGAAGTAACCGCCCAGCCTCTGACATATGATATGTTCTTCTTTCAATTTGTGCACAAGATATGCACACATCAAGCTTAACAGTGTAACTTGCAGTTTGAGAGAGGTGTGGGTTAGGGCAATCGTTGCTGGTTGGAAAAGGGAGTGTAACTGTCCCTCCGGTGTGGATTTTTTTAGAAAGTGCGAGTCAACAAAATCAAGTGTGCGAGTCACCGCAAAAATCAAGCACACAAACACAGTCACAAGGTGAGCTCCGGGCAGCACGTCCTACCTTACTATCGATTTGATTGGCCTACTTGTATCTAGTCAAAACCTCGTCCCTCCCTTGCTAAGATTAAGCATCAACAATGAGTGACGCCTCACTAAGCAGTAGCAGTAGCAGCAGCAACAGTACGTCATCGCTTATAGAGGAAACCCAACAAAGAATATGGCAGATAGATAATAATCATAATGTGATCAACAAGATAACAAATAACAACAGCTCGGTTAAATGTTTAGAAGTATCCCAAGCAGTATATCAGCCAGATCCTGATATTCTTCAGTACTTTGCTGAACCTGATGGTAATAAACAATTAGCTTTGTTAGGAGAGTTGGTTGGAATAAACACTCACTTAAAGGAGTTAAGCCTAATCGGGGGCTCGTTTATTGATCCATTCTATGCTGGTTTATCTAATAATAAATCGATATCCCGTATTGACTTATTTTGGTTCGAGGATGGTCAAAAGATAAGATTACTTTATCCCCTCTTCAAAGGTAATCAAAACCTTACTGAATTAAATATTAAGTATTGTTTTTTGGGAAGAGAGGGATGTAGACTGCTTGCGTCGGCTATTGGTAAATATATTAGCCCGTTGACAAGCTTCTGTATTGATAGTAATGCTGACGAGGGTGATGGTCACGGTGATGAGGGTTTAGCACTTATCATCCAAGCCTTAAACTTGCGCCCCCAACTGCTTCAAGAACTTACTATTACCGGGGAGAATATTAGCTCATTGACACTCGCGGCCGCGGCATTAGAAGGTCTTGTTTGCCATGCTACTGAACTTCACACCCTTGATCTCCATGATGACTTTCTATATGATGAAGTATCCAGTAATAAGATGCCAGCTGTCTTGGCAGCTGCTATGAAGAGCAGCAATCTAGTATCGCTTAACCTCCAGGGAATAGATATTGGTGAAGAAGGAATAGATGTATTAGCAAATGCACTACCGAACAGTAATTTGCTGAAACTAGATCTAGGTGGTATCAACGGAGGTAGTGTTGAAAGACTTAAAGCGTTGCTAATTGCTCTTCCTCGTAGCAATCTAGAGACTCTTGACCTGAGCCAGATTGAAATTGGTACAAGTGGAGTGAAGGCTTTAGCATGTGTATTAAAAGCAGATCCATCCTTGGAGATTCTTGGGCTTAATTCTTGCGGTATAAGTGGTAAAGGAATCGTTATGCTTGCAGATGCGGCATTGGCAAGCAACTCCCACCTCAGGGGAATTGTTCTTTCAAGCAACGATGCCATAACATCTGAAGGATGGATGGCATTCTTAAGCACCCTATGTGATACATCGACCGTAAACAAGACTTATATCTCTAACCATACGCTTGAGGTGATACATCTCCATTCTTCACCTGAAGTCAGTGATGGTTTGGTACCACGAGATGTTGTTTCTGCCCTTGATTTGAACAGATGCGGTGATAAGGGACTTGTTGCTATTGAGAAGATCCTCAAGCACCACTGCCACTTTGATATCCAGCCCTCTCTTCAATGGATTTCAAGGTCCTTCCTCTCTTGGTCGGTTGGCTCGAAAGAGCGGTTCCGTTTGATGTGAATGGAACTGTCAAAATGAGAAAGCTAACAGTCATATACGAGTTTGTCCAATCTTTGCCAAAGCTATTCGTCTTAACTTATAGCCTCCAAGAGCTTAGTGCATTGCGTTATGAACAATCTAGGCGCAGGATGTATCAGATGCAAGCTGATCCAGACCTAGATTCACGAATTGCACAAGTTGAACAACGTTTGGCTATGCTCTGAGGGATGTGTCATGATGTGAAGGGATAGGGGATTTAGACGCTGGCGTTGCCAATAGTGCCAGTATATGTATAATAGTAGAGTTAACTAAAATTTTATAGTACGTCTTATGGGTCTCGAAAGACTATGAGAACTTCTTTACAACATACACAGCACCATCTCAATAAATATGAAAAGAAGCTCCGTGACTAAGATCGCACTCCAAACATTAAAGGGACTCCCACTCAACGTCCGAGGAGTTTCGCGCCTTAACATCAGGATTTTGCCTACTGCGGCGGGTATTCTTTGGTGTTGGGCGCCGCTGGGCGGCGCCGAAGGTTGGTATTACTAGCAGTTGCTGTACCTGAACAAACCAGTTGACACTTAGACGTACGGCATCGTCCAACGATCATCGCAAATCCGAACTCGCTGCCTCCTGGCTTATACGTGTATCTTCCAACTGCCGATCGTAACACTTTCCTTCACTTGTTACATGATTGATAATAATAGTTTAAATAGTTTACTTGACCCAAGTCGTAACCTGCAATCCAATAAACTATCATAATAACACTCTAATACCTTGGTGCTAGGAGTGAAGTGCTTTCACAGCAAATCATCCTATTGAGAAGATACTGCTTGACGTATCAAGCATCATTACCAACCATGGGAGCCATATCCTCCTCCCCATTAATCATTGACCTCTCTTCCTTGTCTCGTCTAGTTACCCTTGGTTGCAATTCACGGTGTAGTATGCGCAATGCTATGTCAGACATCGTCGTACACACTACTTGCAGGGTTACTAGAGTTCAACCAAGAAGGGAAATCTAATCATCAGTGATTCAAAAAACATAACTATCCCCCTACCGTATGAACATTAAAAGTTCGGTAGGTTAAATTGATTGTCCTTGGTAAATAATCCTCAAATAAAATACATCGTTATCTGATTTCCCCATCGTAATAGGAATGATTATTTATAATTTTATAACATTTAAGACCTGGTAGGATTAACCGGTGTCCCCTTGCAACTGGGATATCCCACGCCTTAATAAATTATACCTTATTTTTGTTGTTGTAAATTCGAGATGAAATAAATAATATTCCTTTATTAATCACCTGGTGAGGGTTTCGACATGGCGTGATGCAGCAGAATGCTATGGCTGCATCGATTATACCATTTACATAATCATAATGCCGGTGACTCACTTCCTAATTCTTCTATCGGTGATTAATATCTGGAGGAGTTAATAATAAAGATTTCTTCCTGCATGACTATAATTATCTTTATTATTAGATATTATTATTCCATCCAATCTACTAGGTAACAACTACTGCAATTTGAGTGGTGTGCAGCTTTTATTGTCATTCTCAGCCGGTAGTCGGCCGTCCACTCTAGTTTTTGTCCTTGCCTTTGATAACGCACTATAACCGAAGTGTTCACGGGACTTTTACGTTTATATGGTGCTGCCTTCCGCCGATCTAATTGGTAGGCCGCTCCATGATAGCCTACTTCATGTTGCTAGGATACCAAAAACGAAAAAGTTGGTATATGTATAATAGTAGATATAAGTGTAAGGTGTGTATCCTAAGCTATATCAATGAATGAGTAATTCCACACGATTACCTTCCTCTTATTAGACTACTCAGTTGCTCACAAGATGTGAGCAAAAGATAAATGTAGACTGACTCCCCGATAGACTCCTCATAGTTTATAGCCTATCTTCAACATGCAGCGATACATGAACATACTGATGAGCTTTGATGGTACAGTCCTCTATCGTGGTACACTAAACAACATCACATAGGACAACTTTAATTGGTGGTAGGCTTGTTACTACGACAGGCTCCCCTTGAAGTTTCTTTGATAAATTTCATCCCCCAAGTCCAAATCTCAAGCCGCCTTCTCTAATAGCAGCGTCTTTATATCAGTATTCAATTAGTATTAGATTTTAAAAGGCGCGTTATTAATAAACGCGCATATAAATGGGTGGTTGTAATAGTAAGGACACCGGAGCCGCATCAACTAGCCATAACGGTAGTGCAGTAGTAGCAAGCTCTGGTGTTACTAATAATAATAACAAATCAAAACCCCAGGCAACTAGTAGTACTACACCCGTAAAGAAGGAAGAAAAGATGGTAAGTTTATATTGTGTGTTTATTTGTTGCAATTATTGGGGTATGTGGTACGCCGCGGCGGGATGAGAGTATGGTATGAAAGTTTGGGAATTGTGGGCTGATTGAGCCTTGATCTTGTATCTTTTGTGAAGATATAAGGATTAAACAGGGGATCTGATGATATCGTATCATATACTTGCATATATATCGAGTGGGTTGGGGGTATCGATTAGTTTGTAGGGTTACGGGCTTTTGTGGGTGGTGTATTGGGCAACATCTTTAATATCTTACCCTCAAAATCTTTCTAAAAGATTCTCACACAACCAACCTTTACTAATACCTACACACAACTTTGCCCGGTATAAAACAATATAAACAGGATAACAATATGAAATCAACCGATGTTGAATCACGAGAGCGTACAATCAACATCCATTCAAAGGCCAAACGTGCCCAGAATGTCTTCGCCGAACCCCTCGATATGTCAGAGGACTTTGTCATACCCAACTTTCCAAAGTCTGACACATCTATTAAATTCATTGATGATTCATTAGCTGACAATTTCATCTTTGCAAGTTTAACGAAGGAAGAACGAAGATTATTGATCAATGCAATGAAGGCTGATACCGTGCCCTCTGGTACGGTCATAATTCAACAGGGTGAGGTTGGTGATTACTTTTATGTAGTTGAGGATGGTAATATATCATTTGCAGTCGATGGGAATCATGTCGGTGCATGTCAACGCGGTGCGTCATTCGGTGAATTAGCGCTATTATATAACTGTCCTAGGGCAGCTACCTGTATTGCCAATACAGACTGTAAATTATGGAAAGTTGACCAACGTACCTTCCGATACATGTTGGCTAATAATAATGCCAGTCAAGAGAAGGAGGTATTGGACGTGTTACGTAAAGTCCAATTCTTGGCTGATTTGGATAAGGAATTATTAGTTAAGATTGCTGATGCGTTAACAACTGTTAGTTTCCAACGGGGTGATCGTATTATTAACAAGGGTGATGTTGGTGAGGTATTTTACATACTCAAGGAGGGAAAAGTTAAGGTACATGATATTGGTTTTGGGGATAGTCAATATGTCGATCAGGTGCTTAATCCTGGTGACTTCTTCGGTGAGCGTGCGTTACTTACGGGAGATCCTCGTATGGCAAATATTACAGCCGAGGTTGCAAGTGTGGCCTTGTGTTTGTCGAGGGATGAGTTTGAAAAGACTATTGGTCCATTGCAGGATTTGATTGACCATGCAATGAAGAAACGTACATTAATGGGTGTGCCAATCTTTGCTAATTCTCAGTTCCAACCTTTTGAAATGGCACGTTTGGCTGATGTGGTTGCCGAGGTTACATTCCTTCCCAAGGAGGTCATAGCCGAGGAGGGACAGCCTGCTAAACAGAATTTATACATTATTCGTGAGGGTAAGATTACCGTGGCTAATGAGAATGGTATGATCAGTGCTCTGACACCCGGAGACTACTTTGGAGATAAATTGATCCAAGCCGATGCAGGTGCCGTTAGTCAACAAACTATCACAGCCGAGGAGAAGACGACGTGTGGGGTATTAACAAAGAGTTCCATTGAGAGTGTTATTGGGAACATTTCCAGACTCGGCAAGGCCGCAGCGCCCGTGGCACCCAAGCTCGACCGTACCATTGACTTTAAGGACCTTGTCAAATTCCGTATTTTGGGTGTTGGTACCTTCGGTAAGGTTTGGCTCGTTAGTCACAAGAAGAGTGGAGTGCCATATGCACTAAAGATGTTGAACAAGAGGGAAATCATTGGACATCATCAAGTGGAGGGTGTTATTCGGGAAAAGAATATCATGACATCGATTGACCATCCCTTTGTGGTTAATTTGGTATGCACCTTCCAGGATGATCGTCATCTATACATGCTTATTGATTTGGTGCAAGGTGGTGAGCTTTTCTCCGTCATTCATACGGAAACTCGTGATGGTATCCCAAATGCCAACTCTCGATTCTATGCCGCTTGTATCCTTGAATCATTGGCCCACCTCCACCACCGACACATTACCTACCGTGATTTGAAACCCGAGAATATCCTTATTGATGCCATGGGATACTGTGTCCTTGTTGATTTGGGATTTGCAAAGATTGTTATGGATAAGACGTACACTCTGTGTGGTACGCCAGAATACCTTGCACCTGAAATTATTCTATCCAAGGGTCACGATAAGGGTGTAGATTACTGGGCATTTGGGGTACTTATCTATGAAATGCTGGTAGGTCGTTCGCCCTTCTATTCATATGGTACCGATCAGGTCAGTCTTTTCAAGCGTATTGTACAAGTCAAGTACTCCTTCCCACCTGGAGGCGTTGTGAACGAGGTGGCACAAGATTTGATCCAACGTCTTATCGTGCGTCGTCAATCGAATCGTTTTGGATGTCTAGCACGGGCAGATATGGATATCCGTGACCATGCCTGGTTTGGTGTCATCACAACGGAGAAGTTACTGAATAAACAAATCCCCGCACCGTGGGTTCCTCAGATTAAGGACCCACTTGATGCATCACACTTTGATTCATATAGGCATGTAGAGAATGAGGCACCATCGAACAAACCTGGCTTAAGCTCTGGACAGCAAGATTTGTTCCGTGACTTTTAGATTAGAAATATTTTTGGGGAGTTTCTATTTGGTTAGACATGGAATGGCGTGGGGTTAATGTTATTTTGTCGAACTTATGACAATAGAGGCTTAGTTGTTAAGTTAATTTTGTAGCTTAAGTTATTATTATTAAGTTGTTGTTAGGCTGTATGTCTGACGAGTAGATCTTGTCTATAATATAATATACAGGAGGGAGGATACCGCTCTTATATATCCACAACAACACATATATCGCACCTACCGTCCTTCTCTTCGACTTTCATACCACTGTAGGTAACTGCCTTTACTTCAGTACCCTGTGGATGACGATTAATATCCATAACTTCTCCCTTACCAGAGCTAACAATTCTCCAAGTGGTATCTGCTCTTTGCAATTCTGATATCTCTACTTGCTTCGGTACAAAGCCGGTATCATGAAAGTTAAATAGCCATTCATCCAAGTATGAATATATCAAACTGTGCAAATCATGTCCTTCTCCAATTATATCCAATCCGTGTTCTATACTTTGTGTATTGTTAATTGATATTGAATCGAGTGATGTGATATATCCAAACATGCATAATGTAAGATTGGATAATGCATTTGATATGTTGGTACCCCATGAATGCAGTATGATATCAGCAGGATGATCCAGGTATTCAAAGTTTGCACCAATTGGCGGTGTGCCTGGTTCTAGTACATTGATATTACTACTTAATGTTATATCATTTTGAGGTTTATTTGATGTAGAAGCACCTTGTCGATTTCTTTGGGAGATTGAGTTTGCAATTTGTTGCTGCAATTCAGAAGAGGGCTCTCTCCTTTCATTGTCGGCACCACCACCATCACCGCCATCATTATGATTGTTAGTAGACGTCAGCTTTTCATCCTTCATATCATCCTAGCCGCTGCCGCTGCGCTCCAACCCCTATTAAATTCTGCGATATTTTAGCGATAATAAATATCTTATAATTGACAACCTCAACAAGTTGTTGTACTCTTACTTGATACTCTTCTTCTATTGCAATATTATACTCTACTTCTACGCCATTATTATCTTCAAATCATATATTATCTAATCATGAAGCTCGTTGCCCTTTCTACATTAGCGGCTGCAACAATTCCCACCTCCTCCGCATTTGTCTCGACATCAACAACAATCGATCGTCGAGTAGTTGTATTTGGTGGTTTGCACAACGTCGAGGCTGGTGTTGGAGCAAGGAATAGTTTTGGTGCTAGGTTAGTACAATTATTGCAATATGTCCACTCTATATGTGTTTGTGTATCGTGACCACTTTATTATGTTTTCTACTAACTCTTTTGCAAATGTACATATCTTGTTTATTCTTATGTCTATAAAAACATTAGATTCGGTGATGAATACCTATCGACTGGACATTGGTCAGAGTCCGAGACATCTGGTATTTCGGCAATGAATGCAATGGATGGCCGTGACCCGTCAAGTACTCGTGTATTTCAATATACCCGCTCGACAACTCACGGTACATCATCAGCAAATGCCATGGATGGAGCTGGTAGTACAATATCACATAGCACTACACATGAAAAATCAAATGCTCATTCAACTAGTTGGACTCCTGGACAACATGCTGATACTGGTAATTCTGCTTATGAATGGGCTGGTGCTAGGTATGTGTGAGACTTCTATCTTCCACTTTCCATAAGTTTACATTTCACTCATTCTTCTCTTCCATCTTAGGTTTGGAGACTATTCAAAAATTTCAAAAGCTGCAGCACCCACCCCTTCACAGTGGTTAGAATGAGGATATTAAGAATCGGGATTATTGGAAATTAGAATGGTCAAAGTAATGAAGATGAGGCCTAGTATGAGTAGTGATAAATAACATGTAAAAGTAAAGAAGTCTATAATAATATAAGTCTCCGCTCCTATCCTCATCAATGCAAATGTGAATAGATATATCCACACTAAATAGATATACACCAGGTATATTGTTATTTGAGGAGAGTATTATTGATTTATATAAGTTTATAATTCTAGCAAAACTTTCTTCTATCTTTTCTTCTTTCTTTCATTCAAGAGGTAAAACCTTCTATGGGTCAGCGTTGGAGTCATAAGATCAACCCACACGCAACCCGGGCGGTCACCCCCTAAATAATAATTTCTTCTTTCTATGAAACCCTCATGAAGTTTTTCTATAGAGCACCAGGAAGGTGCGCAGGATGTAACAATTCACCACTCAATGGACAAACCGCCATTGAATTTTCCTCGGTAGCATTCCTCCAATCATAATTATCAAATTCATATTCCTTCTTATTACGTGTTTTATTCTCACGTAATTCAAATCGATTAGCATACATTTTATACCGTTGTTCGGGTGTGTAGGCTGTTATTGGTGGGATGGGTAATACACGAACTTGTTCGTTGAATGATACACCTCGTTTTATTAATTGTGGTGGTGGTTGTGTTGTTGATGCGTGTTCGTCATCGTCTACGTCTGATAGTACATCGGAGGCGGAGGTACCATCATCATCGTCGGAGGCGAGACTACTACCGGCATCACTCATAGTTTCATCATCTCCATCATCCGACGTTGTATCCTCACTCTCGGTATCCTCATCACGGACCATACCTGGCGGCTGACAATCATCATCCTCCATAGGCAGAGGCGTTGCAACTACAGCCGGTAAGGATGTTGCCACCGCAATTGGGAGTGAGGGTGTCGTAGAGGCCTTATTGTTATTAGCAGCCGTGGTCCCCTTATCCACCGCCGTAAAACCATAACTGCCACCACTACTCCAAGTCCGTATTGAATCAATATAATTATGTCTAACAAATCCAAACACTGCTGAATCTACACGACTGTTAGTGTTAGTACTAGCCTCCTTGGGTGGACTAAATGGCAATGGACCCCATTCATCATCCGTGGTTGGAAGTTGAGCCTCCACAGACGATTGTGGTTGTTTATCTAATGTAAACCATGAACTGCCGCCACTTCCGTCGGCCGTCGTATCCTCCTCTTGCAATATTTTGATATCGCCATATTCTCCTGATGTTACCGATGATTTAGAAACCTGTTCATTCTGTTGTTTAGATGTTTGTAGTAGGCTACTAATCATGGTATTATTTAGAGTGGCTCCAGTATGAAATTATGAGGCGAGTGGTGGCGTTGGCTCGTTGCAAAGTGAAGTACCTACTTGTGGAACAAATTAAGGTGTCACTTTGACACCCTATAATATGTAAGGTAATTACCTAAGTAGTTTGTTAGGTAGTAACCTTTCTGAGTTGAAGCGGCTTCGCCGCTTATCACTCACTTTTTT
>Ga0214480_100081_pt1 | contig 38012 bp, 34 predicted proteins | sample M1_20Mar14CPVII9_3_FD_165042 | JGI IMG/M metagenome (GOLD analysis project Ga0214480, IMG submission 165042) | Marine eukaryotic communities from Monterey Bay, California, United States - M1_20Mar14CPVII9sort6BwellE17 | ecosystem: Environmental > Aquatic > Marine > Unclassified | place: USA... | reverse complement strand
TGTGATGGAGGGCCCTACAATGGTGCTGATAGTGTTCATTGCCCTTTTATATACATATACAATGGCAAAACATCAATATCTAAGAAAGAGAGTGATGCATGCCTTCGCGCTATGGCCATACATTGTCCAACAGCCGGCTCGATTTCGAAAATCTGACCCAATCTGAGTTTATTATCTTGTAAGGTATTTAAATAATTTTGTATGATTATTATACATGATCCCTTGTGATTGCACACCACTACTACACCACCATTCATCCGATACATGCTGATTATAATTATGGGTGTTTTTTTGGTGCTTTCTTGTTTATTCATGATGTATTTGGACTATATCAGTCAAGTTTGTCATTATAGATTGATAACTGATGTACAGATGATCATATTTGTCTATTGGTTCATCTCCTACATCTTAATATTGAAGGCATTACAGTGGATTTAGTGCCCAAAACTCATGTGGTGTGAAGTTTGAGGTGGCATCAAGTATGCTCTTTCTTAATCATAGAAAGTGTCTTTCTGGAATTTCATTTTGAAAGTTCTTCTAAGATATCACCTCAACATGAGAGACCTATACCCCCATCATGGAGGATATTGATTGGCAATAGGCAAAGGGCAAAGACATTGGAGAGACAGCTGCAAATGGATAATCAAAACCAGAATATCAAGCCACCTCAATTCATTGCGGCTGGAGTACCCGGCGGTGGAACGTCATCGAATAATGGTCAGGCTCAAAGTAAGGGTACTCCATCAACTTTGAACCTCGATGACATCTTTGGTGATTGTTTTTTCACCCCAGAGGGGGAGGCTATATTCCTAAGTGAGAATCCACAAATACAGCAGCAAGTTCAGCAACAGCAGCAATTAGCTCAGCAGCAACAGAATTTGATAGCACAGGGGTCATTGTTGGCAAGTGGCGAGGGTTCTGCACCAACACAAAATGCCTCAAGGCCTGCTGTGGAGGGTAATCAGAATGCAGGGTATGCCCCTGTTCCCCAAGCAGGGGGGATTATTACGACAGGATTAGACAAACCAAAAGCGTCTGCAACTGTTATGGGAAATGTTAGTGGTAGTGCGGTAGCACCTTCGGCGGTACCCATGGCACAAGCTCCTCAACGTCCACATCATTTACAATATGCATATGTCCAAGCTTCAGGAGGAGCAGCTCCTGGTGCTTCGGGTGCCAAACGCGGTAGACCTCCAGTACCGGCCCCTACTACTACTGTGGCTAAAACAGATGCACAAGCTAAGGCAGATAGAACGTGAGTAAAGTTTTTGTGGATATGAATTTGTAATAATTTTTATATGTCTTTTGATGTACCTCTGATCTCTGATGTTCCTACAACCCACACATTGCAGAAAACTTGTCAAGTAAGTTGATATGTTGGATGACTTTATTTATACTCTATGTATTTGCCGAAAGTATGACATCTCTAACCAATGATTTTGCGTTGACAATACCAAATGTTTCTTTAGGGAGCGAAATAGGGAGCATGCAAAACGCTCTCGGATTCGTAAGAAGTTCCTCCTTGAGTCTCTCCAACAGAGCGTGACTCTGCTTAAGGAAGAGAATGAAAAGTTGAAGGGTGCAATACGGAACCATCTAGGAGACAAAGAAGCTGATGCCCTATTGAGTAAACAGGCATTAGCAGACGCAGCCAGCGGTGGAGGGGGGCTAATTGCAAGTAGCTCTGCTGATGCCAACAAAGTGTTGGATGATCCAGACTTTTCTTTTATCAAAGCATTACAAACAGCCCAGCAGAACTTTGTTGTCACAGACCCTAGTCTTCCCGATAACCCTATTGTCTATGCAACTCAAGGATTCCTAAATCTTACTGGATATACCTTGGACCAAGTATTAGGTCGTAATTGTCGCTTCCTTCAAGGACCAGAAACTGATCCTAAGGCGGTTGAAAAGATCCGTAACTCTATCGAAGAGGGATCAGATATGAGTGTTTGTTTACTAAATTATCGTGTAGATGGTACAACGTTTTGGAATCAGTTCTTCATTGCAGCGCTTAGGGACGCTGGGGGAAATATCACTAATTATGTTGGTGTTCAGTGTAAGGTATCGGATCAATATGCAGCAAGTGTTTGCAAGAAACAAGAAGAGGCAGATGCAGCAGCAGCAGCCTCGGTAGCTAGTAGTAGTGCAGCAGCAGTAGCCAGTTTGAAGCAAAATTAGATTAGAGATGAGAAGAATCGAGCCAATATTATTAAAGTTTGAGAGGGTAGAAGTGAGATACTTTGGAGCCTTCTGTGTACCAACCCCAATCTACTCGAGTCAAATCAATGCATTATCAATATGGAGGGACTGGAAATGTAGTTGGCTCAACTTAACACATATATGTGAGAGACACAAAAGGAAATGATTGCTTCGTGCAGGTGTACTCTGTTCATAAACAAATAATTGCAACCATTAAACTCGTACCACACTGTTAATATATACACGAATAAGAAGGCAAACCGCATTTGTCTTCTCCTTGTACCAGCTTTCCAGCCGCCACTCGATCACTAATATGTATTCAGCAGCACTCGGTGTACATACGCCCCCGGCCAAACAAAAAGGATACCATAGAGGTATCCTTTTTTGATCTTTTTTCAGACTCGTTGTTGATATATATGGATTGGAAAGAGCTTGGCCAGGCTAGGAGAGCGTTAGTAAGGGTGTATAATATACTGGTAAAAATGGAATTGACGCTAACAGGAGGTTCATCTTTAAGTGATACTTCAACAACACCAACTCACTCAAATGTTAATGTTATAGGAAATAATGGCTCAAATACAATTCAACAAGGTAATGTCTCACAGGCTCACAACCACACTCATAGTAGTCATCATAACCACAATCATAGTCATCAGGGTGGTGGTCAGTGTTGCAACGCACACCCAGAACCACGGCCAATAATTAAGATATGTGCCTCAACACTACTTCCAACAAAAGAGGCAGTTGGACGGTTCAAAACGGATAGAATATATCGTATGAGTATGTTATCAAATGTGGTTAGGGGTGGACCATACTTTTTATTCCTACAGTTAATAACTGTGTTGGTTTCAAATGATGAGGTGGTAAAGACTAGTACTGATGATAATAGTGAAGATAACAATGCAACAGAAAAAGTAGTAAATGAGGCTGATCCAGCAAAGTTAGCCCAGCTGCTGGATGGGTATGGAGCTGATGGGCATACACTTGCGCATTGGTGTGCAAAGAGAGGTGAGTGTATATATTTTCATATTTATGTAACATTCTATGGGATTGTTTTACACAGCCGCATGATATCATTATTTATAAAATGCTCATATATTTTTTTGTTTTATACATCTAGGAGATGAACCACGCTTTCTTTCTTTTCTCATTGAGAAATCATATGTTCGTAATGGTGCACAGTTACTAATTGATTTGCACATTCCATCAAAAGATTCTGTTGGAATGTATCCCCTTCATTGGGCAGTTACTGAAGGTGCTATACCGTTAGTTGCAATGCTATTACAACATTTAGAGGAACGTCCATCTCCACCTCAGCAGTTAAATCAACGTGGATTATCTTCATCATCAGCGTCTTCTTTAATGCAGGACGAAAATGGCGACTCTGACAATAATGCACAATCATGTAATATTGCAATTGACGCCCAGGATAATAGCGGATGCACACCTCTATTGATAGCTAGTCAATATGGACATCCAGATTTGGCAGCTTTTCTTATCCGCAGAGGCGCTAACCCTAACGCAGTCGACTCTAGTCGGGATACAGCTTTACATTGGGCAGCATACAAAGGTTCAGTTGAAGTTTGCGGAATGTTGCTTCATTTGTTAGGAGTTGAGGGACATTTAGATGCAGTTGATGCTTTTGGTCAGACACCACTTCATTTGGCTAGTCTTCGAGGGAATACGGATACGGTAATGTTTCTCATGGAAGAGGCAGGTAGTATTGGAGAAAGATCAGGTGGCAGTCTGGATCAATTGTCAACAGGTAGAGTTGGTTCCAAAGTTGCTACTTTCGAGACAAACAGAGCAGCTTTCTTATACCCTGGGAAATTGTTATCAATGAAAGATAAAGAAGAAAAGACACCCAAGGATTTGGCAATTAAGAAGAAAAAAGTTGGATGTGAACTTCTGCTACAAGAGTATGAAGAGAAATACCTACTACCGAAACGATCAATCTTTTCTCAAATGGGCCAGACTTGTAAAGATCTCTTTTCTATTAGGAATTGGAAAGCATGGATGGGTATGAGTGGTAGTGATATGCCCATCGGCCAATCACCAACGTTTCCTTTTTATTGGATGACAGCACATATACTACTTGGTGGGATTGTATATACCACTACATATGTTGGTATTGGGGGTCGTCGTGTAGTTGGAAATGATGCTCTGTTGTGGGATAAAGTCGGTTTACACTTCTTCTTCGTAGTTGCTTCCATTGCAACATGGGCTAACTTGTATTATGTGTACAAAACGAATCCAGGTGTACTTGATGCACGACATGACAACAACTCAGCATCTACAACATGTTGTATTAGAGGAGGAGGAGGAGGAGGTTATGCAAGAGATAAAGTCAGTATTGAAATGGATGCCGTCACAAGCGAATTGCGACGGCAATATGACGAGATAATTGAATCATACAGCAAAGATTTCCCATCATCACAAGAAGAAAGAGTGCCACTGTGTCATACATGTCGTATTGTCAAACCCTTGCGATCAAAACATTGTCGGGTAGCACGAAGATGTGTCCTAGTGTTTGATCACCACTGTCCCTTTGTTGGCACAACAATTGGTTTGTACAATTACATTTATTTCTACCTCTTCCTACTTTCCTTCTGTTTGATGGAGGTTGGTTTCATAACAGCGTGGATAATGTTCTTAACACGGTCCAAAGTCTTTCCAAAGGGTGCTTTCTTAGTGGGTGGGTATTTATCTCTTTACCTCATACCAGTTGGGTTTATGGCATTCTATCACACAACATTGGTTTTGACCAATTCATCTACAAATGAGCAAATGAATGCTCGTAAATATCGATATCTATGGAGTGAGGGACGCTTCCACAATCCATTCAATCAGGGTAGTATTCGTAATATACTTCAAAGGTGTTGGCCAGATCGTAGCAGTTATGAACTTGGCCAAACTAGAACAATTGGAGAAGTAGAACTTAGAGAGGAAAGGCAGCCTATGCTGAATGATATGGTATGATGAGTTGAAATTGCTAGACTGCTGATACAGATTACAGATGATAAGAAAGCTCTTATGATCAAAATCTTTTAGTCATTACATTTAACGTTTGCATTCCTACACTTGACCTTATGACCTTCTCCTCCTGCCAGAAGAAGACCTTCCTCGACCAGAAGAAGACCTTCCTCGACCAGAAGACCTTCCCCTTCCTCCTCTCCCTCCTCCACCACTTCCAAGTCTAACATTTCCCAGCCGCGCACCTGCTTCATAATCTGACTTTCTGCTACTCAACCCCTCTAACGACTCACCCCTCTGTACTGCACCCTCGATAGCACTGGCAAGTACTCGATCACGCTTTGTAACAAGTGCCGTTACCTTGCCTTGTCCTCTTGACGAGTTGCCAGACTTGCTCAATCCTCTAGCCGTACGCCCGGCACGGTGTAGATAGTCAATTGGATTCAATGGAAAGTCAAACATGACAATATGATCAACTTGTGGCACATCGAGTCCACGAGAGGCAATATCAGTACACACTAGTACAGATGACAAACCATTGCCTTCACCGGCATTACGAAATTCTTCAAGATTGGCTTCACGTTCTGACGATTGCAAATCACCATGATAACATAGTGATGATACACCACTTTCTGCCAAGGCATGTTCAGCAGCGCGACAGCTAGATACTGTATTACAGAACACAAGTGTCAATGGTTGTGGTTGTCCTGAAGACAATTGGCGTTTCTTCTTCTGTCTTTCTCCTCCAGCTACAACATCTACAAGTAAACTAAGTTTGTCTGCACTACCCACATTTACAAACACTTGCTTCAAACGAGGTACTACACGATGTAATCCTGGAGCAGTCAAGATACGTATATCCCTTGGTAATGCAATCTTGACTGAGTTGGGATTACTATCATCTTCTTCATTTTGCTTCCCATATACTTTTTTGGGTTGAAATGGCAACTCTGGTTTGTCCAATAAACGCCGAACAGCTGGAGTCATAGTCGCCGTTGTTAATATAATTTGCGGTGCACCCTCCACTAAACTCACTTTGTCATTCTTATATTCATCAATATTCACATGACGTGTCTTATAAAGCATTGGATGCAATAAGGCACCTAAATCAGTTTGAAAGCCTTGCTCTAACATTGTATCCATCTCATCAATCACTACATGTCGCACAGACCCTAGGTAGATATCACCTGCATCACGATGCTTCACTAATCGTCCAGGAGTAGCAACGAGAATATCAACTGCCCTACCCTCCATCTTCTTCCGTTGCTTACCATATCCATCACCACCAACTAACAACTCACTTGATATTTTACATATATGTCCAACACTTTTCAATACTGATAAGATTTGACGTGCCAATTCACGTGTGGGTGCTAGGATAATTGCTCGAGGACGTTTAGGCTTGCGTAGTTTTGATAGTGCCTCCATTTGCAATGCCTTGTTTTCAATAGATGTTGCCATTAGTTCTTGTGCTCGCAGCGATTGGATGACGGGAAGGAGATATGCCAACGTTTTACCTGATCCGGTGGCAGCTGCAAAGGCTACCGATCGTACTGGTGGTATCATCCCATCATCGTTATTTGATGATGATGATGATTTGGACGAAGAACTTAAATCAACATCAAATGATGAATAACTACTCTCCGAACCTCTAGACTTTTTATCTGTATTCTTAATATTCTCAATAGATGCCATACGATCTTTACATCCTGCTAATATATCGGGTATAGCCATTTTCTGTACAGGTGTTGGTCCCTCAATTAGACCCAATCCCTGACGTTGATCAATATCTCCTGTAACTGCATTAACTAAATCTGTTAGCAAACCAAGTTTACTCCATTCTAATGTGCCATCAACAATACTATCAGATGTCTGAACTGCTGGCAATGAATCGTCAAATGATGTTCGGGGTGCAGAGAATGGTAATGATGATTTAGAGGATAAGCTAGAGTCTACTACTACTTGTGATGCTTGTATAGAGTTTGATGATGTTGTTGAATAGGGCAGTGATGATGCTGATGATGTATCATTGTCATCTCCATTGCCATACCGCAATGTTTGATGATTTATTATTCTTGATCTACTACCACTTCTACTACTATAACTTATACTACTCTGGAATGCAAGGCCTATCCTTCTAGCATTAGATGATGTGGCTGCCAACACAGACGAGTTCCTTGCAAGTAATATTGATGATATCATGTTGATATAGGCACGTTTGCTATATCTATTATTTCTACTACTGTTCTTTGTATTATTCATATGAGGATATTATATGTCTCGCCGACCACCGCTGTCTTCAATATAATATCTGTTATTTGTGTATCTATGATTATCATTGCCATCAACTCTTTTATTGAAATTTTGTGGAGAGCAAAATTAGACACGGTATCCATAATTTACTCGAACTTGTCGATATGGTACTCGCTCAATTAATGATACTCGAGATAATATTATGTGATGGAACAGCACGCAATCCAGTAGCACATGATTGACGGCATATATTACTTTTTGAAGTGAGTTTGAGTGTACAAATAGATATGATATATTGAGGATACCCAAAAGAAGATATAAATAACAATGTCAATCAATCACCAATTAGACTTTGCCTTGCGGGTATGTGAATCAGTAGCATTCGCTCTGCACGGATTCTTAGGTATTACTGAGCCATTAACAGGTTGTTTACGTAATGTATTTCAAGATAATGGCACAATGCCTCGGTGGTTCTGGCCAGTAGCAGGCTGTATACTATGGTTAATAGCTTATCTTAATTTTTGCGGCAATGATAATATCATATTGGCAAATCAATTTTACATAATGGCCTTTCATATCGGTGGAGTTTTGTATCATAGAAAGTTGAGTCATCATCCAGCAAGTGGAGTCGGTCCTGGAATGTTTGTACTTCTAGGATTTATAGTTGCAAGTATGAGAACATCTATGTGGTTTCTTCTTAGTGGATTTGGTGTTTGTACCTTCATTGCAATGGGATTGAGCAATCTATTGATCAAGGTACCAAGTGATCGTGAAAGTAGTCAATTATATTCGTCGGCTTCACACACTCTATAGCTATTGTTCTTCGGAAGACAGCATGATGTTAGATATCTCTTTCTAGCTTTAACAACGATCCTCTAGACATACTTCTATTGCCACTTAACTGATTGTACATCCATTGAATTCAGCATTGTTATTGTCTAAATGAGGACGAACGTAAGTCTTTTTAGGATCATCCACCAGATACTCAACCTTGATCTGATTCGTTGCACCTTTACCAAACGTTGTTCCGCAGACAATAACTACAGGATCTCCAACCTTGGCGATTCCAGCAATACGACATTCTCTCATAACTTCCTCATTTAGCTTTTCAGTATCTTCAAGTGAGTCAACAACATAAGCATAGCATCCCTTTAATGTACCAAAACACTGTCTAGCAACTTGAGCGCTTGGAGTAAGAACTGCAATGGGCATACCAGGTCTGAATTTAGCAACATGACGAGCCGTAGCTCCAGATTCAGAGTAAACAACAATACACTTAGAACCAGTATCAACAGCAGTCTTGACAGCTGATGATGCCAACGACTCTGATGTAGATAGCTGATATCTCTTCTTGACTGAGTTGCGAACTGACTGATATAGCACACCAAAGTTGACAGAACTTTCAGACTCAGCACATGTACGGGCCATGATTTCAACAGCCTGTCGGAAGTAGCATCCATTGGCTGTCTCTCCCGAAAGCATGACGGCATCGGTACCATCATAACAAGCATTGGCAACATCTGAACACTCGGCACGAGTAGGACGGGGATTGACAATCATCGACTCCAACATCTGTGTTGCAGTAACCACAGGCTTGCCAGCAATATTGGCTTCACGAATCATGTACTTTTGAGCCAAGAAGACTTTCTCAGGAGGAATCTCCATACCAAGATCTCCACGAGCAACCATAATACCATCAGTAACCTGTAAGATATCAATATAATTCTCAAGACCTTCCTGATTCTCAATCTTAGATATAATCTTGATACCACTTCCACCATTCTCTGCAAGAATCTTACGAATGTAGGTAACATCCTCAGCCTTACGGACGAAACTAGCAGCGATAAGATCAACGCCATTCTTAATACCCCAGTTGATGATATCATCAACATCCTTCTCAGTCAAGGTTGGCAAATCAACGACTACACCTGGCAAGTTCATGTTCTTCCTCTCACCAATAGATGCATTATTCTCAATACGAGTTACAACCTCACCTGCACTTTCATCACATGAGATAACAGTTAGTACTAAACTACCATCGGCAACGAGCACAGATTGTCCAGGATTGACACTTGATGCAAGCTTTGGGTAGGAACATGCCAACTTTTTGTTGTTTCCTTTAAATTCATAGTCGGAAGTAAGAATCAATTCCTCTCCCTTTGTTAGTTCAATCTTTTTGGCACCATCGGCAAAGAAACCAGTACGAATTTCTATACATTGTATTTAAACGAGTAGTGTAGATGAGTATCGTATGTGAGCATTTGTTATTGATAGGAGAAAATATGTGCAAATCTTATGTTCGTAAACTTACCAGGACCTTTGGTATCAAGTAGTACGGCTGTTTATAATAGCATAGTCAACATCATATTATAGATATTTAGAGTCAGGACGGTATATCAAACAATACATATATAATGCATATCTTATGTTCATAATGTGCACTTACCAACATTTTGATTCATATTCTTAGCAGCCTGACGTAACCTATCCAAACACGCCTTATGTCCCTCATGATCTCCATGCGAGAAGTTGAAACGAGCAACATTCATACCAGCCTCAATTAATACCTCGAGTTGTTCAACCTCCCAACATGCTGGACCTAATGTGCAAAAGATCTTTGTTCGACGGTTAGCAATTGTTTGTTGCGCTTTAACAGTGTCAAGAGTGATGTTCCCTCCACTTAATAATGGAATATCTGCTGTGTTGGAAATCATAGTTCGTTTATGTATATTGTCTGGTATTGTAAGTATGAGTACTATTGACTATCGTAATGTATGCCGCCACCAATGACATCGACTTTATTAGTATTGCGTGGTGGTGAGTGGCCACTCATTTTCATTTAGTCGGTCTGGAAGATCCATTTCTACATAGGACATAGTATATGACTCATAGCCGATTCATTTGGACCACTAACGCCCCACATCGGCCTCATAATTTCCTACCGCCTACACGCCAATATTACAATTATACCAACAATATCATCATGCAATCCCAAACATCAGCCTCCGGTCCTGAACTTCGTGGTTCTAACATCACCCTTTCATCAATCACCTCCGCTTCCGATGTATCCAATCGTAAAACAAAAATTGTATGCACATTAGGTCCAGCATGTTGGGATATTCCCACACTTGAGGGATTAATCGATGCTGGTATGAATGTTGCACGCTTTAACTTCTCTCATGGTGATCACGAGGGACACAAGGCATGCTTGGATAGGTTACGTCAGGCTGCGAAGAATAAGAAAGCTCACGTTGGTAAGTATGTATATAAAAAAATGACATATGATATGCACTTGTTGTATTATTTTGTATTGCAAAGGCGTATCATGTTACATATTGCATTATCTAATACACTATATGTCTTCTACTTTGATTCTATATCAACTCAGGTGTTCTTCTTGATACTAAGGGACCTGGTAAGTTTATGAACACAAGATGTGCATAGATTTTTTACTATTTGTACATACATATAATTTTTTAACATCTTATCTACCACTCGTATTCAATACAACAACAGAAATCCGTACTGGTTTCTTTGCCGATGGTGCCAAAAAGATTGAACTAACAAAGGGAGAGAACTTAACCCTTACTGCTGATTACAACTTCTTAGGTAACAACAAGAAGTTGGCATGCAGTTATCCAACTCTTGCTACATCTGTTAAGACTGGACAATCCATCTTGGTTGCCGATGGTAGTTTAGTATTGACTGTTCTTAGCTGCCATCCTAGTGAGGGAGAAGTCATTTGCCGTATCGAGAATGATTGCTCTATTGGCGAGCGTAAGAACATGGTGAGTTTTGTGTGTGTGAGAGTTTGTCAAGTATGTTTATACAATCATTGCCAATACTCATACTATACTTAATTTCATCAAATATGATAGAACCTTCCTGGAGTTATCGTTGATCTCCCCACCTTAACCGAGAAGGATATTGATGATATTATCAACTGGGGTATCAAGAACAAGGTTGATTTCATTGCCCCCTCCTTCGTTCGTAAAGCATCAGATGTTCACCAAATTCGTAAGATCCTTGCCGAGAATGGCAACATGGATGGAAAGATTAAGATTTACTGTAAGATTGAAAACCAAGAGGGTATGGAGAACTACTCTGACATCCTAGCCGCCACTGATGGTATTATGGTTGCCCGTGGAGATCTTGGTATGGAGATTCCTCCCGAGAAGGTCTTCCTCGCCCAGAAGATGATGATCCGTGAAGCCAACATTGCCGGAAAGCCTGTCATTACTGCCACACAGATGTTGGAGTCAATGATTGTCAATCCCCGTCCCACTCGTGCCGAGTGTTCAGATGTTGCCAATGCCGTTCTTGACGGAACTGATTGTGTTATGCTTTCAGGAGAAACTGCCAACGGCGAACACCCTACTGCAGCAGTATCAATCATGGCCCGTACATGTGTCGAGGCTGAGTCGGCAGTCAACTTTGACTCCCTCTACCAAGCCGTACGTAACTCTACCCTTCGCAAGTATGGTCATCTCAGTACATCTGAATCTATTTCATCATCTGCTGTCAAGACTGCTATTGATGTTGCAGCCAAGGCAATCATCGTTATGTCCGAGTCTGGAAACACAGCTCGTCAAATTGCTAAGTTCAGGCCTGGTATGCCAATCAAGGTTATTACAACATCAGAACAAGTTGCCCACCAATGTTATGGTACATTGAAGGGATGCTCCGCACACACTGTTGAAAACATGGATGAGGAAGACGCAATGGTTAATGTTATCATTGAAGAGCTGAAGAAGAATGGAAAGGCTAGTGCTGGAGACCCAGTTGTTATCGTCCATGGAACTGTTGCCAAGGCTGGAGCCACAAATACAATGAAGATCGAGTATGTTTAAGTTAATGCAGAGTCTAAGTTAGTTGAGAGCTAGAGATATAATTACATAATTATACTCATACTTGTAATATCCTTATATCAACAACACTTTATTTCTCTTTTCTTCTTACTACGCAATGACAGACAAACAATCATCTGCGGTGGGCAACAAAAGTGCAAGATCACCGAGCCAGTACCACTAAGTCGTCATGACGTATGTGCGCGTGTCGATTTTTTGAGTTGCAAAACCACAAACTCGAATCTCCAAAAAAGCCACATCGCCTCTCCTTTCTACGTATATGATATCTACTCCTTTCTAACGATAAGCTTTATTAATAATCACAAAACGATAACCAAAACAACCATGCTTTCCTCTACTGCCGCCGCTGCTCTTCGTCGTGCCCCATCTGTGGCATCCAAGCGTTCTATGTCTGCCATTACTGGTGTACACGGACGTGAAATTATCGATAGTCGTGGTAACCCTACAGTTGAGGTTGATATTACCACTGCAAAGGGTACGTTTACTGCCAGTGTACCATCTGGTGCATCCACTGGTGCTTACGAGGCTGTTGAATTACGTGATGGTGGTTCTCGATACCTTGGAAAGGGTGTACAGAAGGCTGTAAGCAATGTTAACAAGCAACTTGCTGATGTTGTTATGGGTTTAGATGCTGCCGATCAACGTGCTATTGATGATGCCATGTTAAAGGCTGACGGTACCCCAAACAAGGGAAATCTTGGTGCTAATGCCATTCTTGGAGGTAAGTGCTTATTGATCTTTGGTTATATTATGTTATTGCAAATTACTCATATGATATGCACTTTTATATGCATGTACTAAAAATTAATTATTATCCGATATGTATGCAGTTTCTCTTGCTGCTAGTAAGGCTGGAGCTGTATCTCGTGGTGTTCCTCTATGGAAGCACTATGCTGATATTGCCGGTAACCCTACTCCTGATGTTCTTCCCGTTCCATGCTTTAATGTTATTAACGGAGGAGAGCATGCTGGTAACAAACTTGCCTTCCAGGAATTCTTCGTCATCCCCACTGGAGCTGAAACATTTAGTGAATCTATGCAAATTGGATGTGAGGTATTCCACAACCTTAAGAAAGTTATTAAGGCAAAGTTCGGCGGCGATGCTACCTTGATTGGAGATGAGGGTGGATTTGCTCCTCCCTGTGATGTTGAGTCTGGATTGGCAATGATTATGGAGGCTACTGATAAGGCCGGATATCTTGACAAAGTTAGTGTAGGTTTGGATGTTGCCTCATCAGAGTTCAAGGTTGCTGGAGAGAATGCATATGATCTTGATTTCAAGACAACTGGTGCTGATAAGGATGCTTCACTCAAGCTTAGTGGAGATGAACTCATTGCCTTCTACAAGGAAATGATTGCTAAGTATCCTATCCTAACCATCGAGGATCCCTTTGATCAGGATGATTGGGATAACTGGACTAAGTTCTGCAAAGAGGTTGGTAAGGATGTTCAAATCGTTGGTGATGATCTTACAGTTACCAACCCTGTTAAGATCCAAGAGGCTATCAACCTTGGATCAGCCAACTGTCTTCTTCTTAAGGTGAACCAAATTGGAAGTATCTCAGAGTCAATTGATGCCGTCAAACTTTCAAAGCAGAATGGATGGGGAGTTATGACAAGTCACAGAAGTGGAGAGACAGAGGACTTTTACATTGCTGATTTGGCTGTGGGTCTAAGTACAGGAGAGATCAAGACTGGTGCTCCATGCCGTGGTGAGCGTACTTCGAAGTACAACCAACTTCTTCGTATTGAGGCAGAGCTTGGTGCTTCTGCCAAATACCCAGGTCTTGACTTCCGCAAGCCAGGATGGATGGGAAATTAAACATCCAATAGATAGGTACACTGAAAGGAAGATGAATGTTAGGTCGAAGAGTGATAAATTAGATTTATTAATAACCCAATAACTGGAAAGTCAACGGCTCAACGTGCACTCATTATTCCCTTAGTATAGTCTCTGTATACATATGAGACGACATGAGTTGAGGGAGAAGCTACCATAATATTTTAACGCTCATCCCACACAAGATACCATACCTCGCTTTTCAACTCTCATAACTCATAATTTTTTCAGATCATTACTTTGACCTTTGATGGTTATTAGTTGTTGTGGTTGGAGTATTGGACAATGATTTCAATCAATAAAATAGCATTATTATTACTCCTGCATACATCAGGACATGTGCTTTATGCTTTTGTTTCCAACTCAATACGCATCAACCCTTCCAACTCTGTGGGCTTGAAGGTAGCCACTGAACCTACACCTACTGTTGAAAGTGTTGAGGATGATGCTCCCGATCATATGCCCGATATGGATATTATATCCCCAACCTACAAAGCAAAAAGTAAAAACACAGCACTAGAACGATACTACTCTGATTATGAATACTCTCTTAAGGAGAATAAGAAATATTGGAATAAACGTGCTACTGAATTATTAAGTTGGGATTATTATCCATTTGATGAAAACAATTGTGACGGTGTAATGACCGGGGGTTTTGAGTATGGGGATGTTGCTTGGTTCCCTGGCGGAAAAATGAACATAGCATATAATGCAATAGATCGGCATGTTCAGAACGGTAAAGCAAATGATATTGCCATGATCTGGGAAGGCGACGAACCTGATCAAGTTATTAACTTTACCTATGCTGATATGCAACGGAAGGTATCTGAAATTGCCAATGCATTGAAAAGCCAAGGAGTAAAGAAAGGTGATGTTGTGACTATATATATGCCAATGATTCCACAACTTCCCATGACTATGCTTGCATGCATGAGAATCGGTGCAGTGCATTCAGTTGTATTCGCGGGGTTTAGTGCCGAAGCTTTATCATCTAGAATTGCCGCATCTCAATCAAAGGTGGTTGTAACCGCAGATGTTGGTATGAGAGGGACAAAAACTATACCATTGAAAAAGATTGTTGACGATGCTGTTGAAAAGGATGACTGCAAAGATCTTGTTGAGAAAGTTTTGGTTTATGAACGTGAAAGATCTATTGCAGCTGATGGTGAAGCCGAATCTTCAAATGATATGAATTGGGTCTCAGAACGTGATGTCAATATGAATGATATACTTCCTAAGCAGCGACCATACTGCCCACCAGAAGTAATGGACTCAGAAGATCCATCTTTCATATTATACACATCAGGAAGCACAGGCCAGCCAAAGGGACTAGTTCATACCACAGGAGGGTATGCTTTATATGCAGCACACACACTTCAAACTACTTTTGATCTACAGCCAAAGGATATCTTTGCATGTGTGGCTGACTGCGGCTGGATTACAGGACATACTTATGTCGTATACGGACCATTACTAAGTGGTAGCACAACTTTTCTTTTCGAGTCAACTCCGCTATACCCTGATGCAGGTCGATATTGGGACATGATTGATCGGCATAAGATTTCACTATTCTACACAGCACCTACAGCCGTGCGAAGTCTCATTCGATTCGGGGACGAGATACCAAAGAAGTATGACTTGTCTTCGCTTAGAATCTTGGGTACTGTTGGAGAGCCCATTAATCCGGCGGCTTGGCAGTGGTACTATAAAGAAATTGGTAGAGAAAAGTGTACCATTGTCGATACGTATTGGCAGACAGAAACGGGAGGACATATAATCACGAACATTCCAGGTACAACACCAATGAAGCCGGGTAGTTGTACTCTACCTTTGTATGGCATTGATACTGTGGTCTTAGATCCAATGAGTGGCGAGATTATCGAAGGCAACAATGTGGAAGGAGTGCTTGCTATTAGATCTCCATGGCCTGGTAAGTTTTGTTTGACAATCCTGTACACAGTATGTTCATTCAATGTAGTCACTTACTTACGTCTCACTGATCTTCTAGGAATGGCAAGAACCTGTCTTGGTGATCACGATCGCTATCTTACTACATACCTCCGTCCGTACAAGGGATTCTACTTCACTGGAGACGCCGTCCAGCGCGATAAGGATGGGTATTACTTCATCACAGGGCGGGTAGATGATGTAATCAATGTGTCTGGTCATCGAATTGGCACTGCAGAGGTAGAGTCAGCTCTTGTTAAGCATCCGTCGGTTGCTCAGGCAGCTGTAGTCTCTAGGCCACATCCAATCAAGGGCGAGGCAATCATCGCCTTTGCCACTCTTACCGAGTCTAATACCGAGGAGGAAGAGGAACTCATCAAGGAGTTGCGATTGCTTGTTCGGGGAGAGATTGGACCATTTGCATCCCCCGATATCATTTGCATTACACCCTTACTTCCCATGACAAGGAGTGGAAAGATTATGCGCAGAGTGTTGCGTAAAATCTCAGCCGGAGAGGCGGACGAACTTGGTGACGTTTCAACATTGGCTGATCCTTCTGTAGTTGATACGCTTATTGATTTGATTGCTCAACACGATGCATGAAGTTTTGCCTGTTAAGTCCGTGTTTTACAATCGTTGTTTTGCCAGTATTATTATTATGAAAGATAATGTTTATCTTTATAAATAAAGCTACTGGAATGTATGACAACAATTGATCCCCTCCATATATTATCTCTGCTTGATATTGAAAGAAGAAGTGGAGAATTATTATGTTCGTATTAAATTAAACCAACCAAATCAAATGTAGCTATAGCTTCTCCCATACGAAGTTATCCAATATGCAACAGTTTCTCCTTTCACCATGTCTCCTGAACATTAAATCAAATGTTTCCTGTATATTTGAATCGTCAACAATAAGTAAGAAGAAGTCATACAAGTGCACACATGTGATCAATAAAACTTGACACGTTCTATTGATTCATTTTTTTATTATTATATTGGTTTTCAGAACTCTATATCATATAGTAATTCTGATTCTGCTTATGCTCCAGCTTGCTTGGCACGCATCTTCGAGTTAACAGCCTTAATATCTTCTCTCTTGGCAACAGCACGCTTGTGACTACCAAGACGCCTCTTGGCAAATTTGTATACTCGCTTATCGGCTGAACTTCCACCAGTCTTAATCATATCAAGAATTCTCCTTTCATATGGTGAAAGACCTGCAACCTCACGGGCAATTTCTCGGCATAGAGCAGTACGCTTGCCAAGTTTCTGTGATAAAAGAGAGATTAATGTACATAATATGAAAAATGATGTTAGTGATACTGAATTGAACACAACTTGTGCATCAAAGTAAAGAAACCCTCGAATTGAATTTAAAACATTTATAACCATCATCTCAATACCAGCCGTACCAATTGCAATATCTTGGCAGCCAATGAAGTAAATACATATCGAGTATGTATATGTAGCTGCTACACTCTCCCTCTCATAAACAACACCGCAACTAGTATAGAAAACTTACACCCTTTGATCGGGACGGCCTAGCGGCACGCTCCTTCTGTTCGGTAATGTGGCCGCTGTTGGCACCCTGTGCAAATCCGTTTCGTGCCATGATGTATATTATTATGCGCTAGTGTTAGTAATTGGTGTGCTGCAAATCTGAATTTTACCGGCTATACTTGAGGGATAAACTTTGGTATACTTGACCTCACCTTTTGGACATTTGTTAGCGTCACCGGACCAATTTTGCTAACAACGAATATATACCAAGGGGAAATAAATTTTAGTTGCAACAAAGCCACTCCTTTAATAGCTTGACAGGTGAGGATAGTATAGTATGTTTTAATAGGCGTGTGAAGTTTGAAGATCACTGTTTACAGGGTATGCAATATACGAGTTACTTGATATGTCGTCGGCAAGTGGCGGCGACGGCTTGATGAGATGGTGGCAAACACTCGATTATTCTTTGAGTGATCGATCTCCACTAACAGTATCAATACAGAGGCATTTCTTCGTGTTGTTGTAATACCTAAGCACGATAAACAATGCAAGCTGTTAACATGCCAATTGTCAAGTTTGCCTGATAGTCGTGCTAAATTGACGGCTATGTGCATAACCTTGCGGATGGGCTCTTCATACAAGTGGCTCTTCTTTGTTATTCACTGTCATACATCTCTTATTCTAACACTTCTTATACATCTCTTCTGCAAATCACCAAACACACTACAGATCAATTATATACTTTATTATTATACTAATAAGCAAATAATACAGAATCATGGTTGATAACAGAGTAACAAGGGCAGGACGTCACTCCTACAACACCCGATCGGCACGTATCCGTACCATCCGCACACCAGGTGGACGTCACGTTGCACAGAAGATTAAGAAGACAACCAAGGGACCAAAATGCTCAGACTGCAAGTGCTCTCTACCAGGAATTAAGCACCTAAAGCGATCTGCATACCAAAATACCAAGAAGCGTGAGAGGACTGTATCACGTGCTTACGGTGGTGCTACATGTGGTGGATGTGTTAGAATGAGAATTGTTAGGGCTTTCTTATTGGAAGAGCAGAAGGCTGTTAAGAAGCTTTTAGCCGAACGTGCTAGCAAGAAATAGAAACCATATATCATGATGGTGAATATATAAATTTTCTAATAAACAATTAGTTATGTGGTGAATATGTTTATCTTGATCTCAACTCTCAACTGAAGCATGATAGAACTGGAGAAGTATTCACTAGGAGCTTAGTTTATGCGGAAGCTAAGAATTTGAATCTTTAGGATGGATAGGATTTCAACAACCGTATATACAAGAGGTGTTACGCTTGTGCCCATCTTATTCATCCCCCCGTATAGCAAATAAAAGATTTGCTCACTACCTGCCTGGTAGGTCAAGACTAGTGTGTTGGATTCAAGTCGTTAATCTTCGAAGCCCTCTTATGAAGAGCCGACTAGCTCTAGGGCATTATTGTAGCTTTCAATTGATGCTCAGTGAACCATGTCAAAGTAGGGAAAAAGCTTTACTCAGCTATTTCTCATTGAACTACGTGTGTAGATCAAGACTTCTTTTCTACAATAAGAAAGAATAAAGAAGACGCCTAAATAGGTTTGACGTGCCGAGGAGCATGATACAAGTGGCATGATATGTTCTCCTGTGTACAACGTTTAGAAGTCCATAGTATTTGTCAGTGTCGAGTATACCGTGTGAGTTCTATGCTACCATATAATCTAGGTTCTTAAAGTAGACTAGTCTTAAGACAAGAAAACATGACATTATGTAAGTTACTCTAATAGCCACCGAACAAAGTGAATCTAAATCATCTCGAAATCAAAACTATATCCCCTGAAAATCATTTAGTTGAGAACATTCACACACTTAAGATCCTCAGCTGCCTTGACAAGACGGGCAGCCATGGCTTCCTCTCCTGCTCTAAGACTCATACGTGGGTCGTAGTATTTCTTGTTTGGCTTATCATCTCCCTCGGGGTTACCGATTTGTCCTTGTAAATAGTCGTGGTACTTGGCCTCATAAGCACGAAGACCATCCCAGAATGCCCACTGGGTATCAGTATCAATGTTCATCTTAATAACACCGTAGGAAATAGCTTCTTGGATGTCTTCAACTGATGATCCTGATCCACCGTGGAAGACAAATCTCATTGGCTTATCATCATCTGAACCGATCTTTTCCTTTACGTATGCCTGTGAGTTCTTCAAGATCTTGGGTTGAAGATCAACATTACCTGGGGCATAAACTCCGTGAACATTACCGAATGAGGCAGCACATGTGAAGGCACCACCCTTAACCTGGGAAAGTTGTTCGTATGAGTAGTATACTTCCTCTGGTTGTGTGTAAAGACGAGATGAATCAACATCTGTGTTATCAACACCATCCTCTTCTCCTCCAGTTACTCCAAGCTCGAACTCAAGAAGGATTCCAACCTTTGCGAATCTCTCAAGGTATGTCTTACAGATGGCAATGTTCTCCTCAAGTGGCTCCTCCGAAAGATCAAGCATGTGTGATGAGAAAAGAGGCTGTCCAGTCTCAGCGAAGTGTGCCTCAGAAGCAGTAACAAGACCATCAATCCATGGAAGCCAAGCCTTTTGGCAATGATCAGTGTGAAGAACAACAGGAACGCCATATAATGCAGCTACCTCATGTACGTGCTTGGCACCAGCAATTGTTCCAGCAATGGAGGCAACATCATCGGTGTTGTCAACAGACTTACCAGCAATGAACTGTCCACCTCCCTTGGAGAATGTAACCATGATAGGTCCACCGTATGCGGCAGCGGCTTCCATACAACTGTTGATAGAGTTGGTACCGACAATATTAACTCCGGGAATAGCATATCCCTGCTCCTTAGCAGCATCAAGAAGATCAGTAAGAGCAGTACCAGTAACAACACCAGGCTTAACAGAAGCAGGTAACTTGGCAAATGCCTATATTATAGTAGGATATAGAATTTTGAGCATAAGATATGTATTGTTAGTTTTTATATGTTTTTGCAATTCTTATTCGATATCGTATCGAGTGCACTTGTTGATTGTATTGTATATATTATATCATATCGTCTTGACATATAATATCTTTGTATTTTCATCTTTGCAAATAAGAATCTTATTTTCAAAACAAATATGACATAACCTCACCTTGGTTTCAGTGGCAGTCTCGGCCATGTTCAAAGCAGTGTTGCGCACCGTAGTGGCGGCAGGGGCAAAGGCAGCGGCAGAGCCGACAAGTAGGGTGGCAATAGCAAGCTTCATGATATTATATATTAATTGACTGGATATTATGAGAGCATACCAATGTTCCTCTCTTCTGCCAAGCTATGTAGCAATTTGCAAATGAACACATCATTGATGACTCGATATTTAACGGGATACGGTGTATCTCCAAAATCTTTTTAATCGTGCGTATCTTATGTGAGGTGTTGATACTGATTTTTGTTTGTCCTGTGTGAGGTTTAGAGCTCAGAGCTCACCTCTATTAATGTTCAAAGTTATTACTACTGAAGTCTAATACATCCATTTGTTTGGTGTTGATAAGTAGTATTCGTTGTCGAATTCATAATCCTATCACGCTTTTGGAGTCCAAGATAATTTGATTATTGAGAAGTATCTTTCACATCTCTTGCTTTCACACTCGACTTCGACTAAAACAGCATATACTATTATCAAACTCAAACAACAACGCAACAACGATGCCTACCACCAATGTTCCAAATGAATATAATACCAATGTTCCAAATGAATATAATGATAAGAATATGATAGTAAACGCCACCGTACAGTCTGCCAAGAATACGAACGATGATATTGATGTGGATAAAAATCTTATCAATCAAAGCACGATGGCGAGTACTGCATCATCGTGGGAAAATAAGACAATTATCTTCAAGGTGGTACATTATTACAACATCAGGCAGCCTACCTTCCACTACAGCCACAAGGATATTATAATTATGGGAATTATCATCCTTCCCTACTTACTCCATTGGATCCATTTGGCTGCTTATTAAATCAATATGGAGGAGGGTATAATCCTCTCGCAAATTCAACAAGGGCTCTCGGATTACGTCCACCACCTGAAGGATACACTGCTCCAGCAAATTCAACACAGAGGTATTCAGTCACAAGTTCAAGTTCTGCCACATCAGGACAAGACAACAACAAACGACCCCCAACAAAGAAGAGTAAGACAACCAAAACCAAAATTACTACTCATAGAAATAATAAGAGGAATGCACAATCAAGAAAGCGTGCTGCCGATCTGAAGGAGAAGATTGACAGCATCAAAGCAGCGTCTAATGAAGAGAAGACTACAGATGAAAAACTTCTAGTCAAAGAAGTACAACTCAAACGTGAGAAGAAGAACAAACAAACAGCTGAGAGGGCAAAAGGAAAGAAGGCCGAGATTGAACGTATCAATATGATTCCTCAGAATAAGCGTACTGCAGAGGAGGCCAAATCGCTGGCAACTGCTACATCCACAAAGAAGAGAAAGAATGAATGCACTAAGCTCCGTGGAGAGAAGAAGTCGGAGTTGAAGAAGAAGAAGAAGACTTCCAACTCCAACGACGCAGGTGGTAAAGCAAAGAATGGCAAGCCAAAGAAAGATGCGGAGTATTATAGCAGTACTTCTTTGCATCAAAGTCCTGGAACTTTTATGCAAACTATGTCTGCAGTAGCTCCCCGATGGCATGATTTGCTTAAGGTTTGTGAAAGATCAGTGACTGAAGAAGAAGAAGAAGAGCAGAAGACAGTTGGGCAAATGGAGGGAGTGTGAGCTTGATTGTGCGTGTAAGATTACCCTATTCAGTAGAAGATGGGGGCTATGAATGTAGTTCATATTGGATATGTTCTATTGACGCTGCTCAATATATTAGACATGATCTGGCGCGATGCCATAAAATCAGTATCTTACTTGTAGAGAAAGATGTTTTAGATTACTAGTAGTCTCTGTACACACAGTCAATATATCTTGGAGAACATCTATTATGCTTTAACTACATATCTACAAACATAATTCATACACCGGCATACATAGCTGCTTCTTTCACTTCTCTCACAAACCTGGTGGCCTTTGCCAAGTCACCTTTGTAGATCCTTTGATATAGTAGTATTCTCGACCACTCTCTCCATCAACTGCAGATCTCCATTCCGGGTTGGACACTTCTACTGGCTGAATATTATCTGCTTTTGAAGTAGTATCTGATGCATAAACTTGTTTGCTTGTCGATGTTGCCGAGTTATCTGCAGCAACAACTTCATTGGAACCCTCTTGTGCAACACTATTACTATTATCAGCATCCTTTTCTTGTTTTGTACCCCCATCAAAAGTTGAATATGCCGGTTCATTTGATGGACTGTTCAGCTTCTTTCCAATCTTTTCAGCAAACAAATTTAGTCTATCTTTCATTTTTGTCTTCGAGAAGATACTGGTCGCTGTTGCTTCTGTTTCATCAGAGTCGCTATCTTCACTGTCACTTCTACTTATCTCATCATCTAAAGTCAACCAACCGTCTTTACTTTCAACCACAGCAGCAGCAGCTACACTTTCCTGACTTTCCTCTGTGGCAGGCTTTCGTTCAGTCGATTCAGCTTGTGACTTGATATCTTTAGAAGTATTACTTGTAGCAGCAGCAGTAGCTACACCAGTTTCTGCTTCGACAGATTTATTCTTTTTGCCTCTCTTGGTTATAAAACCAATAATACCCTTACCCCTTGATTTAGACTTGCCTTTAGACTTGGATGTAGTAGAACGAGGCGACAATGGAGCTTTCTTCTCTACATAATCACTAGGTCTTTCCCACGTTGTCTCTCTGGTTGCAGTATTATAGTAATACACTAGACCTGTCTTTGGGTCTTTAACTGCTCTCCACTCTGGTTGTTTTGTGGTGGTAACTGCAGTTGACTGTGGTTTAGTATTCGCCTTTGAACTTTCTTCTACTACTGACTGAGTCTGATCTACTGTATCACTACTTTCTTCTTGTGCCGGGTTTGAAGGCTCGTCTTTACTCAAGGTTTCATCTGCCTCACCAGACTGTGCCGGTTCAGTTGATATAGAAAGACTCCCGACCGATGCTACAGGAGTTGGAGATCTGGCATCATTTTGATTTGATCGAGAGCCTTCATCCTGAGAATCATACAAACGCTGAGAAAGACCGGCCATTTCAGAAGGATCCATCCTATCAATAGGAGGGGAAGCAACTCGAGTTGGTGGACTCTTGGGAGCGCCATCATCTAGCCACCGACTTTTAGCAGGTGAACTACTGCCTTCTTCCGAGTCATTATCTTCGTCATCATCTGATGGATTGCGAATAAGATCATAGACGGCATTCAACTCATCTCCTGAGAGTTTTTTCATCTCCTCACTTTCATCCTGATCAGTCTGAATAGTTGAAGTAGGACTGAGGAATTCATCGGCAGGCACAACGGCAGAAGCAGGGAACCAACCAGTACGTCCACCACACCTACCCAACCACCAAGGTCCTCGTTGATTCGAATGGGCTTCCACCTTTGCACCTGTGATGAAGGACAACTGTCCTTTTGAGGTGTCACCTTCAAATGTCACACGAGCAACATGATGTATTTGTGCTTCATCACTCTCTTCTTTCTCTACAGGAGTTGATGGCACTTCTTCCTTTTCAATACTGCGTGATATTGTTGGAGGTTCCTCTAGCTCAGGAGAAGACCTCTTTACTTCATCCGGCTTGTCTTGAAGCCCACCCTCATTTTCATCATCGGGAGTAGAAACAACCAACTTGTGATCTGGAGGTGGCAACTTACCACCAGCAGTTTCATCGTCAGGCATAGACAACACTGATTCTTCAGTAGTAGGCTTGAGCTGGATATCATCATTCTTATCCGAGGAATACCCAAGACGGAATTTCTCAACCTCGTCGTCTTTAGTAATAGCAGCATACGACAGAGGTTGTTGTTCAGGTAATGACTGACTTGGTTTGTCATCTTGGCTTGCTTCTACAGAAATTGTCATTTCCCTTTCTGCTTCAAGCTTTTCTAGATCCCTCTCTGCCTTGAGACGAGTCGCCTCAGCTTCCAATCTTTCTTGATCAAGGTCCCGAGCAACTTCATTCTTTGCATCATCATCTTCTTCAGCAGATCTAGCAACCTCTACTGCATCTTTTGTTGATCTAGATAGTCGCAATTGTTCCAAGTCTTCCTCAGCCTTAACACGTGCTGATTCAGCCTCCACTGCCATTTGTTCAAGTTTGATTCGCTGCTGTTCTTGTTCAAATCTTGCTTGATCTAGTGATGGTTCCTCTTCAGTAATCTCGTTTTCAATAGGAGCCGCTTCCTTTGAGGATATACTAGCAGCCTGTCCCAACCTCAGGCGCTGTAATTCTTCTTCAGCCTTAATCCTTGCCGCCTCGGCCTCAGCTCGTGCCTTCCTCTCTTCTTCCAACTCTCGTTGAGCCTTCATCAATGCCACAGCTTTCTCAGCCTGGATTCTTGATTCTTTCTCAGCAACAAGACGTGCTATCTCTTCTTCTAAATCTTCACTGGTAAGAGCACTGGCCGCTGAGGTATCTCTTTCGTGCTGCTGTTTATACTCGGCGACTTCCTTTTGCCGTTGAAGCTCTGATCGTGTTGCTGCTGCGATTGCTTCCTCAGCAGTTGAGGAATAACGAGATGGCGTTCCTGCCGTGCTATCTGTGAGTATAGAAGTGTTTAGGACTTCTTGCTGTTGTGGTTCTTCCTCGTTGATAGTTGGAGTTTGTGTCTTCCTCTCATCTTGTGGTGGTTTAGGCTTTTGATCATCTTCGTCAAAGCTAGAGAGGACTCCCTCAATAATGTAAGGGTCGGCCACATCCTCATCCAACGCTTTCACTTTGGGCAAACTCTCATTCGTTTCTGCTACCACACCCTGTTCAACCGCCTGAGCTGCGACACGATTCTCATCAGCCTTGGCCAATGCCTTATTCTTGGCATCACCTTCTCGTGACTTTTGACGTGCACGTATCCTAGCCTCGACATCATCAAGTTTGGCTGATCCTTCCAAAGATGCCTTCTCAGCTTGTGCCTTCTCATCGGGAGATTCAACTGCCTCGGGTATAACAAGTTGTAACCTTTCGGGAGTAGACTTCTTAGTTGTCTTACTTTCTTCTCCTGCATCATTACTACCACTAAAGGAACTTTCCAATGTAATATTCTTGGGTGGTCGTTTCATCATTTCATCAAAGTTATAGACTGCCTCACCATCAGCACCCACGGCTGGAGGTTTCTGATGTTGTAACTGTGTACTCTTTGTCTCCATGGTAATTACACTAATACCATCTCCATACGATTGACATTGCTTAAGATGGTATGGATTTTGAAGTTGTTTCGTTGGAGAAGAATCACCAATAGTATCAAGTTGTTCTTGCTGCTTGCCTGGAGTTGATGGTGGCGAAGACGATGATATAGTTTCCAACTTGTTATTACTCGGAGATGATGGAGGTGATAACTTGTTGTTAGACTGTGTTGATGTTACCCTTTCAATTAGTGTTTCCTTCACTTTACCCCGTTCTTCACGTTCACGCATTAAGCGTTCATTCACTACTTGATTACCCAAATTCTTCACATTAGCAGTAGTATTAGTGTTTGCGGCAATACTCTGCTTGTTGCTGGGTGCAATAGTTGGTATCATGCCTGAATTTACATCATCATCTTCTTCTCCTAATGAAGCCATGGTAGCTGACATTACACTACTACTGCCAGTAGCAGTAATGGCAATGTTATTGTTGTTAGACAGTGACTTATTAGTTTTGGTAGGACTAATAGTCGAATCAGTAATGGACGGGGGTAATGTTCGTTTGGATATTTGGGGTGGCATCATCAACTCATCACCTCCGTCTTCTTCTTCTCCGCCCTCTGGCTTGGCAAGAGTTGATGGTGTAAATATTGTACCCTTTTCTTCTACACCTGGAGACTTTGTCGGTGTACCATCCAGCTTGATGAATGTTAATTTGGTAGGGGTTGATGTTGTTTCGGTCTTAATTTCCATCATTGGAAGATGATCTTCTTCATTAACATCATGTGAACCCTTGGTTTCAATAGTGCTATCATTTGTTAACACCGGCTGTTGCGGAAGACTAGCTGCACTGGATTTGTCTTTACTACCCACTCCTCCATCCGTATCCTCCTTGTCATCACCCTCACTCATAGCATTCTTCTTCATACGACGTCTTCTATATCGCAAGTCCAACTTCTTAATCAACTCCTCTTCCCTATCCACATACTTTTCCATAACACGATCAATTTGAACCAACTTTTCTGGCTCATTCGCTGCAATTAGATTATATACCAATGTTTTATAACTAGGTGGCTGCGATGGAGGGGATGGTGGAGGGTCTTGTGATACTGGTGAAAAGATTGATGATGGTTGTTGTGAAGTGCTCTTGGGTGTAGTTGATGTACCGGGTGTTAATGGCATATCACCTGTATGATCTTCTGCAAATGATTGTGGTTGTTTTTGTTGATATCCATTACTTCCAGGAGATTTAGGAAATCTAGGAGCTACCGACTTGGTATTTAAACTAGGACCACCAACATCTGCATCAGCATCTAATAACTTCTTACGTCGCTCGTCATGTATACCCCTTTCCATGGCAACTCTAAATACACGACGACGTATCTGACGTGTCGCTGCATTGTTATATTCATCATTCCCATCTGGTGAATATGATGGTTTTGAGGATGAAGACGAACCTTTTACGTATGATTCATGGCGTTCATCATCTATCGCACGGGTATGCATACCCCTTGTTGGGTAGATGTGTTTTGGAGGACGTATATCTCTTTTGTTACTATTATCTGATGAGTAACGAGAGTTACTATTTCGGGAGTGAGAGGATGTAGCTGTATTAATGGCCTTACTAACTCTTGAATACTTATTATTCTCAGAATCTAATAATGTAGATTCATATCCCTCATCACCTAATTGTGGATGATAATGTACTAAGACTTGACCACGAGATTGTTTCTTATTATTAGTAGTACTTGTTACACTTCGTGATTGTATTGATGGTGAATCAGTATGAGAGGCACTTACTGAATGTGCTGGGAAGGATTCATACTTTGGTTGTTGCTGTTGTTGTTTTGTTAGGCTGGAACTATCTCTTCTACTTTGACTTTCATCATCTTCGTTATATTCTACTGCATCTTCGTCTTCATTATTATCATCTGCATAGATATTTGATCTGCCATTATTAAGTAAACGAGAAGATCGAGGGGCGGGTACTTCAGTCTTAACTTCAATAGTCATTGGATAATCTGGTAATGAATCAGTGTTGTCTTTATTATTAGTAGTACGATTGCGTGATGTAGACAATCGCTGTTGTTTATATATAGGCGGTGTTGATGTAGGCGGGGGTGGCACATCTTCAAGTATGTGTTGGATATCTTCTTCGAGGACATCACCTATATGCTCCTCGTTATCGATGTAGCTGCCAGAGCCCTCTTCGTCTGACGGACCATCACTCATGATTTATATATTATCTTCTATAGAACTATTGCCAAACAAATAATATCGTGATCTATATATTGGGTTTGATTAAATGATATTGTCTTATACAAGCAGGTACGTAATACAACTACCTTGCAACATACCATATATATCTCATGCACAACTTTTTTCTCATATATCTTCCCTACAAGAATAAATCGGATGAAAAATTGACCTTTCGCATTGCATGGCTCAACATACCAATACAACCGACCCCACATATCAAGCATAGCAGCAGCAAAGCCACATATCAAGCATAGCAGCAGCAAAGCCTCTTTTACTATTGTATACTGGAGTATATCAGATCAATAAAAAACAATGGCTGAATCAGACGTCGAATATAAAGAGTCAGCATTTCCAAATGAGAAAGGCGACATCGATGGTGATATACCCGTGAAAGTTCATATAATTGCACCTAGTACATTACCAGAGGGATATCAATTCGAGGCTGAGATAGGTGCACCTGGATTGAAGAAGACTATTAATGTTGAGGTGGTAAGTGTATGTGGAGTCAAGGGCTATCGATGTTTTAATTGAAGTGCATAAGATAATATGGGGGCTCTTCTTCTTATGCATTATTTCTTCCAATACTAACAACATACTTGTATACTTGCACTCTTTTGTATCAATTTATATATTTAATGCACAATATATAGCCCCCAGGAGGTGTAGTCGAAGGACAAGTTTTTCTTGTTAATATTCCTGATGATTTTGCAGTCGGTGAACCTCGTGTTAATGTCCCCACTGGTCATTGGAAGGATGGAACATTTGATTTACTTAATGCAGGTTGGTGTCATCCTAGTTTATGGTGTGCTCTATGCTTTACTCAGGGTAAGTTGTTTGTTTGCTGTTATGGGCTTGAAATGTTTGTATATTTAATGGTTTGCAATTTTGCTCACATCTTATGCATTTTATTCTTTCTGTTCTTCACTTTGCACACATTAATGAATATATTTATAGTTGCCATGGGACAAGTTATGCAACGTTTACGCTTTAGTTGGCTCGGAGAACCAACCACTGATGCAGGATCTAAAAACACATTCAAAGTTGTCTTAACCTTGGTACTATGCTACACATTCTTCACAATCTTTCTTGAAATTGCCGAAGCCTCAACTGGATATTACAACACACCCGCTTGGATCCCATCACTCCGTTTCATTGCTGGTGTACTATTTACAATCTATTCTATCTATGCATTAATGAAACTACGTGAGAATGTACGAGACAAGTATTCAATTTCAGAGCAGCAATGTGTTGGTATGGAAGATTTGTGTTGCAGTATGTGGTGTTCGTGCTGTGTGATTGGTCAGATTGCTAGGCATACGGGAGAGTATGAAACATACAAGGGAAAGTTCTGCAGTGAAAATGGTCTTGCTCCAAACACTCCTTCAATTGTTTAAAAAGGAAGGAAGCGGAATTGTATTAGTGCAGTATTTGGGAGACGGAGTAGTCTCCGAACGTCTTTGTTTGTGTGTTGAAACAATTAATTACTGATAGTGTAACTGTAGGATATAAATTGGTGTTAGTTAAAGAGAAGAACATGCAAATGTGTATCCTGCATGATGCAATCAAACTACTTTTGATTCGGCATAACTAATATGGAGCTATGTTTAGAAACACTAGGCCATCAGACATAGATACTTGACCAAAACCAAGCCAGTTCTGGCGTAGACTATCTAAAAGCCTCATCGTTTAGACGCCCTCTCTCTGCCTAGGAGCGCATTTGATAATGTCATCTACACGAAGAATCATCTCAGCGGCTTCACTGGCACTCATTAGAACACACAGTTTGCTCTTGAAAGCCTCGGCCACTCCAAGCTCAGCCATATCTCCAATGGTACCGTTGTACATGTCAAGTCCGTAGGAACTTTTGCCCTGTGCATGAGCAGCACGCAACTGTGTTACCAATTCTGCCGAATCATAACCACCATTATCAGCCACAATGGCAGGAAGCTGACGCAAAGCACGAGCAAATGCGGTCATAGCAAGAGCCTTCTTGCCAGGAGTCGATTCCACCTGACGATCGATTGCCTGTGCCATTAACACCTCTGTGCATCCACCACCATAAATGATCCTGGGATCCTTCACTGTTGCCGTGAGAATACACAAAGCATCATGAAGTGACCTTTCTGCCTCATCCAAGACATGGGATGATGCACCTCGAAGTACAATTGAGCATGCCTCTCCGGATTTGCAACCTCCTAGACGGATAACTTTATCCTCGCCAATCATTACCTCTTCAATAATATCACACTCGCCCATTGTGACAAGATCAGGTCTATCAAATGTACTTACGACCTCGCCTCCGGTAACAGCCGCAAGACGTTCAATACCATCAAAATCAGCATGTTCGATAGCCATTATCCCATTCTCAGTAAAGATGGACTCTGGTAGATTGTAAATCAGTTGCCTGTTGATGAATACATTACACCCGTGTGAAATAATCTTATCACATTTCTGACGCATCCTTGCCTTTTCTGCTTCTTCAATCTCAGCAACTTTGTTCAGTGAATCGACACGGACACGGCTGCCGTATATTTTGATTTTATCTGTATCCATTGATGTATTGGCAAGTAGGATCTTGGCATTCTCAATCTTCTTTGGCTGTCCAACACCAATTGACTTATCCAATAGAAACCCTTCCTCCAAATACGAATCCCTCAAATGTCCACCTGGTTTCTTCAATACTTGAATATGATCCAGATTATTAGATCCCCTCAAACGCATAACGGCATCCACGGCAAGATTGGCAAAGTAATCCTTTTCATACGTTAGGAGTTTTGAACTAAGTGTAGTACGTGCAATTCTCAACAGATCTTCACGAAACTTTGAATCATCTGCACTATTGTCCATGGCAGATGTTTCCAATGCCTCACGAGCAGCTTTACGAGCTAATCGCCAACCCTCAGCAATTGTTTGGGGATGGATGCGCTGATTGATTAGATCTTCAGCCTCACGTCTTTAAAATAAGTAGAACATTATAATTAGACATATAATGTGTTGATAACAATATATAACAATCACACCAAACTCTTCCAAATAGCATAAACAATACAAATAATATAATACCAAATAATAATACTTACAATAATTCTCCACAAAGTACAGCAACACTTGTTGTTCCATCACCAACTTCATCATCTTGCACTCTAGCAATATCAACCAGCACTTTAGCAGCGGCATTATCCAAATTAACTGATTTTAATATCGTGGCCCCATCATTCGTTACGCTAACAGATTGATCATGTTCTGATATACGTTGTAATATTTTATCCATACCTTTTGGACCTAGTGTTGTTTTCACTAAATCGGCAATTGCAATGGCACCAACAAAAGACGAAAGGCGAGCATTTTCACCCTATAGAAAAAAGTAGTGAATGACAATGTATGTATATTATAAAGATGTATTTAATATAGAAATAATAAGGTATTAGATAAGCAGATTTTATGAAATGAGTGTTTCACGAAAAAAATGACAATCGACAAAAGTATACTGATTGATTATTTTATAGCCCATCAAATATAAACCTACCTTGTCAACGGTTGTTCCTGCGTCCATGAAAGCTGCCTCCATGATTTATTGTTGCTCTTTTGCTATATAATGGAGGTATAATGCTTTATTATTGTTAGGGGTGTTGTGTGAAAAATAAGGCCAAAACTGAGAGTCAAGTTAAGGTATCCTTTATTTTATGAGAGTGAGTGGGAATGCTGAATGATGAGTTGAGTGGCATAACAAAATATTCTCTCCAGTATTGTATTGATGTTCTGGTGTCATGTAATCGCTCTATAGCAAGTAAAATATTAGTATATTATGCTCTTCTATCAATACCTTTTCTCCTCCTTGTATAGTCTTTTGAATTAGTATAGCTAAGATGTCATCAATTATTAAAGGAGATGCACTGTATTCAAGTGTAGGCATTAGCTTTTGGGGTGGCATTGATCCATTAACTGGCAATGTTATTGATACAACTCATCCATTACACGGAAAGTGCATATCAAACAAGATATTAGTAATACCCAGCGGTCGAGGTAGTTGTACAGGATCTCAAGTTATGTTAGAGCTCATTCTTAATGGTAAAGCTCCTCTTGCAGTGGTACTGCGTGATCCTGATGCGATATTATGCACAGGAGCTATCATTGCAGAGGAATTTTTCCAAGATGAGTGCAAAGATAACATATCTATTTGTGCAATCGGAGAGGAAAATTTTACAAAGTTACTTGATGATGGAAATGATTCATTATCAATAGAAGTACTTTGTGAAGAAGACATATGTATACATATTGGAGAAGATGAAATAATAACCAAAGATTTGTTAAAGCTGAAGAATACAGTGGATACTCATCATAATACATCATCAAAAGCTGAAGAACTGGCATTACAAACTATCAAGCGAGTAGCTTCCATATCCAATACAAAAGATTTGATTCCGATTAGTAGTGCTCACATCGATGCGGTGACATACATCGGCCAAGGTGGATTGAGGTTTGTGAAAAAGCTTGTAGAACTTGGTGGAAAGGTCAAGGTAAACACAACATTGAACTCACAAAGCTGTGACAGACGTCGCTGGAAAGAGCTTGGTGTAGACGAATCGTTGGCTCAGAATGCTAATAGTATTGGAGATTCATACCTTGATCTCGGCTGTGAACTAAGCTTTACTTGTGCACCATATTTGCTTGCTTCTAAACCAAAGAAGGGAGATAACATCTGTTGGGGGGAATCCAATGCAGTTGTATACTCCAATTCAGTCATCGGAGCTAGAACCGAAAAGTATGCAGACTACTTTGATATATGCGCAGCTATCTGCGGTGTGGTACCCAATACTGGCGTCCACATTGAAGAGAATAGAGCTCCTACTATTGTTATTGATGCAACAATACTGATAAAGAATCTATTACCGAGTATCAAAGCTAAAGATGATTTAAGCTACGACAAGCAAGGATTTGATTCTTTCTTTCCAGCAATAGGTTGGATATGTGGCAACCTCTCCGATAGTGGCATACCACTTATATTGGGCTTTGATCAATTACCGACTGTTTCCAGTGATCATCTCAAAGCATTCTGTGCAGCTTTTGGGACTACTGGGTCGTCACCTCTTTTCCATATGGCTAAGATTACACCAGAAACAATGGGAGTTATGACAGTGACTAAGATGATAGATAATTGTGCTGACAAATATGTCGAGGTGACGAAGAAAGATTTATGCCATGCATATGAAACATTAGACAGTGGAAATGATGACCAGGAAGATGTATCTCTGATCGCACTAGGAAATCCACACTTGAGGTATGTGATTATGTTCATATCATAGTGCACTTAACTCCTTGAGCAAGCTAACATCATATATCTTTCAGTGTGGATGAACTGGCTACATTATCTGAGTTGATAGAGTTCGATGACAGACCTAAACATGAATCTGTCAAAGTTATGGCAACTCTGGGACGGCATGTACAATCCATTGGAAATGAGCTCGGTTATATTCAAAAGCTAGAGTCATTTGGTGTTGAATTAGTCAACGACACATGTTGGTGTATGCTACTTGATCCTCCTATCATTCCATCTAATCCAAACTCATTAATACTTACAAATAGTGGCAAATACTCTCACTATGGTCCTGGTCTAACCAACCGCAAGCTACGCTTTGGTTCAATGTATGGCTGTATTGCAGCAGCAAAGAGTGGCAAGCTATCAAGTGGTAGTAGCTTGCCTCAGTGGCTAAGAAGATCATTTTCCACTCATCAAATCATACGAACAATAAAGACAATTAAATAGAGAGTTATGCATAGTCTCGGGAATAATACTAACACAATCTATCTTACAAGTAGTAATTCTACATATCTGGCGCAAAGCCATAAGCTTGTTTATGCATAGTTTCGGGAATAATACTAACACAATCTATCTTACAAGTAGTAATTCTACATATCAGGTGCAAAGCCATAAGCTTGTTTAAACTCATCCGTCATCTCTTCTTGTTCCCTACCTAACTCTGATTCTATTGCCGCGCTTTCTTCTGCTTTTTCAATCTTCTCGGCCAACCGAAGTGCCTTCGATTTCTTACCCGACCTATTATCAATATCTTGCCTCTCGAGATGTAATCTACCAATTGTTTCACCAAATATGTTGGTTGTTTGGTTCTTCTTCTTCTTAGCTTTGATACCCTGAGGTTGTTTCATTGCCATTTTCCATAAGTCTGGTGATGCAAATTGTGTTCGTCGTACCTTTTTTTTTTCATAGAAGTATGATTGATATGAGTACACAATGTTTGCAAAGAGGACATGATACGTGAAAAATAGAACAACAAGCATACCTTGAAATCCATGTCAGGTCCACTAGGTGTAAGGTATGGCACCGGTGCTTTTCCGCCCTTTGGATTCTTCTTCAATTTCATATAATATGTTCTTTGATGAATGAGAGGGAATGTCTCTTGACCCCCACCTAAATTCGTTTCAGCAGCAGTAAATACCATAACATGATCCAAACCACTCAATACTAATGAATCGACAGGATCACCACGATAGAAATCAATCAGTAGATTCTGTAATCTCTTCAAGTTGATATCAGATGACCATAAATCACCAACAAATTGTAATAATGGCTTACTTCCTAATCGTTTTTTGGGTAAGCCACCAAAGTCGTTCAATGATCGGTATTGTAATATACCAATTTCAACCATGTCTAATATACGCCTATCAAATGTACGACCCAACACCAAATTATTAGGACGTTTCTTATTATGTGAAGCTAATGCAAATAATGCTGCATCATTCTTAGTTGTTAGAAACTCCAATGACTGCTGTCCTTCATCATCGAATGGTACTAACATATTATTCTTTGTAAGTAACTTTGAATGTGGTGATTGTACCGATCTCATATCTTTTAGTACTGTTGACATTGAATCTGAACATCGTATACCCTTGAGTAGTAGTGATGACTTTGCACCCTCGACTAATTGTGATTCTGTAGTTTTGAGATATCGTGCTATTCGAGCCTTTGGTTGTTTACCACCGGCAATTAGCTTGGCCTTTGCAGTTTTAGCTTGATGTGGTGTTGGTGCCATGGTTATGTATTTGTGTATTAGACAACTCAACGTTTGGGTCAAAAGTCAATATCTTAGAGTTTGAATCATTTGATTGGTGGTCACACACATTCAATTTTACATGCTTTACTAAGATACCGACTAAGTCTGGCCGTCGTAACTCAGTATACTTTTTTTATTGCAGTGTATTAGAGAGGAGGAGGTATGTATATTTAGCAGCGGCGGCGGCGGCAATCAAATAGTGATATTATACCGTATACAAGAGGTGATTTATGGTTGTTTAAGGCGTTGGTGTCTAGGTTGCTGATGAATGATATGGGGAAATATTTTGCAAGTAATTCAACTCTTTTTAGAGTAAAGTTGTTAGGTATTGATTGCAATAGTATATCAAGACGAGCACCCCTGCCTTCTATATCAATATATATCATATGTACTATTTGATAGATTGGAAAGGATTTATGCTGTTCGTTGTCGTCGTCGACGGGATACTAAATGCTGGAGGATAAGACATATCTTATGTTCAATATTTTTTGCAATATCATCAAGTCTCACCTATTTTCCTTCTTATCTTATCACTTAATTACAACACAACAGTTGATATATATTACATCTAATAGTATTATCAATCATGGACGCCGAAAAAGTAGCAGAGCTTCGTAAGAAGCGTACCTTCCGTAAATTCACATTCCGTGGTATCGAACTTGATGCTCTTCTTGATCTTACCAACGATGAGTTAATGGACCTTGTCACCTGCCGTGCTCGCAGGAGAATGTCTCGTGGTCTTAAGCGTAAGCCCATGGCCCTTATCAAGCGTTTGCGTCAAGCCAAGAAGGAGGCCGCACCAGGAGAGAAACCCCGTGGTATCAAGACTCATCTTCGTAATATGATTATAGTTCCAGAAATGATTGGATCAATCGTTGGTATTTACAATGGAAAGATGTTCTGTGGTGTTGAAATGAAGCCTGAGATGGTTGGCATGTACTTGGGAGAATTTGCTATTACATACAAGCCCGTTAGGCATGGACGTCCTGGTGTTTCTGCTGCCCACCAAACTAGGTTCATCCCCCTATAACTCAAGTAAATTGTTTTAATAATAGAAAAAGGTTCACAGAAGTCTTGTGTTCACAGAAGTCTTGTGTGTACTCTTGACTTGTGTGTACTCTTGAATGATGTTTTCATCTAAAGTCTTGGAATAGTCTGGATAGTATCATAACTCTTCTTTGTTTATAAGTTTATGAGAAGAGAGTATCATTATACCTCAGCTCGCTGCGGGAAGAAGATTGTACTTCTTTCGGCGATCATATTTGCAACAGGCTCCGTTATTCCAGGCACAAACCCAAATCGGGTAAAGAACTTATGATATGGCATATTATCCCCCTCTCCTCGGTATTGATTGAATAGCTCATCGCCCGATTTGACATTAGCTCCTGCCGTTACTATAATGCTTCCATCTTCTGCACACCTGTGAGATATGTTGGGCGATTCAGAGTGCTGCAGCATGTCTAAGATTGGCTCCAGTCTATCTTCTTCTTTGCCATCGTCGCCAGAAACAGCAAATGCTCGTGTAAGACTAATGACCATTGCGCCCTGTACTGCATCCTCCAACCCATCCAGTACTTTATCTTCTTGTTTTGGTTTCTCTTCTTCCTTTGACTGCCAAGGGAATAGAAATCCACCTTCCTCTTCGGTAGATTCCTCATCCTCGCCTCTTGCTTTTCTAATCACTGGAGATATTATTGCATCTAGGATCTTCGTAGCGGTCTTCACTGTAGATCTAATTTCAATAGCATCCTCATATGCTAGGCTTCCCTTTAACAGCGAGTCTACATCCTCGTCTTGCCAAAATAACACATGCTCTTGAGCATTAACCCCTCTCTCCCATGGAAGAGTCCGCAAATAAGATGCAAACTTAATCTTACTTAATCTTCTCATAATGTTATCATCGTACGGTTTCTCCCCTCTCAATACACGTCTATCATATTCCTGTAACAGTAGATACTCCTTAACTAGATATCCTGCCAAAACCACTGTATCAGTACCTGGTCCTGTCTTTTCCATCAGTTGTTTAAATGCAGCACCGCATTCATTGTCCTCAAGAGCGTCGTTTAGAGTAACACAGCAGCTCCTTGGGATGGTAAATATCAGCTCACCCTCTGCTAGATCATCATTAGCAAACACTCCATAACCCCCAGTTGCTAGTCCACCTCGTGTTGATGGACGTATATCTACTTTGTTTGATATGTATGATTGCTCGTTTGATGTAGTAAACCATTGAATTAAATCATTATATTTGTCTGCAGAGGAAGCAAATAGCTTAGTTCTACTACTGCTTTTGGAAGGCAAAGATGATAGCGTCCTACTACCAACACTGAATGCACTGACACATTCTAATATTGTGATTAATAGCAACAACAACTGAAGCAATACTAATAAAGAGTTCATCTTCTTATAATAATATATATATCTTGATACCACCAACTAATACACTATACTATAATATTGATTAAGGGGATCTACAATATATTATGGTGCTTTTACTACGGGGAGCAAAGGTATCTTTTTATCCCACAAATAAATCATCAGTCACGAGTCACGAGCCCAAAGAATTTAACACGACGCGCGCCTACTAAGCAAATAAACTACTATTGATATCGCCCCTATTGCAATAGAAATACAGTATATCTACACCATAGTACGGGAATTTAGGTTACTGGATATCGTGGCTATCTCAAAAAACACAACTGCACCTCACCCCATCAGGTACACACATCTAATAACAACAATAAAACAAAGCCCTATACGGGTAGAAGTATAGTATAACACTGTTTACATATCCGATCACACCATATACCAACTATAACCGAGCGATTTGGGTTACTAAC
>Ga0214480_100080_pt1 | contig 38525 bp, 35 predicted proteins | sample M1_20Mar14CPVII9_3_FD_165042 | JGI IMG/M metagenome (GOLD analysis project Ga0214480, IMG submission 165042) | Marine eukaryotic communities from Monterey Bay, California, United States - M1_20Mar14CPVII9sort6BwellE17 | ecosystem: Environmental > Aquatic > Marine > Unclassified | place: USA... | reverse complement strand
TCAACTTTCTGTAAGATATTATTCAGCTCGGCTTCTACAGCTCTTAGAACTGATGACGACCAAGAATTAAAGACCAACAAAGCAGACCTAACTAACGATCCTCTAGCTAGAGAAGATACCTCAATCGCCTCATTGTAATGGCACTGCATCATATGTATATTGGATATATCTTTCTTCAACTCTCTTTCTTTATCCAAGTAAGGCATGACTCTCTTTACAAACGAGTTAGACCTTGGTCTCGGGTAGGTGGTTGCTCCCATATCCACTGACTCGGGATGTTCTCTTAGCAGAAGTAGTACGACTTCTTGTATCGACCGATAGTTACATCTACCAGCGAGTACCAAATGAATTGGCAGGGTTGGGAAATCAAGATGAATGCTTCCATTGGTAGCTTCTCGTACTGATTTAGGAAATGACGACACGATAAATGATATAATTGAAGTTGAGTAATCTCTCCTGTGACACTCGCAAGCAACATGCAAGACATTGAATCCATTATGGTCAGTTTTGAGCACATTGCAGGGTGATTCCTCAACCATCCACTTGAATAAACCAAACTCGCATTCTCTATTGCCTCGCAAGATTCGATGAAGTGGAAAACCATATGCATCATGTTGCATGAAAGCACGAGGATATGCGGAAAAGAAGTGTTTTATAGTTGCGGCAGTACATCGAGTATCTTCTGTTCTATTAGCATATTGGCCGATTAACCCAAACACAGGAGGTTTTTGTAAACATTGCTCATTATCTAATATCCAAGGAAAAGTGCGTGGTTTGAACATTTTGAGTTGCTTCGTTCTCAGCCAAGGAGGCACCAAATTTAGTCAAATCTTTTAGACAACACATCCAAATCCGGAGCCCCGTCGAGGGCTGTCATTGAATCAAAAGAATAAAGACAATTGATTGCTGAAGTGGTGATTAAGTTCATTTCTGAAGCATCAATCTCAAGTCCAAAAAAGAGGCTTGAGGCCCGCCCATAATTTTGGATCCCACAGAGCGGGTTGTCATAGGAGGAAGGGTAGCACTTGAGGTGTGCTGAAAGATGAAGAACCTATTTGGCATGCATTCATTCTGTGAGGGTATAGAGTGGATGTATGAGCTGGGTATCAAATGATGATAGATTCAACTTCAGTCTTATTTCAACTTCTAGAGTTTGCCTGTTTGGCATGCAATTCTCTGCGAGTACACATGATATGTGCATGAATGTGGAGGAATGCATGAGCCAGGAGATCAAATGATCTACTCTAAAGAGTCCACACACATTATGGAGGAAAAACGAGGAGAATATGTGTCGGACTAGATGTTATGTAGTAGTGGAAGAGGAAGATAACGCCTCGAGAAACTACGACAACTTGCTCATCTAGTTTATGGGAAGGATGAGAGGTCTCTGCGAGAGTCTGTTGTTGGTAACACTGGCTGTGGATAACAATTCTTGCAGTACACGGCTAATCACCCCCTCCTTGCCATGAGTAAAGTTGGTTCTTTCGTGTATCTTTCCCAATACATGGAACGGTGAGGGATCCAAAGAGATATACGATATAGGCAAAGAACAAATCCGCTGCACGCTAAGGCCAGAATCTTGGGGTTGGTCTCTTGAACGATTGCTAATAACCGAACTGAAATAGTATTGGACTGAAAAGAGATAGGAGAGTAGATGGAAGGCTTTGGTACGCTGAGTCCTTCCTAGGAGAACTGCTTTCGAAGCACACCCACTATACCCGCACCAACTTATCTAACATCTATGAGTTGGCTCGAGTCACTGAGCCTGGCTCATACTAAGGGACAAGTCAATCATATACGAGAGAGACGGCAGCATCAATACGCATCCAGAGGGTGGATAGGAAATAGATTTCTATAGAAATTGACTTCTGAAGTCGTAAAGCTAGCATATCAAATCAAATCAAATCAAGGAAACTCTGTAGCTATCCAAGGCATTAGCACACAGTGTTGGGGATGAGAAGCAAGCATTTGTATGGGTCTGTTATCATTCATCGTCTGCCTATCATCATCTCTCCTCCAAAGTAATGCAGATGGGTTTCTTTCTATTAGGCTTACGATGGCAGGATGACTTTCACGTTCTAATCCACAAATGGCGGCATTGAGGAGAGAGTAATATGGAAGATCATGTGATGCAATCTTTGCAAGGATAGGCTTGGAAGTAATTTCTGTATGAATTCGATGATTGAACTCAAGTATATTTGCTTGCTCTAGTTGCCAATTATTATCGATTAGAATAATAACATCCATTAACTCATCAAATGTGGGCTTTATCTCATCATCGTCGAGTTTATGATAGAGTAGGGGTCTCATGAATAAGTTTTATTGTTTTATTATCTGGTTGACTCTAGACGAACCAACTTTATTACCGCTCACTCTCCCCTTGCCACGAGAAGAAGAACTTGAGTATAGGCAACTGCTTTCCAAAAGATATCCGCTGCTAGATAACAACATGGCAGTTCTTCTCAACTTTATGTGTCGTTTATTTGTTGAGTGACCTACAGTCATTTTTTTAGCGATAGATAAAAGGGCATTTGAGGGTCAATAAACAGAACTAATGGGGTAACTCATTATCAAAAGGGCAGTTTAAGGGCAGCCCGTGGACCACCACATAGTGAAAAATGAGTTGTTTTGAGATTCGTTCACACAATCACCAATCACTGATCAAAGTCATTGCTATTGCTCATAAATTTAATCAGGGTCATTGTACCACATACTACTACAAACCAATACTAACCTTATACCATTACTAACAACAATGAGCGACGGATACGATTTAAAGATTTGCTGTATGGGAGCTGGATACGTCGGCGGACCAACAATGGCTGTGATTGCAGCAAAATGTCCCAAGGTGCGTCATTTGTTATGTTTTTATTGATATGGAATCACGATATATGGACATTTGTATGGCTGTTTGATACTATATCATGTTTACCTTACTGTGTGTGATTGAGCTTATGAGAGAGATGAAGTACTATACTGCAATCGATATAATGATATGAATGTGCAAATCTTGTGCAAAGAATATTAGATCAGCCATCAACTTGGAGAAGGAGATGAACGACGATAGAAGAATATGTGGACTGACAATTTCATATTATATTGATTGCAATGTACTTTTAAACTTCTAAACAATCTCATTTCTTCAACACATATCATACATCAAACATCATATAAATATATACCATATCTATAATATCTATTATAGATTCGTGTATGTGTAGTTGATCTCAACCAAAAACAGATTGATGCATGGAACTCATCAAGTCTACCCATCTATGAACCTGGTCTTCCAGAAGTAGTTGAAGGATGTCGTGGAAAGAATCTCTTCTTCTCCACTGATATCGAAGGTGAAATTAAGAAAGCTGATATTATCTTCATTTCTGTTAACACACCCACAAAGACTCAGGGTATCGGTGCTGGACGTGCTGCTAATGTTAAGAATTGTGAATTGTGTGCTCGTACCATTGCACAGGTATCTGATAGTGATAAGATTGTTGTTGAGAAGAGTACTGTTCCCGTGCGTACTGCACAGGCAGTTCGACGTGTCTTGGAATGTAATGAGAAGGGATTAAAATTCCAAGTATTAAGTAATCCTGAATTCTTAGCTGAGGGTACTGCTATTCCTGATTTGATGAAACCCGATCGTGTACTTATTGGAGGAGTTCAGAGCGAGGAGGGAATAAAGGCTGCGGAGACATTGGCTTCTGTGTATGCCAATTGGGTACCCCGTGAGCAGGTCCTAACTACCAACCTTTGGTCATCTGAGTTGTCAAAGTTGGTTGCCAATGCCTTCTTGGCACAGCGTGTATCATCTATCAACTCCATCTCTGCATTATGTGAGGCCACTGGTGCCAATGTTTCAGAAATTACACGTGCCGTGGGTATGGATGATCGTATTGGAAAGAGGTTCCTCAACTCATCGATTGGATTTGGTGGATCATGTTTCCAAAAGGATATTCTCAACTTGGTATACCTCTGTGAAACATATGGATTGAAGGAGTGCGCTGAGTACTGGAACCATGTCATTAAAATGAATGACTACCAGAAGAAGCGATTCTCGGAAAAGATGGTGCATACTATGTTCAATACTGTCACGGGGAAGAAGATTGCCGTTCTAGGGTATGCCTTCAAGAAGGATACCGGAGATGTTCGTGAGACTCCTTCTATGTTTGTCGTTCGTGATCTCGTCCTTGAACAGGCCAAGATTCATGTTTATGATCCCCAGGTGAGCCGAGAGGATATGTGGACTGAGATGGATTACACATGCAGTATGAACGCTACCACCCACCCTGGATTGGAGGAAGCTGTTACAACATCTCCTGATGCTTACTCTGCATGTGATGGTGCACATGCGTTGGCAGTATTGACTGAGTGGGATGAGTTCAAGACATTAGATTACGAGCGTATTTACAAAACTATGGCAAAACCTGCATTCATCTTCGATGGGCGTAATATCTTGGATCATGAAGGTTTGAGGAAGATTGGATTTGAGGTTCATGCTATTGGCAAGCCAGATCCTAACAAATTTTCTGATCTTTAAATGGAGAAGTTGTTTGCATATATTATCAAAGGTGTGAGTTGGGGGGACAATGTTGTTTTAGACAAGAGATACGGGGGGATACGTTAATTGTAATTAGTTGTCTCAATTTCATAAATCTACTACTCTTAAATTGTTTATAGTGTAGACTTCAATATTTATAGAGACACAATCATTGATTGGCAAGAGCAACTATCATAGTAACCGAGCACATTGGGACAGTGTTTGCCAAACCATTTACTTGCTGAACAAATCAAACCTCTCCCTCACTGCTGAATCATCATGATGTTTAAGCCCTTCACAATCTAATAAATTCCAAACAAATGAAAGCGGTGAACTCCCGGGGATGTGAGATTCATAGCCCAATCTTCCCAAACAGACATAGGGTGTAAATTTCTTATTCTCAGTTTGATATCTTCGACACCACAAAATAATCTTAGAATCATCCTTCTTTATCATTGCATCTTGACCGTATTGTATTAATTTGTGAATAACTGGGGATTCATCATGCATTCGACTACCACCAAACCAGGTTATTTGTCGTCCATTTAAAAGAAAGTCATTCGGGGAATCGGAAGTGGCTAGATTTACCCAAAGGAAGACACAATTTGACCATTCTTGAACTCCACAATACTTGTTAAATGATAGTTTTGTATTAGCCAATCGTTCTTGATCATATGGTGTGGCTGATAGTGAGAAGGATTGATTGATTACATGTTCTTTTCCAGTATTTTCAACCATTTCACCAAGCAAACCAGACTTGCCCAATATAAGTTTATCCACATTAAGATTAACGGAGCGAACTGAATGAGGAGCAGGTACCCCGGGTTTCGATTTGGTGTATGTTGGTACACGTTTTGCAATTGTAGAAACATCTGTTTTTGTATCTTCCGCCGTATCAAAATCATTATATGCCACATCGTCATGTGAACGCTTCCTACTACCACCAATTTGTTTCTCATTCAACGACGTTATATCTTTATAATCTGGTTTTGCTTGTGACGATAAACGGCCCGAACGCCGAACAGGTCCACTGTACACTTTTTTCTGGTTATTGCGTTTATTATTAATTGACCGTGGAGGATTTGGTGTTATAACTTGTGGTACTGGTAGTCTATCTACAGCTGCCTTCGCCTCTAGTAAACCACTACTTGCAAGTTTATCACGGTTACGTTTCCTCTTTGCATCAACCATACCTTGATATGTATTGTAGTTCTGTCCATTAAAAGTAAACACTTGTGCTTCTTCATCTTCGCTCATGGCGGCATCAGCATCAATCTGTCTGCGAGTCTTCATATTATGATGTTCGTCTTCTTTAGTTATGCCATATCGTACCATTCAAGCATATTGTACATATTATTGTAACGTTGAGATTTTTATTGTGATATTACTTAAGTACATCTCAAAAGTGAAATCTAATGTATGCCTTATGCCATCAACTCACAATCTAATAATGGTGAACTTCTTCAAAATGTAATACAATATCATTTACAAATCTGTAAAGGAGGCCCAGCGGGCGGCATGCCGAAAGCGGCTAGCTGAAGGCTATCATGAGGATCGCAAAACTGAGTCCCACGAGCGGCCTCATAGAATTGTAGAGCTGTTGTAGTGATAATACTAATAATTGTTGCGCCCTCTTTCACGGTGCAGCCTCTACCTCTACAATAAATAGGACGAGTTTGTTACTATTCGTGTGTTGAATGCGTTTTAAGTGGTTTGTTTATAGTGTTTAGCTGCACTACCCAAATCATCAACCAACTGCCAAACATCCACAACACAATAAAATTCACTTTGATATACATCACTAACGTATCATCTATGAACTCAATAAACAACATTAATTCTGCACCTCCAATACCAAACACAATAATTGGCTGTTAATTATTGATATTATATTACATCAACTTTATAATACATTGTTTATTGATAATAATAATAAAAAATGCCAAAAGAAACAGTAATTATCTGTTAATCATTACAACTTATAATACATTATTTATTGATAGTAATACATAATAAAAAATGCCAAAAATAACAACACAGCCAAAAATAACAGCACAATCTATTACCCGTTTCAACTTCATCACTAAAGTCCAAGAGGATAATAATTTTACTTTGGATAGAAATGATGAACAAGGATGGAGAGAAGTATGGGAAGAAGGAGAAGGAAAGAAATGGAAGGGGGATACACCAGCTAATAATAAGAATACTAATAAGTATTTTCAATGGTGGTTTAAGTCGGGTGATCAGAACCACATTAACCCTTGGCTACAAAAGAAATATGGTCCAAACAATGATTTATCAGTTAAAGACATGGCCGACATGCTCCTTCTATTAGCTGATGCCTCTAACAAACGTTGGGGGTTTCGTGCGGCCATTGTTCCTGATACAATAGTAGGATGCGGTACAAAAGAGTCAGATGTAGATCCCAATTGGTTGGAATTGTTTAGTTTTATCAAAAACAAAAAAAAGGGACAGCGGTTAGGGAACCAGAGTTCTCAACTCGTATTGGACTACTTAGTAGAGCATGGCAAACTTTGTATCAACAATGAAGATTGCTACCCCAAAATAGACCCAAATGGTCCAACCAAAGGAAGGTGTAAGGCTTCAGTACAGGCTAAGAATATCTATTTAGAACTTGCGGGGGTTAATCATGTTGGTACCAAGAGGGAGGAGTTTCCTACTGATCCTGCCACATTAGAGGCAGACTTCAACACTTGGATGGATGAAGATCATCGTAGGAGGCAACTTCTACGTGCGGTACAAGATTGTCTCACTACATACCAATACTACAATGTTAAATCTTTATTAGATTCATGGGTGGCTTACCAACAAAGATTGCAGAATACCCTACTGGATGTCACATCACCAGGTCACATTTTGACCTCACGGTGGATAAATGTTCCTCGTCTGTAGATCAAGGCCGTGCGTTGCTAAAGAGCTTGCCAGCGACTCTTCTCGAGCCACCAAGTGTAAATAGACAAGTTGATGTTTTATATGACGACACTTGGTATCCTGGTATTACTACCAAGGTGCGAAGTAGTGGGGCTGGGTATACTATCTCTGTCAAGTTTGATGATGGGAGTACTCTTAGAGATGCAAGCTATCCTGACCAGGAGGGAGGCATCCGATTAGTTGAAATCGAGGCAGCAACAACATCACAAGCTCATCCGGTAATTCTTCTCGAGCCACCAAGTGTAGATAGGCAAGTTGATGTTTTATATGACGACACGTGGTACCGCGGTACTATTACTAAAGTAGAAAGTAGTGGTGCCGAGTATACTATATCTGTCAAGTTTCTTGACGGAAGTACACTCAGCGGCGCTAGCTATCCTGATGATGAAGGCGGTATCCGATTAGTTGAAATCGATGAGGCTGATAAGGTATCTGATGAGGAAGAGGCATCAACACCAAAAGTTGAGTTAGATTTTGCCACTGCTAACAACTCTCAAGGATCTCACGTTCGTGCGGAATCTCGTCAAGCCGAGATAAAGTTAGGGGATACTATATTTGCTCGTCCATCGGGTCCTGTTATGGACTGGTACATACCATGTGTTGTGGAAGATGAACGATTCGTAAATTCATTTGATAAGCCAGTAACAGATTTCAAGTGTAGATTTGAGTCATCGCTTCAGTTGGAGAACTTACAGATGACTAAGCAGTGGGTGCCATCGTCCAGGATTATATCTTATGATTGCATGATTAGTAGTGTTGTGCAAGCGTTGGAGCAGTCTCATCTGGATATGCAGATGGGTATTGTTCTTCTGGATGTTGCCAGAAAGTTGAAGATCGATCCAGCGTTTGTTATTGCTATCAATGAACAGTTTGGTGGTATCATCAAGTCGTCGCTACAGCTCAGTTCTCAGGTCGAGATTGATCAGGGCTACCAAGCTGAGATTGATAAGGGTCCTTCTGATGAGAACGAATCTTACATCCCATTTGCTGTGCCTTGGCCTTGGCCCGACGAGGAAGAGTCAGTGGATACGAACGAGATGGCAATAGAGGGGAACGACAACGATTCAGTTCCTCCTCAGCCGGAGAATATTGGTGTTCTCGACGGAAACCAGGCTGAGCCACAAGTAGAATTTGAATCTTCTGATGAGGAGGCCAATGAATCGGAACTCGAATCCGGTACGTAATACATTCTTCTTCTGTGGTTTTTGTCGTATATTCCATATGTTCATCTCATCTCGTTATAACAATGCAGATGATGAATTGATTGAGCTGTCACAAGGAAAGAGGGTTCGTATCGAGGAGATTGATGGCGAAATTGATAGGTTAGATGGAGAGCAGGGTGCTCAGGCAGGGGAAGAAATTGGATATTTGACGAAGGAGAGAAGCGACATACTTCTCTTAAACAGAAGCAAGCGAATCCGTCGGACAAACTCTGATGGATAACTCATACTATGATTTGTATTTGTATAGTAGGCTTGGAGCCTAAGCCTAGAGTCTTCATTTTTACTCCATCTGTTAATCATTATACACATCATATCTCCATTCGATTGAGGCGCCTTCCACCAACTCTTTCAACCTTCTTTGATTCCTTGCAATCTTAGCCTTGCGCATAGCCAAATAGGGATTGGAATCCTCATCATTGTTTGCGGTATCATTCATGCTGCTTACCTATGGCTGATAATAGCAAGTCGCCGACGAACTCCTAACTCCTCTACAAAGTAAGAGACGCAGTACGACTTTAGCGATTGAACGGTATCTACTGTTGCAGTAGTGGACAGTGGAGCATAGGGGTATTGAAAGAGGATATGTTGTAGAAGAAGAAGCAGCCAAAGAACGTCGTGATGCAGAGATCAGTTTATTCAATCAGCATACACACCGGAAGAAGGCTCATTAGGAAGAAGAGGATATGTTCCTACTACCACCAGACGAAAGAGAAGAGGCCAAAGAACGTCGTGATGCCGAGATCGAGTTCATTAAATCAGCATACTCACCAGAAGAAGCGTACATATTGAACGGAGATATCATTCGTATACTGCAATTGCCAGTGGACAATAGTAACAATAATGATGTAGTAAAGGTTGAACTGCGTCTTCAAATGCCAGAAGGATATCCTGTCCATGAAGATGCAGTACTCAATATTAAAGGACATTTGAAATCATCTCCATCTAATCCACAATACATTAGGAAAGCTGCTTTAACAGCTATACCTCAATTGGTAGAGAAATGTCAAGCAACTGCTGTCGAAGTAGCTGAATGTGGAGAGGCAGTATGGTCAGTACTAAATAGCGCAGAAGAGTTTATTGAATCAAAATGGAAGGATATATTAGAAGAATATGCTACCAATACAACAAAACCAACACACATAGAGCCCGATAGTAGCACTAGCAACAATACACTTACACTCGGAAGAAGGATAATATACTCACATCATATAATTGCCAACTCCAAAAGACGTGCACTAAAAGATTTAGCATCCCAGTATAAACTTGGTGGATATAGCAAAATTGGTTGGCCAGGCGTGATACTTATCGAAGGCAAAGAATCGAATTGCCAACTCTTTACTGATGAGATAAAACGATGGAGGTGGCAACAGATACAAGTTAGAGGAGAAGAGCAGAGAGTCATACCTAATGGTGAAGAGTTGGATTCTCATCGACAACTTCCTCTTCAATTTGAAGAGATAGGAGAAGACGGAATGTCTATACTTTCAGGTAAATGTCGAGAGTCTGGACTAGAGAGATTATACTTACAATGTATGAAGATTAATGATCACAGAACCCTTGATTCAGATGAAGTTGATGTAGAAGAGGAGAGTAGTTATGCTACTTTGGTACATGTTGATCACATGAATGACAGTAAAAGATATTGCAAGTGGCTTAAAAAGACATGTGATAACCAAGGATGTACGTTGCTGATAAGACAGTGCCGCAACAACACTGACAATAACCCCGACGATCGGCGACCGATAATATATGTTATAATATTGGGAGAACGAGATTGCGTGAAGTCAGTAATGAAGCAATGGAGAACAAGCTATGTCGATGTTGAGTCATGTCTTGAAAGGATGATGACTGTTGTTGAAGAAGGAGAAATAAATACTCAAATCAAATTATCTCATGACGAGAATGAAATGGATTGTACCTTTAAAGAGTTCGAGAAGCTTTTGTCATCTATCAACTCTGATTGGACTCTTGCCGTGAGAGGAAGTGACGATAAGAAGTCGATAAAAAGAGCGTGGATATGGGTGCATCACATCAACAATACCGATAGACTGAAACAAATCGTTATTGAAGGTTGACAGCATGGACTAGGTGGATATGTAAAGGGCGGCTATCCGGGTGTCGTGGTTGTTGAAGGACAGAGTCAATCAGTTGATGACTTTATTAGTTGGATTAAAGGCAATAAGAGTCGTCCTGGAGGCTTCGGACGAAATTGGGGACATCACGTTAGAGGGGAAGCATTTGGAGAGAAGAGAGAGCTACCTCAACTATTTGAAGAGTTGGAAGATGATATGAGCAAGTTTGGAAGTCTATGCAAGGAGGCGGGTGTAGACAAAGAGTTTCGAGAGTTTATACTCCAACATAAATAAGCGTTATGAGTATGAGTAGTGAAAACTGATAGAGAGGGTAATACTCATTTAATCTAGATATATTCTATATCTACAGTAAACCTAACGAGTAATCAAACAACTCACATTCTCTTACCACCACGAAGAAGAGCAACACCAATAGCTGCCGACAATGCAAGAATACCACCAACAACAAGAGGGTTCTGTAGTTTATCACTCACAATACTTCCAAAAGACTTCTTCTTCTTCTTCTGACCTGATTTGAAGTCAGATACAACCATCTTTGCGCAGATTGGGTGGTAGAAGTCTTTGTGTTTAAAGAAAGTCGTTACAGCATGCTCTCTACCCATCTTAGAGTGATATAATGCACGGTATAAAGGACGTACGAACTTCATTCGTCCTTGGGTTGTAATAAATCGTGTAACAATGGGAAGTATGGACGCATCCTCGGCTTCGACCGCCAACATACAAAAGCGGAATAGTATCTCACTGTTTTGACTTTCATGAAACGCATATGTCACCTTCATCCAATCAATTGTTGCCACGTTGAGTGGACGTTTACGATCAGTGCATGTACTAATCAATGCATCTAAAAAGCACGTCTTGAGTCCAGTGTTCCAATCTGATATATCATGCTTCGGCAAGATACCTTTGCCAGTCTCACCATCATCAACTGATATCCAAGCGTCTGCTAAATGCTCACACTCTTCACTTAGTGTACGATCAAATGCAGGCTTTTCAGGCATGCCAGGTTTGTGGAGCCATGTCGCCCAATCAAATTCCTTGATTTCAGGAACATCTTTGAAATATGATTCAAAGAAGCCAACAAACTTTTGAGTAGTCACTGTGGAGAATTTAAACTCATTGAAGTAAGCCTTCATGAAAGGTGCAAACTTATCTGCACCAACCATTCTCTCTAATGAATACAATAGATTGAAGCCTTTCTCGTATGGAACAGATGAGAAGGCATCATCAGGATCATCATCTTCCAACTCAGGCACTAGCATCGTATACTTGTCTGGTAATAGAGCCACACTTTCCTTCAAGTCTTCCCATCCACCAATCGCATCAAAGTCAAAAAACTTCTCATCTCCATGAACTTTTGTCATAATCTTACGCTGTAAGAAGATGGTCCATCCTTCATTGAGCCAGAAGTGAGCCCATGTTTCATTAGTAACAAGATTACCCGACCAGCTATGGGCAGCTTCATGTGCCACCACATCTGCTAGACTTTTATCCCCAGCTAATAATGTTGGAGTAACAAATGTAAGACAGGGATTCTCCATGCCTCCATAAGGAAAAGATGGAGGCAAACACAAGATATCATATCGTGTCCATTGATACGGTAGCGTCAATTCTTCTGCCGCCTTGAGAAAGTCTTCAACTTGTGAGAATTCAAATGCCACTGCCTCAACCATACTCGGTTCCGACCATACGCGACAGCGAGTTGATATATCTCGAGAATCAAGATCTCCCACTGCCAGTGCAAACAAATATGATGGGATTGGAACCTTTTGTGAGAATTGAAATGCTCGATCCCCATATTCGGCAGTACCAATACTTTCCGCAGATAAAGCACTCATGACGGCTGTTGCCCATTTGGGAACGGTGACAGTAGCATCATAGGTCATCTTAACCGCTGGACAATCTTGACAAGGTAAAATACTTCTAGCATGAATTGCCTGACATTGAGCTAAATAAATGAGAATCATATATGCATATGATATGTTAGACTTTTCACAACGTATACACAATTAAATAGTACACTCACAAAACACGCACTGAATACGTATGGATGCTCCTTGCCAGCTGTTTGGGCTGGTGGTAACCATTGTGCAGCAGATGCTGTAGGAGATGTAGCATATAAGATTGCAACTGATATCTTACTACCAGCCGATTTATTTGATACACCCATTAAATCTATCTCGAGACAACTACCAAGATGTGCTTTTTCCTCATCTGGAACACTCAAAGAAAACGTTACAGGTTGTTCATTAACATCTACCCTTTGTATATCTAAATCAGATGTATCAAGACGTAATGAGGGTACTTCCGAAGAGACGATTGTTACATCATATATCGCCTTTGCAAAGAACTGTTGATTGTTAAAATCAACCACTGCTTCCCACGATAAATGAGTACATATTGCCTCATGTGGATTGGATAGAGATGAGGGATCACGAGCAATAGAAGTCGACATTGTTTAGTGTAGTGCTCAGTGGGTGGGTCTGTGGGTTGAAAATCTTATAGTATTACAAAGATACGGTATGGTATCCTTTTATACCTACCGCGCGCCTACCTATGCACGGGCCCCAGTGAATAACATACTAATGCTATTACTCTAATATAAAGAGAGCCAAGCATTCAAATATATCTCTTCATTGTGTGCTGTGCATATTGGAATCTTCACACTTGTTTAGTAATTCTAAAATATATCCTACATTTAGAATCTTACACTACTCCCCGCATCATAGTAATAGGAGCAATAACGATGTTTATCTCCATATCTTCCAATGTATTCTCTAGACGGTACCATATGAGACCAATCATACATATTGTACACTAGCACATCTTTCCCCCAAAGTAAATAATGTACTAAAAGTATTAAAGAGCAATTACCAATCCTCCAACAATAGTAGCTACTAAAACACTTGTATAGTAGTATGTATCAAACACAGAATTCCCCTTGGAACAGGCAACAAGTGGAGATTCATATGTTGCACCATTGACAACAACAGGATTCAGTGAGTAAGTAGCACTAGTGGCAGCAGCAATACAGACATCACCCTCTTGAACAACCGTCTCCCAATCGGATACAAATGCTGGGCAATTTCCTGAGCATACGCATACATCTTGGGAGGAGCATGTCATACCAGATACGGTTTTAGTAGTTGTTGTAGTTGTGGTGCCTTGTATAGTTGTAGTATGACTTTCATCGACAGTGTAATTTGATAATACAGTGTAATTTGATGATTCGGTAATGTCATTAATAGGATCCTTCTCTTCACTCTTGCCATTTGATCCATCGCACCATGTATCTCCGTTGTTGAGCGAAACATTGACAACCTCTGGATCCTCACAACAAGTTGCAGCTACCACCCCTTTGATAGTTGTAGTGCCAGCAGAAGGTGCGGCTACATATGGATCAGGACATGTTTCCTTATCGGCGATGATATTACAACAACCGAAGGCGGCATCCAACAGGTTGGCTGACACTAGTATGGCGATTGCAATAGATGATCTCATTATACTTGTGGTTTGTAACGTCCCGTAATGATTTTATGAGATGGGTGGCGGTAGCTAACAATATATCCGCTATTGAAGTAGATAAGTACCTAGATATGGAGGATATCAAATCTTAGCAACAAAGATACGGTGGTACGGGCTATCCCCATTTTTACTCTATCTTGCAATTTCACATCCACTCGATTATCGTCATTGGTTCCCCCGCCCCTACTACTACAACTACCACATATAACCATGAACTTGCTTACTGCCACTACCATCCTCTTCGGAGCATCAACTATCTCGGCATTCGCTCCTGCCACTACCAACACCATCTCACGCGCCAGCCATGCCGCTACCATTTCAACACCTTCCGCCCTTGCAATGGCCGACGATAAAGTTTTCGACCAGGAGGCATACATTGCTGAATCTAAAGAAATGCGTTTAAAGCATCTTGAGGAACAGGCCATGTTTTCATTAAAGATTGCTGTTGAGAACTATGGTAATGCCGTATTCCCCAATGCCTTAATCGCCGGAGATACCGTCATTACTCATTTACTTCACAGAATGGGTTACTTAAAGGATGGTAAAGCCAAGGTTATGGTCGTTGATACCTTCCACTTATTCCCCGAGACTATGGATTTCTTACGTGAGATTGAAGATTTCTACGGTTTCAAGGCTGAGGTATTCTGTGCCGAGGGCGTACCAGTTGGTGACAAGGCCGCATATGATGCAAAGTATGGTGCCAATTTGTGGAAGGAAGATATTGAACAATATGATAAGGTATGTAAGGTTGAGCCATTCCAACGTGGATTAAAAACCTTGAATACCGATTGTATGATTAACGGAAGGACAAGGTGGCAAGGATTTGAGAGGGCATGGATTGATCAGTTCGAAAATGCCCCTATTGGGTAAGTTTATTATTTTTTTAATGGAATTTGTTCATATCATGTGTTATAATTATGAAAGAAAGAACGCACTAACAACTTCCGTTAATATATGAACATCAACAACAATCATTTAAATTGGTGAATATTTAGAGGTGGATTAGCCAAGTGCAACCCCATCGCCTACTGGACTTTAGAGGATACCTTCGACTACATTGCTAAGTATGAGGTTCCACACCATCCTCTTCATGCTAAGGGATACCCCTCCATCGGGTGAGTTGATATATTACACTTTATCTATAATCATATATTTGCACGGCTTATTGTTATTACATGGTGCTCATATTTCCCATTTTATCTGTATTACAGTGATGCCAAGGATACCATCCCAATCCCCGAGGATGGCTCTACTAAGTTTGTCAACTTCAAGTTCGAGGGAGACAAGACACCATGGTTGGACTATGCCTCTGAGCGTAAGGGACGATTCGTTGGACTTGCTAACAAGGATGGATCAACCAAGACTGAGTGTGGTATTCACGTTGCCGGTGCCGAGCAAACCTTCGATCGTGACTTATGGGAAGAGGGTAAGGTACAGAATATCGCATCAAATGATGAGGCTTTGGAGATTATCAAGGGAGACAAGGAGGCCATTATTGCAGTATATGCTCCTTGGTGTCAATTCTGTCAGGGCATGGAGGATGAATTAACCAAGTATGCCGAAAGTGCTGGTGTTCCCGTTTACAAGTTCCGTGGCGATGAGGAACGTGACTTTGTCCAGGAGCATTTGAATACGGAAAGTTTCCCCACTGTCAACTTCGTCAAGAGTGATGGAAGTGTTGTAAAGTATGATAGTGAGGCCAGATCTGCTGCTGACTTTGCCAACTTTGAGAATGGAATGAAGGTAGCTTAAACAATTGGAGTGTAAAGGTTGAATTGGATATCTAATTAATGACAAGTCATAGTAGCCAGTCAATAGATATCAATGTAACTCTTTAGCGTATTCCATTATTACCCTACTAATTGTACTATACCTAGGATATTGACTTACCGACAAAGGTTACAGCACATTTCTGGTTGAGGATTAGCAGCGAATACATCCCATCTAATATGAAGTAGATTTTAAGTGATAGCGATGACAATTACTTACTTACAGGTACGATTTGAACTAAATGGCAGGTATGATAGATAAAGTGATACTAAGATTTACATCTCCAACAGACAAGATAGCATCATTCTATAGACATATCACACCCACCCCTTTTAACCTCTCCCCATTACCCAACCCTAACACACAATATATTTAATAACTTCTTCGAGAACGACCGCCGCTTTTACCCTTCTTCTTCTTACCAGTAGAAGGTACTGAAATACCATGTCCCATACTCTTCCTACCACCGCCACCGATACGTCCACTGAATCTAGCCATTGCAGCTTTATCAACTACGGGCAACACATCCTTGTAATATCCGAGTCCCTTAGTAGATTTTTTGAAAACATACCCCTTCTTTGCACCCTTGAACTTCTTGGATGAGATGAATCCTTCTTCTTCTGGTATTAATGCCTTGTGTTTCTTGGAGGATGATTTAGGTGTCTTGGCTTCCTTCTTCTTTGGCTCATCTTCGGCAGTTGTACTGTCGACTGATTCCTTTCTCTTCTTCTTAGACGACTTGGGCATCTTCTTCACGACTGCTTCCTCCTCCTCTGTAGCATCGATTGATTCTTTGCGCTTCTTCTTTGCAGACTTCTTACTTGACTTCTTCTCAACAACTACATCTGTCTTCTCATCTCCCTTCTCTTCCTCTGCAGCCTTTTGTTTCTTCAAGGCCTTTGCCAATGGTGTATTTGCAATCTTTCTCTTCTTCTTACTACTACTACTACCATCATCTTCACCCCCCTTCTTCGTTTCATCCTCATTCTTCATCTGATCCTTCTCCTCTTTTGCCAATAGTTTAATAACCTCCAATTCCTCATGTGTCTTATTATATATTGGTAATGCTACACTGATGGTAGTTTTAACTGATATAGAACGTATGTTGGACCACTTTCGTGGTACCTTCGTTGGAACGAGGGATGTAATTGATGTTATGTTGTCAATTAGTTTGGTTGGTGACATGGCGGTTGTCCCGGCTCTGTGAGTAAAGTAATGTGTTTAGGTGCAGTGCGATATGTGAGCAGAATTAATAGACAGATACAATTAGATACAGGCCGAGAGAGATGTCACACAATACAAATCAGCAAAGAGATAACATACCTAACAGTAACACAAGTACCCGAACTTAGATACATGAAAGTACTATTCAATGCCTTTTCAATTGCAAAGGGTAATGCCTCCTTCCGACTTATATTCACGGGTATAGGCTGTTTCTTCTTATCAAAGAATTTACCCCCAAGTGCCTTAGTTAACATTGGTAGTATGCTATCATCTGCTAGAAAGATATCAAATCTTGATAGTAGTTCACGACGTTGTGTGTATGACTTGTGTTTTGTACGGAGTGATTGCAATCCCAATACCTTTTTAATGGATCCTAATTGTTTTGGAAATTTGGATAGTATGGATTGTATGTATGGTTTTGATTCTTCTTTGACAATTATACATACTGATACTTCTTGTAGAGGAGTATCATCAGCTTCATCGGTATCCATTGCAGCAGTAGAACCATCTACCTTGACTAACGGGTGGGGTATATCAATACGAATAGGTTTAGGCGAGGCATTACCGGGAATACGTGCTAGTGTGAATTGTACTTGAACGTCGAGGTCATTACCAAGTAGATTAGTTGATGAGGAGGTTGATGATTCATGATGTTTGAGTAATGCTTTTAGAGCACGTGTTGTTAGTTGTGCATCGACACCGATTGACGATGCTGATTGAGATTTGGCACCCATTGCAATATTGTATTTGTTGTATGGGAGTAGTACTATTGCACTATATGATGGAGATTGTCGATAGTAGAAGTCAATTTGACTGGCAGAGGGGATTTGGCCCACAATAGTCCGTACTGTAATCTAATGCGATAGATACGGAAACGGTGACTCAGTCTCTCCTAACAAATTATCGATCTCTACATGAGCCGCTAATATTAGATTGGCGGCTTCCAATAGGCAGTAAGATGAATCGCCTACCAACTCTACTCCGACGTCATCCCATCAAATCATTCACAGCAACGACAATTACAACAGGCATATCTTATGCACACTATCTTGAATATTCTGCAAACAAAATAAATGACAATACAATAATACCAAGAAATCATTTCGACCCTACTGCAATCGCAAACTATTGGCAACAACGTCCTATATCAATATTAAAACGATTGGGTAATATAGTATATGAAGTAGGACCTGTGGTTGGTGAATATTTTATTCAGTTTCACTTGAAACCGTATGTGAACAGTTTTCTTGATAAGGACGATGATAGTGATACAACAGCTACAATAGAGAAGAATGAGTTAGAAAGAGACCTTTCACAAAAGTTACGACAATCACTGACTAATCTTGGTCCTTGCTTTGTCAAGATTGGACAGCAACTCTCGATTCGTCCCGATTTGATATCTCCTACTGTGCTTTATGAATTACAAAAATTGTGCGACAGTGTGCCTCCGTTCGATAATGATATTGCAATGAAGGTATTAGCTCAAGAACTATTGGTTGCAAAAGGAAATGATAGTAATGATATATTGAACGAGAATGAGATTAACAACACTATACTCTCTGTATTTGAAGGAATGCCCAAGCTTGTTGCTTCAGCTTCATTGGGACAAGTATATAAAGCTACATTACGATCATCAAACAACAGCAATAGTGGCGAACAAGTAGCGATCAAAATTCAACGGCCAGATATATTCGAAACAGTCACACTTGACCTCTTCCTATTAATGTCATACAGTAAACTTGTTGATAAGTTTTGCTCAATCTTTACCAACCAAATACCATATCATGAGACTTTTATAAATGGCTTCGCTAATGGCTCATTCATGGAGATGAACTATGTAAACGAAGCCAATAATCAAATATACTTTCGAAATGAGTTGCACAAACGTTTTCACAGTACGAAAAAGAAGGTAGTAGAAAAGGTTATTGTGCCCAAAGTATATGAAGAATATACAACACAACGTATACTTGTTAGTGAGTGGATAGATGGCGTACCATTAGCACAATCACCTCCTCAACAGATTCGACAGCTTATACCCATTGGAGTTGAGTTATTCTTATGTCAGTTATTGGATGTAGGCGCGTTTCATGCAGATCCGCATCCTGGCAACTTGTATGTTACTACATCCAAAGTTGATGGCGTCACGCCTATATTATGTCTTCTAGACTTTGGTCTAGTAGCCAATGTGAGTATAGAAGCACGAACGTCCATGACAAAGGCTATCGTTAATCTACTTCAAGGAGATTACGATACACTTATTGCGAGAGATGCAAAAGATTTAGGTTTCCTTCCAGTTGATATGGATGTAACAGAACTAAAACCTGTTCTGAAGACTATACTCAAAAACGGATTAGTAGATGCGGGTAGTAACTTGCATGATAGAAAACGACGACTGATGAGCATCTCAGATGAATTGAATGAAGTATTCTTCCAACATCCATTCTCTGTGCCACCATTCTTTGCTCTTGTAACGAGAGGACTTGGCTTGTTGGAAGGTATAGCACTCACAGGGGATCCAAACTTTGATATCTTCCAAGCAAGCTATCCATACGCTAAACGTCGAGCAATCGAAACGTTTAGCGTGAAAGATGTAGCAAAAATATCAGGCATGCTAAGACGTACATCCACTAGAATATGAACATAATGTAAATTAAAATGTACATTTAACTGACTAACAACTTACATATACCATTTAAATATCTCACATACCATATATTTAATAGCCCACATGTTACTACCAAGCAGCAACTAATTGTTAATTAAGATGTAGTCATCTCCCATGACCATATACATATATCCCCCATTTACAATCAAGCAGCCATGGCAACTCTCTTCTTAAGAGTACTACATTCCGGAACACTTTCAATTTTTTCTGTCCAAACGATCTTACCATCCTTCAATGTAATCAACGATCTACCGAGGAAATTAACCTTTTCATTCTTTGTATGTATCACTGCCTCAACATGTGAGTTATCCAAAACATTAAAGCTTTTTATACTTCTTTTTAAACCATCTTTTAACATTGCAATATATAGTTGTTTGATTTGAGATTTGTTTTGAGGTAAGCCGTCCATCATATGTACTACATCGTCGTGATATATGTCGTCAATTATATCTTCTGCACCTTCAATATCTTCTTGTATAAATGATCTAAACTTTTGTTCAAATTGATCCATCTTATGGCACGGTGATACGATCGATGGAGATACGATTGATTTGATTGACAACTGCTGTTTGATATCGTCATCGACGGCTTCTACGAAGGGTTGAATTGAAATGGATGATGGCAGTGATCCCCTACGCCTCACATGTATAGCTTCATCGACATTTGTTGACATTCTAGAACGATCTATTGTACAATCTATTGTAGAGTCTAGTAGTATATTGTCTGTAACTACATTATTCTTCCTTCGTATGTGGATAGCATCGTCAAGATCTGAGATGTGCTCGTCATTACTACCTCCGCTGCTAATTAGCGAGTTGAATAGTTTCTTTAGCATGGTTGATTTGTTGTTATGATAGGTATGATACTAATTGATAGTGATGTTTTACGATTACATTTTCCTTTCTCAACAATGATCTTGCAACTTGCATGTGTGAGTTGTTGATTGTCGGATTTGCAAACTTATAGGGATTACACCACTATGCATTTTTACATTCCTTCACACAAAACCTTCACTACCATCTTCTTGTAGGGCTATACAATAGGTACTTGTACTACCTACAATACATAGGAGAGGTGAGATATATAGGTTAGAGGAGAGTTGTTGCAGGGTAGAGGCGAGGTTATCACATTATATCCATACAAGGCGACCATATCCTTTCAACCAAAGGATACCGTATCGTTTGCAACACCCTCTAGAGAGAGGTTGATATTGTACTCATCTCATCTCATATTAATATACAATTACAAGAGAAAAGGACAATATACAAAGAGTATATAGCATATTGTATATCGAGTTAATAGTTAAATCATCATCGTATAATGACATCATTATCGTCATCAATACCCTCTACCAATAATACCAAACGATGGGCATCACTAGCAGATCGACTCAATCCTAATCGTCCATCATTTGATGCACAACTCAAAGCAAACTGGAAGACAATGTCAAAGAAACAACGTAAACAAATCATTAAAGAAGATAAGATTGCAATAGCAGCATTAAAATCACGAGGTACTTCACAACCATTACCATTTACTGCCGAGGAAGATGATCATTGTGAAACTAGTCCAGTGGCATATACACATATTGCTCCTATATTACAACTAATTGCTAGTAGATTAGACAAGAAACCATGTGATTTATTAATTTATGATCCTTATTATTGTGCTGGGGGAGTGATAACTCATTTGAACAAACTTGGATATAATAATGTGTACAACAAGTGCGAGGATTTTTATGATGTAATATCAAAGAATCAAATACCAAAACATGATGTTATATTAACCAATCCACCTTATTCGGGCGATCACTTCCACAAACTATTAACATTTCTACAAGATAATAACAAACCAGCACTGTTACTTCTTCCAGAGCACTTTTCAAAGAATAAGTCAACCTTGTACAAGCCTGACAACTTTTGCTTTTTAACTCCACCTGAACGATATCATTATTGGACACCGGAGGGGATGCGGAACCCAAAGCAGAAGGACGGTAGCAGTAAGAGGAGAAAGCAGCATGAAAATCTTGTATTGGGGAGCAGAAACAGTCCATTTGCATCACATTGGTTTATTAGTTTGGATCCAATAATGTCAAATGATGAATTAGTTTCATTAGTAAATGATGGGAAAGAAGAGGTACAGCTTGTTGATGGATGTCGTTTATATAGAAAAGAGGAAGATATTATCCCCACTACATTCAAAGGCACAGCAGTAGAAGAGGATGTTGATACTGATGAGCGGAAGAAGAAGAAGCGCCGCCGCCGCAAAAGAAGTAAAGAAGAAGACAGCTGAATGATATACAACAAGTCAAAGTTTATGGAATTATCTGGCGGTTAGCACGTCTACTTGGTATAGGCAACAACATCAACGCCTTCTCATGTACTTGGAACGTTATGTTGTTGATGGCTGTTTGTTTTCATTCGTCAAGAGTATTAATGATGATTATCTGCGATACGAGCGAACCATCAAACACACAATCGAGCGTGAAGAGAAGATGGCAATGTCCTTCGTCGAGAAAGTTGTTAATGCACGAGATTCCGACCATTCATCAGCTTGGGAACGCTACAAAAATGATACCATTGGTGATACTACACAGCATACAAAGAAGCTAACGATAGCTAGATCTGGTCAGAATCCTCGTATTAGCAACAAACAACACAACAGTGCTATGCAGATTTATGGAAGATCCTCTAAACAGCAATCGTCGTCGAAGAAGAACGAGACTAATAAAGTGAAGAGTCGTGGTGATCTGTTTGAGCGACCTAAAGTCAAAAGCAGCCCTTCTGAGTCTGAGTCTCATCATGACGTGCCGCATACAATCGAGACATCGAGAGTGGAGAAGGATCAATCCAGACAAAGTATTGCGGATTACTGATACTGATACTGATAAGCAGAAGAAGAAGAAGAAGAAGAAGAAGAAGAAGCGCCGCCGTCACAAAAGAAGTAAAGAAGAAGACAGAAAGTTTATGGAATTATCTGATGACAATACACCTACTTGGCATAGGCTACAACATCAACATCAACGCCACCACTCAAACTCTTCGCCGCAGCTACATCCATTGCTGCTAGTGTCAATGCCTCTTTTAATGTTGAAATCTCCTCCTCGGTCAATGTCTTGTTTCTTTCAGCAACTTCAACTCTTCTTTTCAATTCAATGTATTCTTCGGTTTGGTTTTGAAGCTCTGTCTTGGTACGGTCATGTGCCAATGCTTCAATCATTACATGGGTATGGCATACTTGTAGAAAGCGCCAGACTCGTAAGAAGCCGAGCAAATGAAGTGTTGGTTTTTGAAAGATGTTTCCAAGTGTTGAAACAACAAGGAGAGTATCAAGACAATAGCCCCAATGGCTAAAGAATCGCGATTGAAAGAGTACCAATTGTAGTATTAATTCTGCTGTTTGCAAATACAGAATAATGTTGTGGACGAAACCAATCGTTGCGAAGGAGACCAAACTGTTAGTGCTTGACAATAATGCCGATCCCAACAACAAATCAACATAACTTATCAAGAGAAAGATTATCAGAGTAGAGGGTTGCTCCATAAATACCCTCAACCATTCACAACATTCATTGATCTTGTCGTTTTTCATGGTTGTTGTGTGGGGGTGATCTTGGTAATATCGATCAATGCTGTAGTGCACTTTATCGCAGCTCACGCGGTCTGGTGGTGGATTAGTAGTTGGCGAGTTGTTGTAGGGGTGTCGTTTTTGTTTGAGCGAATGTATGTATGTACCGAATATGTACTTTATTTTTTCGTAGACACTTTATTTAACATCTTTCATCACAATCGATACCATCTTCATATTACCAGCCAACGATCATTAAATCATATATCGACAGACACCAAATAAAATAATACTATTTGGACGACACCATGAATAAATAATTATCTGGACGCAACTATCAATATCATTTTCATATTATCAACGACCACCGCATAATAATATCATCTTTCATCACATACGTAAATATCGGCAGATACCAAATATAAATAACACCATATTGACGGCACTATGGATACAATAACAAACTGTAGTGGCGAGTCCTCTTCGGAGTCCGAGGAAGATATGCCAATGCCAATGCAAAATATAAGCAGAAGAACAATACTACAGAAAAGGTTGACTAGCATACAGAACGAGAACCAGCAATTACTACCACTGGAGACGAATACAAGATTGTCTCGTACAGCTCAGAATCGTCAGACAGCAATTGATCATCCAATGATGGCAGACGCTATAAGAAAATTGCGCCTTGGCATGAAGTCCAATGAAGTCAAAGGACGGCTAAAGTTTACTGTTCCAAAGAGTAGCGTCTTGAAACTACCGCCTTCTGTTTGTGAGGAGAGTTTACGAGATGTGGCTGCAGATGTTGCAGAGAATGTCTTGAAACTATCGCCTTCTAATGGTGAGAGTTCAAGAGATGTGGCTGCAATCAAAGTGACCTTATGCCGTAGGTTTGAAGATTTATATACATCACGCAAGGAAGATGACGCCGCTTACCTCGATGCTGTAGAGAAGCGGAGCGATGACAAGGAGGTAACAATTATCACAGCCTTGCCTCCAAATTACGAGTCGGGTGGTTGGAGATGTCATGCAAAGATAGAATCAACAACAAATGATCAAGTAATTTCAGTTGAATGTCTACATCCTAATCAACCGCAAGACAAGACATGTACAAAGTGTACTTCCCCTCGACCAAACATTAGGAAAGAGTTTGCTTATCTACGGCTATTAGCCCCAGCCATTCGAAAGCAGCGTAAAGAATATGAGCGTATTATACATTCATGTGATACAGAGTTATGCAGATGTGAGGCAACAGAACGTGACGCAACTCAGAGAATAGAAGAAGGCAATGAGGATGACGAAGAAACACTCATGATGGACGTTGATCTTGTATCATCAGGCGTGTTTCAACGCATAGACGCTTGTAGTCTCCTACCCATGCTTTCAACAAGGAAAAGAGAGTTAAATAAACGACTAGTTTCTGCACGAGTAGAACTATCAATCATGATTCAAAGTACTTATGAATTAGCTTGCGTGCATGCACAAAGAGTTGCGAGACGATTCCTTGTTCGTTGTCGTCTAAATGATATTAGAAGGCAAGTATATGATACAGCTAGGTTTGCTGCTTCTGTGGAAATACAGAGGATAGTTCGATCAAAGCTTGCCTGTATCGAGGCAGAAAGACGACGAACACTTAGGGTTCACCGCATGGCAACAAAGCTACAATCGCTCGTCCGAATGAAGTTTGCCATCAAAGAGAGACAGAGATTGTACTCAATTTACATCACACAACTACGCCATCGATCTGCTACAACAATTCAGAGCCTATATCGTTGTCATGCCTCCAAAGTACAAGCACAATTACTTGCAGAAGAAAAGAAACGTCAGAAGGAAGAGGAGGAGAAGGCTTTAGTCGCATCAATTGAGAAGGACGCTGCAATCATAATTCAAAAGCATGTCAGGAAATTGTTGACTATTGAAATTGTAAAGAACAGAAAGATCGAGATGGGTCTACATCAACGCCTTCTCATGTACTTGGAACGTTATGTTGTTGATGGCTGTTTGTTTTCATTCGTCAAGAGTATTAATGATGATTATCTGCGATACGAGCGAACCATCAAACACACAATCGAGCGTGAAGAGAAGATGGCAATGTCCTTCGTCGAGAAAGTTGTTAATGCACGAGATTCCGACCATTCATCAGCTTGGGAACGCTACAAAAATGATACCATTGGTGATACTACACAGCATACAAAGAAGCTAACGATAGCTAGATCTGGTCAGAATCCTCGTATTAGCAACAAACAACACAACAGTGCTATGCAGATTTATGGAAGATCCTCTAAACAGCAATCGTCGTCGAAGAAGAACGAGACTAATAAAGTGAAGAGTCGTGGTGATCTGTTTGAGCGACCTAAAGTCAAAAGCAGCCCTTCTGAGTCTGAGTCTCATCATGACGTGCCGCATACAATCGAGACATCGAGAGTGGAGAAGGATCAATCCAGACAAAGTGTTGTGGAATCACCATCTAAGTTTGATCGACTAAGAGGACAATATTTGAGGTTTGATATTCCAAACGGCTTAGACGACACTGTGTCCAACTTTATCACGGCAGTAACTTTGAGGTACAACGTCTTTGATGAGCCAGGAGAGTCAAGTCTACATAATAATAGCTTTCAATTGCAATCAGTAGCGACGAAGAGGGAGCAACGACAAAAGTGCTCAGCGTTTTTGGATCCCTTGCTTCAGCGTCTTCATGCAAATGGTATTGTATTCATTCGCCAACTTCTGCCTGCCGAGAACTTGGCAAGCATTCTTCTCGATTTGGGAGTTCCATCTGAATTCATTCAACTCTCGATATCAATGTTGAATGTCCTCAGTCAAATTCACGGTGGCAAACATCTCAACAGAGAGCACTTGATGGCAAAATGTCGCAACCTGTTGGATACACAGCAACAGCTAAAGGAGCTCAATGGAGAGAGTGTTATTACCAAAGAGGCCAAGGCAGACAGAGATAACTTTAATCTTGCCTCATTTCTAGGAGAATGTGGAAATGCTTCTGCTGAGGATTTTGATGATACTGACAACCCAGGAGGACTTTGGAAGTCTACAACAGCTGATACACCGACTCAAGAGGCTTGTGTCCAACCACCAAGTAGGACAATAGTATCTTCACACAATTTGGCTGGTAGCTCTAGAAGCAGCTCTTCATGGGTATCAAAGTACACAGAAAGAGTAATCTCAGAGAATGAAACTACTAACCCTGCTTTGGGTATGTATAGAAGCGGAAAGTTACTGGATCGTCAGCACTCAAAGACACGCTAGAGAACAGAAGATTATCACTTTACATCAATTACATAACAACCTACATAACCCCATCACACACACCAAATACAATCTTCAATCCCAAGCTGCCAAGCAACTGTTCCAGTTCCTGTGTATCAAACAACACATCTACATCATCAATGGGTACAATTGCTTGGTCCCTCCATACAATTGGTTTTCCACAGCCAACCTGCTTGGTTTGTGCAACCGCTGTAGAACGAGATGCAAGCGCCTTCTTGCGCTTCGTAATCTTGTTCGGGCGTCTCTTTCCTTAAACTGTGGTCCATAAGTAATCGATGTATGAGTCTTCTCCGTATGGATCTCCTGTTTGAGGAAGAAGGCCACAAGTAGTCTCTCCATCGCATCCCTCAACTCGTACCCAAACTTCACCACAGTGCTGACAGCGACGGAGTGCATTTCTCCAGTTACTAGTATCGTCAGGGTTGATTGGGAGGAGACGCTTTGCTGCATTACGGACTTCAGAATGAGCAGATAGCACCATTTTCTGTAGCTCAATATAAGCTGCATAATCTCCAAACTCTTCTGTGGAGTCACCATTACGCTCAAGAAATGGCTTAATCACCATATCACTAAGCTCTTGATTACTCTGTTGAATGGCACCATATACACAGTCCTGAAATTCAGCGTCTGAGTACTCATTGCGATTGTCTTCCAAGTCACTAAGACCTTCAAGAAATCCGCTTGTGAGTCCTTGGATGACTGTTTTAGTGCGACAAAGATCATGCATCTCACGTCCTTTCCATGCCTTTAGCTCGAAGTACTGAAGGAACTCGTGCTCCTCATACTGAAGCTGAATGGCAGGCTTATCGCATACTGCTTTGTACATCATATTGAATAGATATTCCTTGTTAGAGCTCTGCTCGGAGAAGACGGCACAGTTAACATCAAAATCTGCTGCAAACATATCGCTGATGTGTTTCTGCATATCATCCTTAGACTGCCATGATCCTTGAGGTTGAAAGTGATCCATTTTAGTGACAACTAAAACAACCATAGGCATGTATTCAGGCTTGAGAATCTTTGCAACTTCCCATAAATCATCGGCCATGATACTTCCAACTCGAGTGTTATACTCAACAAAGATGAAGATACCATTGAGCACAACTGTGATTGTAAGTGTCTTTTTTGCTTTTACACCCTGGGCCATCAAGTATAACCAACTCTTTACCCTGATAGAAGATCTTGTGTTTAGCATATCTCCGAGTGGTTGAGTACTACCAATATCAGTACTTCTAGAAGCGTCACAAACCTTGTTGAAGATTGTGGTCTTTCCTACACCAATCTTTATGAAAAAGAAGCCAAAAAGTGTTAGACTGTGAGTTGTATTGTTTCATAAATCATTTAGTTTCCACCTTTCCAAGGAAGATCGCCGATGGTGGATTGTTTGCGTCCATGTTGGATCTAGATCTGGTTGCATAAGAGGAGAATGCAAATATTGGAAACATGAATGTGAAAAATTCAGCATGATTGAATTTCGTGTGAACATTGTGTTTGCTTACTGATGCCATCAAGATGAATGGTATGGATGCTATCTCTAACCAGATCTCATCTATCCTCCTGGGTAAAGAAGGTGTTGGAAAGACTACCTTATTCAATAAGATCAGCAAGGAAGTATCCAACAGACCGTCTCCATGGCTCTTGTATTATTTCAACTGGTGTTGTGAAGAATAATGAATGCGTTTACACCTTATTGATGCACCAAACCCAAATGATACAGGATATGCATGCTGGCTTCGTTGTGGACTTACTTATGAAGCCCTTAATTGTATCTTCATAGTAATCGAGTTTATGTGTGTTAGTGTTAGTGTTGTTCTGCCTCATACCCTGCCCGAAGGAGCCATAATAAGTGAACTTTACCTTCTCTCGGAAGCAGCTATCGCAAATGACCAATAACCGAAGACCGAGATGAGAGAACCACGACTGGGCAGTGGAAATTTGGGTTCGCAGACCGATAATGACCTCTACTGTCACAAAAAAACTTCCACGTACTACTGAGGAACTGTGACTCTTGTTTAAAGTGTCGCTTCAGCTATTTGATCCGCCACTTCAGGCGTATCAGCGCTGAGTAGTAGCCCGATGTAAAAACACCGTGACCGTTGCAGAGAGCAACGAGCAACACGTAACAGTGAGTTATTTCTCCCTCGTTCTTAGATTGGCAATTTACTAGCATACAAGTCATGCAAAAGAGGTAGTACATACCATGAGTTTGAATAATGATGAGTTGTGTCTATTGAAATGTTTCCTTTCGTCTCCCGATTATGATAATCTCATTACCCCGGATAGTGAAGCAGATGCGGGGGAGACTAAACATAGTCAGAAAGATGAGAAGAAGGCTGCATTACATGGTTTATATCAGCATGCAAGGGATAAGGTCGGGCACCATAAGAGGAAGAGAGAGCGTGGACAAAAGCTACCATTAACAGCTTTGGCCACCAAGAAGGAAGAAGGCTCCGCCAAACGACATGATGTCGCCAAGTCAATGTGTCTCCATGGGCTGCTGCAGAGTGAGAAGGAGGAGTGGGAGAGAGCACAACAGTATGCAGTACAGCAGCGGCTGCTGCAGATTGAGAGGGAGAAGAAGATTTTGCAACAACAACTGCAGATTGAGATGAAAGCATTGTATCAACGAGAACTGGAGATTGAGCATGGACATAACCGATGGACATACCCTTCTCTGTCACAACACTACCCAGATAAAGGATCCATCTCAACCGTGTCTCTCGATAGTGCTGTCTGTGATACAGCCCCGAAGATTACTCTTCGAGGGGGTGATGATGTTAATGCAAACAACAAGTATGTCGAATGTAAACAAGATACTGACTGCAAGGCAGACTTGGTACTATTCATTGATATTACCGATACTCAATTTGAAGAATTCGGCAGTAAGAAGAATGTAGAGAATGTATTCCTTGGTGCCATGAAGACATTGAAACAAAGTAGTAACTTCTCGTTTGATTGGAAGTTTGATAAGGTGCAAATTAAAGAACATCCCACGGGCATCTTGTTTGAGATTTACACCTCAGATGATGATGGGAATAGTTTCGATTCAAACAAGATTGCAGAGATTGTTAATAAGCTCAATGCGTCAATTGGATTGTTAACGCCGATCTTCTATCCAAGTGTTTCGGGTGGTGGCTATCAAGGCTTTGGATTGGCTACAACTACTCGGTTTCTTGTCAATGCCTAGTGAACATATTGTAATAATCCAGAATGTATATAATATGTATATAATAATGATTGTGATTGATGTATACCTTGCATGAATCTACTTCAAAAGAGTCATCTCTACTTCCGTTTCTCACCACAGCTCGAACAAAACGTATTCTCTTCAGAGATTCATCGGCTGTTTATTGATTTCGGCCTTATTCATTTTCACAACATTCACATCAGCAGAAGTTTGGACAGTAGTGGTCCATGAATTTGAAGGAGAACAGTTTTAGTGGGAGATATCGATTGTGAAACTGAAAGTGTTGGGTAAATCTATTTCCATCCAAAAGTAGAGATCATGGGCCTAGAGCTAGCAAGAAAGAATATGCTATCGAATGTTCTAATAATTTCATCTTTTCTTTTTGTTATTTCTTTTTTATGATAGCTTTGACCTCCTTGCAGTTGCTCATACCGCAAAACATTACTCTGAGGTCGTTCCACTTTGCCAAAAGGGCACAAAAGTGGCCAATATTCTTTACACATCACACACTCACACAAACAATAATCAAAATCTCTTGTACATCTTTAAAACCCAAAGTCTGACGACGGACTAGCCGCCCCAGCGCTGTAGTTGTCATTAAACTCCTGTTCATACTGCCTCATCAAATCTCGAGTAGCGTCTAGATCAACCGTTTGCTGTTGATCGTTGACTTCTTTGATGGCCTCCTCGCGAGCTGCCTTACGTGACTCTTCGGCCTCACGCTCCTGTTCCTCTTGAAGTCGAGCATCCTCGGCTTCTTGTTCCTCACGCTTAGCACGGGCCTGCTCCCCGAGCTCTTGAGCTTCAGCCATTCGCTTTTGAGCGGCTACCTCAGCTTCCGCACGCATCTTCTCCTCACGTTTGGCTCGGTCGGCCTCTTGGGCCTTAGATGCCTCCGCCTCCTTGCGTGCTGCTCCCCATAGATCATCCTCGTCGTCATCATTCTCGCCGTTGCCTGCCGGCTTGTCATCGGTGGAAGCGTCTTGAGCAGGATTGGTGACCCAATTTAACCCTAAGTCATCAGCCTTGAGATCGTCTTCGTCCATGGCATCATCACTGTCGTCATCTCCCAAAGCGAAAAAGGACTTGCCTCCTGGTAGTTGTGAGATCGAAGACGGATTAACTTCCTCTTCCACTTGTGGAGAAGGGGGCTCTGGGGCTGGAGGTGCCTTGGTCTTCTTCGACTGTTTCTTCTTCTTCTTTGTTTTGACATTCTGGTATTCCACAGAGTCAATCCAAATTAGATAACAAGTTCTCAATTGATAAAAACATAACAAATAAATGTCAGGGCATGGTTGCCAATCTTACCTGCATGACAAACTTTTGCAACTTCCTCTGTGTCTTGGTATCAAGCTGGTCAATATCAAGGTCGATTTCATCATCGTCGTCGTTAACAATTTCAGATTCACGAATGATTTGCATAGCACCTGGCAACAATCTCTCCGGTAAGAGGTTGATTGACTCGGAAAGTGCCTCTTGCTCATCAAAGGAAAGGGGCTGTAAATCTTCCTCCACAGGAGCCTGAGTGGGATAAGCTGGAGATGGTGGAGTGGGACTACTCTCATACTCAACTTCTTTCTTGGCCTTTTTTTTCTTTGGCTTGGAGGGTTCAACTGAGTATGCATCAGCAGCAGAGTAAGATGGGGCATATGTAGACGCATCTTGTGCACTAGATGACTTGGATGACGACTTCTTCACAAGTTTGTGCAAACTAGCAATTTGATCTTGAACCTGTTTCACGGCCTGAACAAGTAAGTTGTACTCATTTCGGCTCACGTTGGCATTTGTTTTACTAGGAGCTGCTTGAGCAATGGCATCCATGGTCGCCTTGTTGGCGGCAAGTACATGCTCAAGCTTCATACGCTTGGACTCATTCGACGCTTCAACCTCAGCCTTGCGCTTGCGTTCCTTCTCTTCCTTCGCCTTGCGCTTAGCCTCCTTGGATGCCTCCTTCTCCTTCCGACGTAACTCCTGGCGTTCAGCCTTAGAGAGTTTCCTGTTCTTCTTCGCATCGTTGAAAGTCTTGTCAATTGCACCAAACTTCTTGTTGAACAGTACTAACAAACCACGGGCAGTAACATGCACGATATTATCTGGCAAAGAGTTAAAATTGATGGCATTCTCAAATGTCAATCGAACAAGGCGAGCAAACTCATCGGGGGAATCAATTTCGTTGTTATCCATCTTCGTCTGGATAGTGCCAAGATCCATCGGATCCTTGATGACGTCAAAGTACGTGGGTATGCCGAGTGCAATAGGATCTACTGGTGCACCGAATATTTTCTGAATATCAGCGTCCTGCAACTCCTTAATTATCTGGCGACATCTATCCATGCAGCGGTCCATCTGAGCCTGAGGGTCGTCTTCCTCGAGACGAGAGGGGAGACGAGACATCCTTGATGACTCGCGTCTTTGCAGGCCAGACATGGAAGGGATAAATCTCTCGGGGGCATTCATTGCCGGGGCAGGTCCACTATTGGCTGGAGTGGCCTTCTCTGTCAATCCACCCTGGATGGAGCTACTTTTACTTTTGGACTTGGCGACTGGGGCGGGTATCGGAGCTTGAGGGTATAGCCTGTAAAGTTGCATGAGACCATTAGCCTTGCCCTGTAAAATCAGAGTCCCCACTAGATCAAACGTTCCCATTTCATTCTGACCCTTGCCATAAACATTGTAACTCCCTCCCGAGTTCTTCACGTACTTAAGGACAATTTGCTGATCGACAATGGTAGTTGTTCGAGTGGTTCCCTTACGCATCTTGAAGCTTCCCTTGTAATGAGTCGAATCAATGGGGAATGCAGAATTGGCTAGTGATTCGGGAGCGCCGCCGCCGCCGCCAAGGTTCTTGATTCGTCTATCATCATCCTTGTCCTGTCCATTCTCCTCCATCCTAGCAAGCATGGACTTGGCATCTTCGATAGCATCGTGAGCTGCAATACCAAAATGGTATTTGGATGTTAACCCTTGCTGGAAGTGTTCATTGGACATGGCCCACGATCCAGAGCATGTGTGAGTACCATCATTCTCAATCTTTAGGATACCACGAGACACGGCCGTGAATTGCACAGGAGGAGTTAGAGGAGAAGGGACTTCGTCATCCTTGGAGGCATTCACATCGTCAAATGTGAGGACTGATGACAGAGAAGCCTCGAAAGCAGCAGGTGCGGCAGCCTTGGGCAACTTCGTCCTGCCATTGGCACCCCCATTGGGAGCAGAGATCTTGACACTCGTCGAACTTTTCTTGTTAGTCTTCACCTTGGGTACTTGAAAGAGACGGAACAGTGTAATCTGACCGTCCTTATCCAACGTTCCTGTTATGCTATATTTTCCATAGATATTGCTACCCCGACCCTCAACATTGTGATACCCATCACTATTAAGAATGAATTTCAATGTAACATCCCTTTCAGGAACCTTCGTTCTTTCGCCAGGAACTTCACTCACGTAAAAGAAACCAGTATACCTCCCAGACAAGGGAAAGACAGTAGATTCGCCAGAACACTTATGCTCATACTCAAATTTCTCACATTGATCTGGATCTTCTACGATTTTCGACAATCCCTTCATAGCCCACAATCCCGTGATGCGATGAACAGTTGCATTATCAAGGCTCAATTCGTCTGACGTATTCCGTACCAATTTACCCCGTAGACAAATCCCCTCAGTTGGCAAAATCGTAGGAGGTGGCTTCGGTCCGTCACTTCCCGTGTTGGTACCATCGCCATGCTTGCGTTTCTTATCTGCCTTGGTAGTAGCACTAGCGGGAGGAGCCGGTGGCGGAGCAATATACTTCTTATGGACTGAAATGGAATATGTGGTATCCTCTCCCTCTTCAACATCTGTATTCTTCGTGGCTGTGCCAAATAATTCAAATACACCATACTCATTCGTTCCCGTACCATGTACCGCAAATACTGCTGCACCACCCTCGGCATCCTCCTTCGGTTTAAATGATAACTTAACGCCACTTTCCGATACCGATCGACTCTTCAACTTAATCTTCCCCTTGGATGTTTTCACTGAAACTTGTACATTAAATGAACCATTAAATTCTCCATCCTTGGGTAATTCCTTCAAATCCTCCTCGGGTGGTATAGTTCGGAGTAACTCAAACCGTTGTGGAGGCACGGCATGAGAACTTTCATACTTCCAATTTCCACGAATAATATGACGACGTAAATTATCCCTATCAGAATAGGCAAGTGTCCCGGTTAATATTGGTAGATTGACCGCTGGTGTATCTGGTTTCTTTTCATCTGATTCCGTATTATTATTATCCTCTTTCTTCTCTTCTGATGAGGGATGTTTGTCGTCGGTATTATTGTTGTCTGTTGATGAAGATGATTCCGCTGCATTATTATCTTCCTTGATATTATTATCGGTATCTGCAGCCTCTTGAGATTTCATTGATTCTTCCCCCTTATCATCCTTCTTTTCCCCGGAGTCAGAATCCCCATCCCCAGTCTCATCCATGGCCTCAGGAGGCTTTGACTCATTGTTATTGTCATCCCCTCCTGATTCGGCAGCGGCATTATCATCTGTTTCTTCCGCAGGAGTAGCCTCATCAATTTTCATATTATCATCCGTGGATTTATCATCAGCCTTAACTATTTCCTCGTCTTTCTCCTCCTCAGAATTTTTGGCAGCAGCCTCAACTTTCATATCCATTGCCTCGGTTAATATATCTAGGGGATTTGATTTTTTCGCAGTTAATTCATCATCCTTATCATCCATATCCCCATCACCATTTGATAATTCTCCTTCCCCATTTTTATTACTATCCGTATCCCCCGCGGCACTACCATTTGTATTTATATCTATACCACCACTACCACCCTCAACAACAATATTATTATTATTTTCAGTATCTTTATCTTCCCCACCCTGGGCGGGTTCAGCGGCGGTGGCAGCAGCACCGGCTACCCCGCTATTAGTAACCTCGTCCATAATCACATCATGCTTATCAGGAGTAATCGTGACTTCTTTTATATTAGTTATTTTTGAAGTTTTATTATTATTAGATTTATTTTTTATATCCAATACTTTATTAGTAGTAGTAGTATCGGATATATGTTGATTGAGTTGGTTGGATCTTTGGGGATTATTTAGGGAAGTGGCTATATTATTTTCTTGGGGTTTATTATTAGTTGTGGTGTTAGTCTTATTAGTTATTATTGATTGTTCATTTGTTGTAGTATTATTGTGTGGTTGTGAATTATTTATCAATTGCATACGACGGCGCTAGATTGCGGCGTATCAAAAATTTTGATAAATATATATAAATAAATAGTTAATATTAGTGGGGTATGGGGGTTTAATATACACTATCAAGCTGTGTTGTAAAGCAATGGGTCTACCTACTACAAAGAAATCGATTGCAAAACTATGAGCCTTAGCCGTGAGCTGGAATTATAGAATCTTGAAAGTTTTTGACAGTTTTGGAGATAAAGGAAATTTTTAATTTAGCAAACAGAGTCAAAACAGGTCAAGTAATCTATTTTTCAGTAGGTTTAACTTTTAAAAGTATACCAAAAGTGAACATATATACTAGTTCCTATTTAGAAATCTATATTGCAAAAATAATATTTACCTGTTACTTGAAAATATTACACTTGTAATAAATATAAAAACACAACGTAGGAATCAGTACGCTTTCATACGATCAGCGATCTGATTGTTCGCCAAGATACCCTGGGCGATTTTGAATACCAGTATCTCTTTTATTTCAATCACGTAATGTCTTATTTGATAATACGATGGTAGTTTAAACTATTTCGAAATCTCTATTGCAAACTTTCAAGTTTCAGAGAGGAAGTGAGCAAGCATAATATTTGTCTCTTCAGTCTGCTTCAATAGTAGAACTTTAGTCTAATAAATATACTCTTTCTATATATAACCAATATTAATACATCTGCTATCATATATAAATATAGAATATGAGCTCGGCATTAGTACAAGATGGTCCTCCATCATCAAGCAGCAGTAATAATAACAATTCAACACATGAAAAAATAGAGGAAAAAATTCAAGTACTAAATAGTTTATTAGAATCAGCTCGTAGTCAGGGTATTGCTGCTGGAAAGAAGAAGAAAAGTACTGCAAAGGATGGTAAAGATGATAATAATACGGCATCTTGGCGTTTGGATACGGCTAGACGATTAAGCTCGGTGAGTGCTAATAATTGTTTGTATGGTTTGAGAGTTGTTTTGCTGGTATTGTTTATGGAAGTACTCATATATATATATATATATATATATATATATATATATATATATATATATATATTTTTTTATATATATATTTATATATATATATATATATATATATATATATATATATATATATATATATATTATTGTATGTATATCATAATATATTTGCAACATCTATATATACTATGCTCAAAATGGTTGCAAACTACCATCCACTACATCAAACTCAATACCGCATCACAACTCAATAATAAAATGCTCATATCATGTGCACAAAAATATACACACACACCTCAATGCACCCACACACATATTAAGCTTCTTTCCTCACAAACAACAAATGATAACAATACCAATCCAACTAGCAGTCCACTATTACCAGCATTAAAACGTCAATCAAAGTATTGGATACCATTACTCTTAAGTTGGTTAAAGGGGAATGATATTTCCGATTCAGATAATAATGATTCAAATCCATTAGATTCATTACCGGCATTTCAAACTGCCAAGCAACGGAGACAGCAGCGTCAGAAGAATGCACAGTCTTCGTCTTCTAATTCGGAGGTACAGATTGAGGCATTACGAGCATTAACATTATTAAGTGCTTGGACTAGAGGTAATTATAATGATAATGTTCAGGATGTAGAAGAAAGTAATATGCAAGATATTACAGCTGGGTGTAGTCCACATACACCACTAAGTACATCATCAATACGGTTATTACTCAAACATGCCGATGCAGTACCCATGATTGTGTCTTTATTATACTCACCTGATCCGGCGGTGCATGAACAAGCCGTGTGGATATTGGGAAGTATATCATCGAGTGGATTGAGTGCATCAACATTACCCTCGGCACCACTGGCATCAGCAGCATTTGCAGCTGCTGCTGAAATGACGAAGATGATGTCAGAGAATAAAGACGGTGTAAAGGATGGTAATAATTCAATATCGGTACCAATTATTCCCTCGGCAGCAGCGGCCGATAATGATGATGATGATTCGGATGATAATATCCCATCATCTTCTTCACGGAAGGATAAAAATTTAACAGCACGAGATGTTATATTCGCAGCTGGGACGATGGAACCATTATTAAAGTGTTTAGCTGATAATCCGAACAATGTATCATTACAACGTGTTGGTGCGTGGTGTTTATCAAGTCTTGTGGAAGGTCGGTATTCCTCGAATGATAAGGATACGTCATCGTCGTTGAAGAAACAACCCTTGGCATCGGAGGAACTTGATATTGCAACATTCTTACCAACTATGAAACGGATGTTAAATATGGATGATATTGAGGTATTAACATATACATGTTGGACACTTAGTCATTTATGTGATGGTCCAGCTTATCACATAGCTGCGGTAATTTATTCAGAAACGAGTGCAACCAAACCGGGTAGGAAAATGTCACCCGAGAATGGGTTAGTTCCACGGTTAGTCGAGTTGTTATTACATACCAGTCCAAAGGTTGCCAAACCTGCATTGCGTACTGTTGGGAATATAGTTTGTGCAGATTGTGCTGATCAGCATGATCAATTTGGGAATGTATTACCAGTAGTGGACTTTACTGAAATTATCTTACTTTGTCAAGCTGTGCCATGTCTACGACGGCTCATTGGACATCCTAACCGTGAGATACAAAAAGAGGCATGTTGGACATTGAGTAATATCGCCGCTGGAACTACCAACCAGATTCAGGCTGTAATTGATAGTGGCTCGATTCCCCCTCTTGTTGAGCTTGTTAATAAGGGTAATACCGATAAGGAGGTTAGAAGTGAGGCGTGCTGGGTCGTCCTTAATGCAACTAGTTGTGGAAATGATGACCAAATTACCAATCTCATTGATGAAGGTTGTGTGAGTGTGCTTGGGGTACTATTGCTAGAGCCGAATATGATAATGATGGCACTTGAGGGTATAGAACGAGTATTGCAATGTGAGGAGTCTCAGGACTCTGAAGATCTTTATAACAAGGCTGCTAATGTGGATGTACCACAACGACCTACCATTATCAAGTGTGCATCCCTTATTAAATCTGTGACGGAAGGCCAAGGCAACTCAACAGCAGTGAATAAGCGAGCAAAGAGGATCTGGGAGCAGCACTTTGTATCATGTGCCCTCTGTCACAACAACTATTCGCGAAATCGGGTTGCAGATTCTCACTTTTGCAATGAATGCAAGTGTCCAACATGTATATGTTAATACCTCAATATCATCCATATTTAACATCCGTTTCATAGTTGGTAAGAATGTTGCAATATCAAGTTCCTCCGATGCCAAGGGTT
>Ga0214480_100079_pt1 | contig 38718 bp, 29 predicted proteins | sample M1_20Mar14CPVII9_3_FD_165042 | JGI IMG/M metagenome (GOLD analysis project Ga0214480, IMG submission 165042) | Marine eukaryotic communities from Monterey Bay, California, United States - M1_20Mar14CPVII9sort6BwellE17 | ecosystem: Environmental > Aquatic > Marine > Unclassified | place: USA... | reverse complement strand
GCTGCTTGGGTATCGGGAGAGGTTATAACGATTACATGGAATGGACATTTAGTTATATTAGAGGCCATCTTTGATATTCATTCACCTTGTTATGTACAACATACAAAATTAAAGTACCAAATAAAAAGAGAAGTGAAGTGAGAGAGAAGAAGAGAGATACCGTACCGATATTGTTGCAAAACTTAGAGAGTACATATACAACCTCCTTTATTTGATCACTATTCTATGCCGTGGTTGTTGTCTAATGTATATGTTTGCAGTAGCTCGATTTCAATTGGCGGTGGTCGTGTGAAGACACTGTGAATTAAATCTCCGTTTGGCGAAGTTTGATTGCACTATTGCATAATATTTAAATCGGCCTCTTGAACCCTCCTCGGTATTAGTTTTGTTATAATTGGCAGGAAGTTTAATAAAGTTGTGCAACTGAGCGTGTCATCTTTTTTTTAATTGGTCGAACTTATCTCTATGATTGTAATGTTTTAAAACTGTCTCCATTAATTATTATGACCGCCTTACTTCGACTCCAACAGAATGATCATACCTTACGAACATTATATTTAGGTGATGATCATGATTCCTTTCCCCCTAACGCAGACATTGCTGGGTATAATAGTAATTTTACAGCAATTGGTACAGCGATTGGAAGTAATACCAAATTAAAAGAACTAGTAATGGATACTCGTTTCCTCGAATTTTGGGGTGAGGATGGAGAGGAGTCTGATACGTTCTTTAATGGCATTCGGACGAACACTTCTATTAATGAGTTTAGATATGTCGGTAATGCTGCAGATGATTATATTGAAGAACGTGAGGGTCTACTCCACAAGATATGTCAGACATACCAAGACAACCATGTTCATCTCACTCATTTGCGCATAGAAGAAACGGACTTGCGGAATTTAGAAGATGTGGTCATTGATACTATTCGATCCTGCACGAATCTTATAGATATTTCATTATATGAATGTGGCCTATCTTTTCAACAAATTATTGCAATAGCTCAAGAATTACCTCGTCGGCAACTAAAGAGTCTCCGTTTGGATACAAATAGACCTAGTCTTTATGGAAACCTTGACGCTCCAGTGGAACAGTTAAATCAAAATGTAGCAGAAGTCTATTGCAATTTAGTATGTGACACATCAAATGGCATAGATAGTATATATTCATCCCATCATACAATTGAAGAGTTAATGTTCTCCCATTACAATGGTAAGTATGAAATTAGACCAAGACTTCGCTCATTATTAGACATAAACTCAATTGCACACAAATACCATGTTGCAAAGTTAAAGGTCATTTTATTCAGTTCCAATATTGATATGTCAGTACTTTTTGAAGTTGGAGGAGGAGAAGATGGAGAAAGAACAATCAAAGCTCTGCCTTATGTTGTTGACACGTTTTTTGACTCGGCTTTGGAGGCAATCCGAACTAATAGTAAACTCAGTCATCGAAATGATTATATCGAGACGGTCGATAAAAGGAAGTTATCAGCAATCTATCAATTTACAAAAGCGATGCCAACATTGTTCGAGGGTATAAAGACACTCGGGGATTAAGACATTTATTGTGGGCAGTGATTAATAGAGGAAGAGGAACGCAGGGCGATACCAAGAACTACTTTACAGGATCAGAATCTATGAGTATCATTAGTGTGATCAATTAGACACTTACTCATTTCACTAAATATTAGCTTTACTAGAGACTAACTCATATACTCAAGTTAAGCGTAGTTGGTGGCAATAAGGCATGTATTTTCCCCAAAATAGGAGTCCATGTATCCTTGAAATGCACAGATCTGAGAGAAAACGTAGCCGGAGGCGGAAAGTTTACTCCAGTTGGCTCTCCTTGTACTATATTTTGTAGTATGTTTGGAAGCACCGTTTCCGACATGAAAAGCACCTGAGCCTCCTCCATCTCCGTTGCCGTATCAAGCCATCCTATCACAGTAATACCATCGTCATATTCAATGTTTATTTGATAGAATTGTCCATAGTCGCCGCAAGGAGTGGCATATCCCGATACTTTCCTCAAGTTCACACCTGAAACAGTTAGCTCCATTTCATGCAGATTATTCATATTGATAAAGCCGATACCCGACGAACTTAGGAGAACACTCAGTCCACCCTCGTCACCATCTCCACTTAGTCGGATTGCATTACTCAAAAGTTTACAGCATGAGTTACCTTTAGCATCAGATATCTTAACGGACTCAATAATATCTTGTGCATCATCAAGTTTCTGTTGTTCTAACTTGAGCTTTTGATTTGACTCTATGAGTTTTTGATTATGATAATCTCCATTAACTGAAAATATCAATCTACGCTCTTCTTCTTCTGTTGCTGCATCTTCTTCATAATTTATACCAGGATGTTGCAAAAGTTGTACTGTTGTTGATATATCCGGGTGTCCAGTTCTAACAAGTAGAATTTCCACATGAGTTGGTGTAAATATGGCATCAGGGCAATTAATTAAATTGAAGTTGAAATCTCTCCACCCTCCAACAATAGAGTTAAAGTCCACCTCGTGTAAGTTTGACACCTTCCCAAAAAGTGCAGTCGTACCTTGATCATCCAGCAGTTGCATGTTGAAAGATTTTTCTTTTACATTGATACATGATATCTTTGGCCAAGTATGATGTGGAAACATACCAGCACATTGATTTGATACATATAATTTTGTTTCCTCCTCTCTTGCTAGCTTTTGTAGGGGTATGTCTAATATTACAGGGCCAGGATAACGCAAGCATTGGCATTTTTCACCACCAGAAACAAAGGATGCTGTATCCAATCCTTGAAATGGAATAACAATACTTCCATCCAATGTACGGAGCTCGATATTATTGATATGTGCATATAATTGTTTGCTCCGTAATTTTATATTGTTTTCGATTTGAGTATTTTCTATTGCAACCTCGGATGCCAGTTTCTTTTCAAAGACGGCAAATGCTTCTGCACCTAAACATTCCTTTGTCGAAAGATTCATCTTTTGGTTTCCCACGCTGCTACTGATGATATGTGTCCATCAAATTATTATAAATATCTTCTTATGTGATGTAAAAAGTATGACGTTCGGAATCTTCGACCTTGCTCGATTAATACTTTGGCCACAGTAACTAGGCTACCCTCAATCGAAGCATCAAAAGACTGATCTATTAGGCGTATACTTTAATTACAAGGTAGGTGGTGGGCATATCAATAAGCAAATACAAACAAGCAATCACAAATCACTCAACTCCACTCTCCACTCTTCACTCTAATACTCTATCTTCATAAACCAAAAGTGGTATCCTGCCCTCGCTCGCGTCTCCGGGCCACCACTAATTAAAAATTTAAGGTTTGACAACCGATCTTATGATATTATCAGTGTATAATTGATCCATTGTATCGTACCAATCAATTTCCCCAGTTATTGCAACAGCATACTATGACGAGCGACGAATGATACATATCTAGAAAAATTAATGACGATTGACACTCAAATCTCACTCAACATTTTAAATCTAGAAGAAAGGCGACTTTACTATATTATATATAGAGAGATATTCCAGTATAAAAAGTAATAATGGATAGTAATAGTACAACAAAAGGTAGTGGCGTTGATGATGGTACCGCTAAAGCACCACAGCCATCGCCATCATCAGAGGCCCCTTCTTCTTCAACTCAAGAAGTTACTACAATATCCTCTACTGATGGAACCAATAAGGTGAGCAACTCTACAGCCACGACATCCACTACGGATAGTGCCACTGATAATAGTAAAGCAGCATCGGATACTGCTGCTCAACCAGTGGCGGATAATAATAAGAAGGATATACCATCAAAACTACCGGAGGCAGTTCCAATTGCCACAAAGAATCCATTGCAGAAACCAACCACTACAACAACTACTAAAACTACCAATACTACTAAACCAACAAAGCAAGCGCCAACAGGTTTTTCTAAGAAAAGTACTATAAGTACTGCCAGTGCATTACAACGTGCGGCTGCTGCTAGTAAAAGGAAGACAAGTCCTGTTAATAATGCCGCAGTGGAAAAGAAGAAGGGTGGTGGTGGTGGAAAGAAGAAGACTGTTGCAAAGGTATGTTGTTATGTGTTGTTGTTGTTGTTGTTATGTGTGGTATTGTGATGTTTGGTTGTGTGTTAGTTATGGCTTTTATGATAATTTGAGTTTTGCAACGCAACATTCTAACAATTATCCCCCAATCTTTAATCTTTTCAGACTGCCAACCCAGCTCGTAATAAGCCAGGTCCCAAAGCCGCTTCCGCAGCCGCATCTAAAAAGAAACCAGATAAATCACCATCCTCCACACTCTCGGCACAACAAATTGCAGTAAAAGACATGATGCGTCGTGCATTAGAGGAAGATCAATATTCAGCATTAGGTAGTGTTGTTGATACCGATTCAAGTGATGATGAAGACGAAGATGATAAGTATGATAATAAATATACTACTACTACTGCCATTGGTAGTAGTGGTGATGAATCAATTCGAAGGAATCATCGTCCAAGTCGGTCTAGTAATTCATTGGGTGAGTTGGGTTTATCACCTGCTGAACGTGCATGGTTGAATAGTAGTAGTACTACTTCTTCATCTACTACAACGACGAAAATTAATCGTAATTCAATAATGATGGCAATGAGGAAACATCTAGCACGGGAAGGTATGAAGTCCGTACGTAACTTTGATGGTAGTACTTTCTTAAATGATGTTGATTCCAATAAGAGATCACGTAGTATATCACCCCATCCTACTGGAGAGGGTGATGATGGCGAGGAATATGCCATCGATGGACGTCGGATTGGTAAACGACGTAAGAAGAAGAAGAAGAAAAAGATTGATAAGCAGATTGAAGATGGTGGATCTGCGGTAGTTGATACACCCATGTCACAAGGATCGGAGGGTGATGAGGAGGAGAATGTTGGTGTTGAATCTTCTGGTGGTGGTGGCAATAACGACGAGGAGGAACATGTAGGTGTGGAAGAGGAGACTTCCATCTTTGGTCAAACTGCAGGAGCGGCGAATGCCACTTGGGTGGAGTGTGACCGCTGTAAGAAGGTGAGTTGTTGTATTTTGTGCATATCATGTGTCAAAAATTGTCAACTCTTAATTTCAATGCACTAATTCCGTGTCTTTCTCAATCCCCAATTACACAACAACAAGTGGAGACGTCTTCGTGGAGTCGTCGATGCACGAAAACTCCCCTCCCGTTGGTTCTGTTCCATGAATAAGACAGATCCCGACCGTGCTCGTTGCTCGGCACCCGAGGAGGAGTATGATTCAGCCTCCACTCCCGAAAGCGCGATTGATCAACGTACTCGTAAACATTTAAGAGTATGGGTACGTCGATTACACTGTAACGAGGCCTATGAGAATCGTCAACGTAGTTCGAAGAAACGTGCAGCTGCCGCATCTGGTCCGATGGACGTGAAGGAGCCATATGAGTGGATACGATGTTGCAATCCTAGCTGTGGCAAGTGGCGTATGCTCCTCCGGTCGATGACGGCGAGTACTGTCATGGATAGTGTCAAGAATGGAGAATGGTACTGTGTAATGAACACTTGGGATGAGAAGGCGGCAAGTTGTGGTGCCGCTCAGGAGAGTTTACCAAGTGTAGGCTGTCCTCCATGGGTATTAGTGGATCAGGAGTGAGAAGTTGCTAAATGCTATAAGGCTTTTTGTTATGGTGTGAACATTATTATTTATCCATTAAAGAAGAAGAAGTAAGCTGCACTACTTGCAACTAAACCATTCAACCTTCTTGACCAATGAAATGGAGCAAACTTTAGTAGATCAACACCATTCCATCTCTCCTCGATTCGTATAACTTCTGCGACTAGTGGAGGTTGTGGTGATGGTTGTAGATTGTACCCTCCTGCATCGGTATGTTTTCTATTATTTGTTGCTACCTCAACTATTTTACTCTTTGCCTTGGCCAATGCAATAGAAATAGGACCACCAACCGCTGCAAGACTTTGGATTGTACTCCGTCTAACAACTACAGAAGTAGCCAATGGCATAGTTAACCTATCTTCATTCGTGATCTTTCGTACCCGTTCTGAACTACATCTACGAACTTGGCAAGTTACTACCAATAATGAATTCACTGTAAAGAATGATCCAAATTGTTGTTGTATTTGATAGGTTATATATATCTTTGGTGGACTTGAGGATATTACTTGACCTGGTATGCCTAAATTGTGTTGATTTCTTGATAATTGTGATGCACCAACGATGCTATCTTGCGATGCTTCTACATTAATACATTCTAATATAGTTTTAACATTATTAATTGGATGTAAGAATGATCTTCCTTTAAATGCTCGTTCTAATTCTCCTTCTCCTAAGTAACTACAGATTGGGTTCTCATATGTGATATCGTCAGCTATCTTTATCATTGATACATTGTTGGTATGTGGTTGTTGACCTCTTATAAAACATTGATTGTTTACACTGCCACTGATATACATACCAGCTATTAAGTTATGTAGTTGATCTAACCAAGGCAATGCAGTAGATATGCTTAACATATTATCAGGTGATGTGTTATTTTGCAATGACTTTTGAGATGATTCTCTTGTGTCTGTCGGAAGTTGTGAGGTACCAAATGCAGAATAAAGAAGTGAAGATGCCGAGAGACTAGCATGGGCTGCTAACGTTGAGCGTAGCACGTTAGTATGTGATGCAAATCTGGCTGCCATGATGTTATGTTTTTATGTTGTTGTCAATTTTTGATGTTTTATATATAATCTGCTTAAGTGTTGATGAGTATATCGCCGCCGGATATCGATTAATAGGCAATAAGATATAGAACTAAGCGGCCATAGATTTCCTCTTCCATTAATTGCAGCAATACTAAGGCAACAAGAACTAAGTTCGCTGCTTGGTTTTATGTTGTTGATATGGCCGCACTCAGTAGAGTACTACAGATCGAGATCCAGCACTTATATTTGCACTCTTCTCAATATAGTGAATCTGTCTGATCCTACGACGACGCATCGGCTAGTAGTCTATCTCTACGTCGGCAGAGGCATGAACAAGAGACTTCTATAAGTGATCATCTATTACTATGTCATGGTATAATCTGCTCAATCAGTCTGCTCCGTCAGATATTAATTCTACAGTATCAACAATAACCAACAGGTGTGTTTGTACTTCATTCTCACTGATAGAACATATCTAAACTTTTTCATTACACAGATCGAGATCCAGCACTTACTTTTTGCACTAAACTTCTCATTATTTGAGTTTTGATCTCCTCCTACGACGTGCACTCGGCTAGTCTACTACAAGCGGCAGGGGCGAGAGACGGCTGCTGTGCTCTTAATATACTATGTCGTCATGGTATAATCTGTTCAGTCAGTCTGCGGCGTCAGATATTAATTCTACAACAACAATAACAATGTTTCAAACTATCAAAAATTTGCTAAGTATGATAACATCATTCTCACTATTCGATATCTTACAATACATAATAAACAACTCAGTTATTAAATCATTATCATGGATAATATTTGAAGTTTTTGTAGTATTGTCTATTGTTTGTTTGGCTGTTCATCCTATATTGAGAGGTGTTACAAGGTAACTTACTTTGTTTGTTTTGCATGTTAGATTTGCAAACATTGATTGTTTCTTTTGCATAATGCTAACACTAACACAACATCATACACACATAACTCATACATATATCTCACTTTTTTACAGAGGACCATTACTAACCTATCTAGGTATGGAATATAAAGATATTAAATTATCACCATCACGTATAAAATTAACAATATCAGATATGACATTACTACCAAGTAGAAGTTCTACATTGCAATTAATCATACTTGCAATCTTTCCCAGTGCCAATGTTCAACTACACAATGGTATAAATATTAATGATTATCCAGAAAGTAGAATTATCATATCAAAATTAAGTATAAAAATACGTATAAGCAGTATGTCGGAATCACAAACAGTTGCTAATAAACTACACTGGTTTAAAGGGTATGGATTATCCTTACTACTACGAATAATACCACGTCCTATAATTATAATTAGATTAAAGAATGTATCTATTGAAATTGAAAAATGTTATTTAGCACCTGAACCACCTGTTGGGTATCGTATTATTAGTGAAATGAATGATATGGTATTGCCATTTGCTTTACCTCTTGTAAGTACTGCTACGTCTAATGGATTATTGAGAGATGATGGTGACGGTACGGATAGATTAGGAAGACCAACACAGCAATCAATGTATGAAAGTAATATGGGGCTGCCAACATTTCATCAAGACTACTTCTTGGAATCCATTCAAACTGAAGATGTAAGTGAGGCAGCTAAACTTACATTCTTTATAGAACGTTGGTTAGATCATGCTATATCACAGATTAAGAAGAAGACAAATGAGAAGAATGTAAAGAAGAAGAGCTGGCATTTTCAGCCCAAGAAGGATGATGATGCTTCTGAGTTAGATGAGTCAGACCGTACCAAAGAAGAAGAAGATAATTCTCAATCTGCTAAAAATGAAGAATCAAAGCCTAAACAACAGACATATGATGAAAAAATGAATAATTGGATATCATGGTCATTCACAAAGTTATTTCATCTATTAACATTGGATATACAACAGGTATCAATAATTATATCGGGTGTAGGATCTGATGTTGTCAAGTTGACACGAGAGAAGTATGCTTCATCATCATCTGAAACTTCACATTCGTCATCATCAGAGGCCACCGAGGTTAATTTGGAATTAGCAAGAATACCAAAGAGTCTACGATCATTAACTGTTATTGGAGCTGAATCTATCACATTGAATTTTACTCCTGATTTGGAATGTAATGCATTACTTTCATTGGTCGGGTTGCATGTTAAAGTTGGTACACCTACCGTTGCAGCAGGAGCGGTATCCTCCTCTTCATTCAATTCTACTACAACTTCTTCATCTACAGCTGATAATGATGTACCAGTATATACATGGCATACAATTGTACATCCATTCAATCTCCTAGCTGAAGTGAAAGGACTATTACCATTCTTAATATGGGCAATTAATTATGATCATTATTGGTCTTCTAAATTTATTGGTATTAATTTATCAGTATCTACAGAGGTTGCAGTTAGTTTATCATCAGAACATTTGCATACGGTGTTATTGCATTTGGATGATTATACTGATCCAAATTCACCGTTTAATCGTTGGATCGTATGGCTTAGGGATGTGTATCGTGATAAGACTTTGGATATTAGTGTTGAGGAGAAGGTTGAATATCGTAATAACTATGCACCAATCATGGCTGGAGATGCCAAAGGGAAGAAGAAGAAGAAGAAGTCCCAGTTGGCTAACGCTGCCACTACCAATGAAGATCTGTCCGTTGCAACGGATACAAAACTACTAACCAAGGAACAGTTGAAGGATATGGAAAAACGAATGACAAAGTATGAAATCATGTCACTCCGATGCTATGCAATGAAACAGAAATGGAGAATACCAAAGTCAAATAAAGACTTTGAAGTCTTTTTAAGAAATACTCGTTCATCAATATGTGACAAGGGTAATGAAGACAGTGCAACACCAATGAATGAAACAAACTTAAGTCCATTCCAACGAGTTTATGCAACACCACTTCATGCTCTTGTTACCTTGATACGAGAGAATTCATCAATACTTGCACCTCGTGCTACAATTGAACTTTCTGTATCAACATTACACATTGATTTCTCGTATCATACGTCTACCGCACAAGAACTGTCAATACCATCCTCGATTACTGTTTCTGGATTATTCTTTGGTATTGATCAAGAGAATGTTCTACATGTTAATGGCGATGGTGATGAGAAGGTTGGTATTGATAATAAATTGGACAATCCACGTCCATTTCTCAACTTATCATTGGATATACATGCCGTGAAGTGGGATGTTGTTGCTGATGATGATGATATGGAAGTGTCAGACGAGTTGCCATTATTTCGTGATAGATCTCCTGTGGGGATTGTTTACATGGTGAGTAGTTGCTATTGTTTGGCAAAGATTCATTTTACATCTCGTTTGGTGTATTGTACCCTATACTGACCCATTGTTCTTCCCTTCCATTCTTCTACCTCGACAATATAGAGTGAAGACGCCGTGTCATCGAAACACGTCCTTTCTCTTGGATTGTCCATTGCTGTGACTCCTACCTTGGAACCAGAACAGTACTTTGGTCTCGAATTCAAAGCTTGTGATATGTCAATATTGGTGAATCCTCTTCCGATCATATCAGCTATTCAAAACTTGATTGAGCTGTCAGATATTCCTTTCCAACCACCTGATGTAAAGACTGCTGACTTGAATGACGAATATGATGTTGATTCCAAGGATGAGATTGTAGACGAGAGTATATCAGTATTTGGAATACAATCAAATGTTAGTGTCTCTGTGGAGAACGTTCAACTCATTTTCTTAATTGATCGTAAGAAAGTTCCTCGAGGAATACTTCAGTTGAATGTGCACGGCATTAATGTTGAGTTTGAATCGGGAGGGTTGTTAGGAGAGTTATCCTTCTCCACTGAACCACTCGTCTTGCGTGCTGCCCGAATGAATGCTCTATCATCGCAGAATGGATTCATTGGCATCACATTGATGCCATACCAACCCATAATTGATGTGGACGGAGCAAACATCCAACTGATTGGTAAAGAGTCAACGTCTACAGTAAAATTGGATATTGAGGTTGGATCTGAATCGTTGTTCTTTAACACATCGCCTTCCACGATCGTTGCAGTGTTTGGAGTCGTATCATCTTTAGACCCTTTCTTGGATTGGGCTCAAGGAGGACATGAAAGCAGAGAAGAGGAACTCAAGAAGATTGAGGCTCAAAAGAAGCTAGAATCAGAACAACACTTGGTTAAGCAACGGGAGGTAGTCCGCAGGATTTTCAAGGAAGTGGATGTAGACGGCTCAGGAACACTATCAGAAGATGAGCTCGAGCTTGTGATTCTGAAGATCTTTGATGAGAATAAGAAAGAGGGTAAGACTACAGCAAAAAGACCAACACCAAGAGAGCTCAAGAGAGAGCGTAGACATCTTCTTGCCACTGTTGACCTGAACCGAACAAATGAGATAACATTCCAAGAATTAGACGACGCCTTTTATCGCTTGGCAAATCATATAGATGATAACAACGTGCAATCTTCAGCAATCAAGCGTGTTGGTCCTAAATTGTTAAATGGTGAAGATCATGAAATGTACTATGACCATTGGGCGAAAGAAGATTCATTTCTTAGTGGTCCTTTCATGAGAAAGCTCGTGTACTATGATGATCTGAGAGAGTATGCATCATCTAGTGAAGTCTATAGAATCACGGGTGATGTTGGGCTTGGATCGAGCTCACATTTTCCACCACCATCGCTGTGGCGTCAAGGAGAAGGTATTAATCTATTCTGGGATTCGTATGAAAGAGAAACAGGATGTACACGGAACTCTCTGAATGGTCAAAACATTCATCTTGTTCAACGAAAGCTTGTTCGTATCTTGTGGTAAGTTTTTATGTTTGAACTTAGTTCTTTTCAATCCAATACTTATCTCATCATCCTTTTGCTACTGTAAACTAGCAACTATGAGTTTGCTAAGTATTGCTGGAAGACATTAGTACAGCCTGAGATATATACTGCAACTGAAACTAACAACACGACAGATGCTATTCATTGGCTACTTGACAAGGATCCAAAAACAAAGATCAAAAGTGGAGTGATTGATCGACTAGTGAGGCATGTTGATACAGAAGTTACAAATGAAATCAAGCCGCTGAATACTGAGAGTGATATTCAGTATGATATCCGACTTGATGTAGATGTTGGAAGTGTCATATTGAGATTTGGAAGCTCCCACGCTTTTACTAATCCTTTATTTGAGGCTCGATTTTCTCAATTCAAGATGAATGCATCGGCTCTAGTATCTTCTCAATCTGTATGGTTTATCCCCGAGAAGGAACTAGCGGAAGAGAATCACATTGGCAATCATGTTGACTTTCAAACTATGATCTCTGCCATGTATTTGAATACAAAACACAATCATATGGAGTGTTTTATTGAGCCATATCCTACTTTTGGGGAAGTAACATATCAAGTCTTTCCTGATGAGGGTGACGAAAAGAAAGGTATGTATCTGTAATTGCACTGATTGATCAACTCCAGCTATCTCGTGGTTCAACTAATCCCTTTTCATTTCATTTCGCGTCATACACAGCTGCATCATATTCGATTCATCTTAATGAACCACGCTTCCTTAACATCAATACATCACGATCCTTCTTTGAGACTGCGTCTGTTCTAAGTAAAGTGATCTTCCAATCTGACCCTGATAGATTTCGTAGGGTGATATTAGACAGAGATATTGGCTACATCAAGAACTTTTGTAAGTAAACACAATCATGCTGCCTGCTGCTTGAGAAGTGCTTAGTCCAATATGATGTGTCAATATCTAATCATCCCTTCGTTTCCCAACAAACGTTCTTTAGGGCGTTCTTCGGACTCAGCCAGGCTAGGTGTCATGACCAGTGATGATACTTTAGACATGCTTGTCTCTTTGATTAACGCACATTGGAAAGATGAGGTTGCTGGCCTCACTTATGATGAAAGGAATCATTTTGCATCTACCTTTCGTGACCTAGCTCTTCATCAAGGAGGAAGAGGAGACGGAATGATATCACTAGACAACGTCATATCCGCCTTCAAGACATATACTTCACGCTGCTACTTTTCTGGGTCAAATGAGCTCCAAATTACAAACAACATCGGAAGAGAGTTGTATGCTACCAGCCAGACTAATCTCGGTCGGTATGGATTAAATAGTTCAACAACATCAGACTTTGAGGCATCTCAATCAAAGGCATTTACCAGTATCGATGATGCTCATTCACAAGCCATTCCAATTAATGGAAGGATTTCAATTGTTACTAAAGGATACAAAATGATTGATGACATTCCTGTATCTCCATACCAGTCATTAATGTTCCCTCTCAAGCGTCGCAAGAGTAGTAGTTCCTCAAGGAAAAGACGAAATGCATCTGGCTTTAGTCCTCATTTGACCATTGTTCCCAAGACGGATAGTCTCGACTCCATCTCTTTGATTGTTAGATCATCTGTGCACCTATGTACTCAAATACCGATCAAGATTAGGATTGTTCGGCTTGGGAAGATGGGTAAAGGGAAGGAAGCCAAAGCGTTCCTCAAGAAAGGAAGTACGACAAAGATTGATCTATCAAAGAAGAATCTCATGGCCGCACTGAGAAGAGCGGTTGAAGGAGCTCCTGTTGTCTATGAAAATGAAGTTAATGAAGGAGATGTTGCTCCTATACCTCTTGATGTGCTAGATTCATCTCACTACCACGCACTTCTTGTCCAACCGATCAGCAAAGATCCAACAAAAACCTTTGCCTGGAGAGATCCAGTGCCGTTATTGAAGTCCTTCTTGTTCAATACGACTAATATCCGAGAAGTTACCAAGTGTCATACACTTAGTGGTATTGTGGTTCAAAGGGAAAGACTGAATGTGCACTTGTCTGATAAACGGAGATATGCACCATTATCAGGTGACTCAAAGAAGAGCATACTGAAGAGGACGGCTTGGGATGTATCTATTCAAGTTGTTCCATTCTTTCTTCTTTCCAATAGCCTCACATTTCCAATAGTTGTACGTAGTTGGCAGGAGACTACTAAAGACAGTGATGATGAATTATGGGACGAACCCGCATTACCAATTGCATCAGGTCACGGTATGAATGAAGACCAAAGTAGTGATGACGAAGACTTGACATATAATACCCCAAGCATTACTGGTGGAAGAAATTTAACAGAAGAAACTCATATGTCAAGCGGAAAAGGAAGTACTGAACATTACTCTCAAGATCATGTTGCAGTTGGTCAGACACTGCGATTAAGTGGAATTGATCTACAGGAATCTCTCTTTATTCAAGTCTCTCAACAAGTCAATGCATCAGAAGAGATGGATTTCTTGTGGACAAATCCACTTCAAATTAATTTGTCTAGAATGAAATCAGGTATCAACTCAAAAGGAGTGAAGCGGTTGCCAAAGTTAGTTCTAGATCTCGGAGACAATTGTGATTGTCTTGTTGATGTTTCACTTGAGGGAGGAACCAAGGTGCCTGTCTGTACAATCTACTCTCCGTATTGGATTATGAACAAGTCTGGAGCAAAGCTTGAATATAAGGTAGCTGGGCAATCTAAACGATACCTCGACAGTGGCACTGGCGGTTTACCAATTATGATACATGGCAGTGAATCTGAGAAGTAAGTTTGTTCAACCTACTTTGTTCAATTTGATGTATGTGTCTCAATGCAATGATGTTTCACTCTCTCCAATTAGTACAAACGAGCGTTACAAGAATGTATCAAGGGCAATATCAGTATTGTCAGTAGAATATCCAAGTCGGCGAGTGGCAGAGCAATGGTGGAATACAAAGACAAACGGGGCATTAGTGATTCAAAAACGAGCAAACATTGAGCAGAAAGGGAAGGGCGTTATTAGATGGAGTGATAAGATTGAGCTTGATGTTGGTAAGACTACTCTATTGCTGACGATACTTTTTCAAGCCCTTGTTATATCTCACTTTTTTCTCTTCTTCTGCAACAGCTGGTACTCGTGGGGAAATTGAATGCAACAACCAGTTTATATTCAATGTTTCAATAGATTCACTAGCTGGGGCATTTCATCGGAGTAATCTCATCAATATAACCCCACGTTTCATTGTCAAGAATATGCTTCACATCCGTGTTAGCATAATCCCTCTCATTGGAGGCTTATATGATGCTCTTCGAAAAGCTAGACAACTACGACAAGAACTGACAAAGCAGGATGAAAAGTTAAAGCAAGATCTTTCACCGGGTGATTCACTTCTTCTCTACCATTTCCATAACATATCTGGAGGTCTAGTGAGTTCTACCAATGTGCATGAAGTATGTGTTGCTCTTGTATATTCTCTAACTTTCTTTGCTTGACTTGTGACCACAGGAAAAGCCGTATCGATGGGTCGCCTTCCGAGTCAATGCGTCGCATTATGGGGCAAGTTACAAGCCAAAGGTGAGTATTGGCCAAGTGACTGAAGAAGCATACTGTACCATTTACCTCACACTTGTATCTCGACTGTGTACTTCTATTTTAGTGGCATCTTGTTCCTATTGATCTTCCTGAATCCTCCTTCTTCGGCGAGCATGATGGCTGTAATGATACAATGTGTGGTATCCTTGAAGTAAAGACTCATAGCTCTGATGAAGGTGCTATGCTTGTCTCGATAACACATGCAACTGTGCCGCCATTTTGCATAGAAAATAGAAGTAATGACCACATTCTCCGATTTGTACAAGATGATGCCGATGCAGTTGTCTTTGAGTTGCCTCCAATGTCCACTGCGTCCTATACTTGGGACTCACCATTAGGAAAGAAGAAGCTCCGAGCAGTAGTGATACCCATAGAAAAAAGTAAGAACTATCAGCTTGATGCTCAGCTCAAACAGGAGCGAGATGATGAAGAAGAACAAACACTGGACACGTATGATAGTGATGATGACAACGAGACAATCCAAAGTGGATCTGCAAAAGACCCTTTGATTCAGGCATTGAAGAAGGGTACCGTTGGGCAAACCTCCCTTGAATTGAATAAGACGGCAAGATATAGGTCACCGCGAAAGAAAGCTGTATACACCATTTTCTCAAGAAGCTACAATCTGAAAAAGGTGGGCATGCAACAGCAATTGCCTTGCCCGTCTTCCAAAGAGAGTGAATCTGGACATCAAATGATGTCATCAGGTCTTTTTGCTCATATCCGAATCGTAGCAGGGACTAAGACTATATCATTCAGTGATTCAACTTGGATAGCGAATCAAGTAGAGGCTGGTCAGTTGAAGAAGGGAGGTCCCTTTAAGGCATCTCTTTGTGAGATGAATATTGAAGGAGTCGGTCTTTATATCATGGATGACTATCCTAAAGAAGTAATGGCAGTCATTATAAGGGATATACAACTCCAGAAACCCATGGGCTCGATCAAACTGACTGCAAGATGCCGGCACTTTCAGGTCGATGCTATGCTTCCTTCTGCTCGATACCCCATCATCATTAAGCCATCTCCTATGGGCGTTGATAGACGAGATCCTTTGATAAAAGGAAGCAATGCCTTGGACTTGATCATGCCAGAGAATGTAGACACAAATGAATGTTTCTGGATGAAAAACGAAGAGAAGCCTATCCCAGTATTTGAAACAGAGGTTGAGTATGTACCCCAAAGGAATATGACATGGGTGCCTTCGATCAATGTGTTCATTTGTCCGTTGAAGCTGTGGGTTGATGTAGACTATATCTTACGAATCATGGGAATGATTGTCGACTCGGTCAACAAGTATCAAGATCAAGATGATGTTGCAAGGAATCTTCATGCAACCAGCAGTGCCAATGATAAATTGAAATATGTCACCCGTGGGCAAGCGCATAAGTTCATGACATACATTGAAAACCTATACATCTCCCCTGTTACGCTTGATATCGAGCTGAACATTAAGTCAGATGACGTTGATCATGTTGATGATGGAGATTCAAACTTAACCTTACATTCCATTGCACAAGCGACGAATTCAGCGGCTGTTGCCGCCCTCATGAGCTGGGTAATCAATGTCGGAGCAAACTTTGCTCATGTATCACCAACATTTAGATATTCTGACATATCGTACTCTGACACATATTGTGCCTTGTTTGATCTATTTGAAGAAATTGCAAAGCCGTACACCAACCAGACAATCAAGCAAGCCTACAAGGTTATCTTTTCAATGCAGCTGTTGGGAGATCCAAGTCATCTATTTGCACAATACAAAGCAGGGTTTTCGGATCTGTTTATTAAAACTCGTGATGAATTAGTAGTTGGTGGACAAGATGGAGTTGGGAAAGGAGTATCGTCATTAGTACAAAATGTAGTTGGTGGTACCTTGTTTGCTGTTGGCAAGGCATCAGGGGGTGCGGCAGATACTATTGATAGTATATTTACTAACGATGCAACCTCTAATCATTTGAAGCCTAAAAAGGCTTCATCTTCTGGTGGAAAGCACCCTGACAATGCTATTGATGGTGTTGTTCAAGGAACTCAGTTTTTAGGCGAGACTGTGGTTCATGGGCTTGCGGGTATTGTCGGTAATCCATATCGAGGTGCCAAGACTGGAGGTGCAGCCGGTTTTACTAAGGGAGTTGCTAGTGGTGTCGGTGGATTGGTCACTGCCCCTTTCGTTGGGGCACTTGGGTTCATTGCAAAGTCTTCTGATGGTATGGGAGCAACCACACAATGCTTAGAGCTTGGCGTTATCGATGCTAGATGCCGACCTGCCAGGGTCGTTCCTTGGGGGCGTCCCATGAGTGATAACGGTCTCTCATACTTGAAGGCAATTGGTATCCGTGTCCATACTGTCCGTTACCAAAAGGTTAGGAAGCGTCTGGTTCAGCCGAGAGATAGTCAAGACGGTGAAGTTGATCCACAGGTTACATCAAAAGAGTTTAAACGTATCCGTGCCGCAGAAGAAAGGCGAAAGTATCCGCCAAAGAAGTTAATCAGTATCATGCACGAGAAGGATAAATATCATTACATTACTTCCCCTGTTAGACCCAAGCTTTTGGCGGATGCACCCGGAAACCTCGTGTTGAGTCATTATGCGGTGGTGAGTTATGTCATCTTTTCTATCAGTTTGTTTATACCAACTGTAACTCATCCTTCTTATACACCCACTACTACTTGGTACAGACGTTTGAAGAGACACTTATTCTTCGTTCGTCTGATTTACAGCTTGGTGATACAAGTAAGTGTCCGTACATGAGTACTTTGTCTATATTTGTTGGTTGCTAACCGGTCATCTACACTTACTTGGCCTGCTCTTGTCTTTCTCTAAGTTTCAATAAATTTCTGGTAAGTTTGTATATGTTCATTAACCTTTTTGGAACACTTAGTCTAATCTCCACTACCTTTTCATAATAGGAATAATCGTGGTATCAAGGCCTCAACCACAAGAGCAACACCGCTTGGAGTATGTAAAGTTTCAGTCGGTGATATGTATTCAGCTGTTCTCAATGTGTATGAAGAACAGTTGCGGCGGAAAGAAATGAACCTTGCTGAGAAATCAAGCACCGTTGATGATCTCATTGTCCCTGCTCCACGAGAATGTGCATTATTCAGACCATGTAAAGCACGATCACCAATCCGTATGGACATATTTGATGCCATTGGTGAAGAAATGGCGGCCATTGAAAAAAGTGAGCAAGATCAATTCGCATATGCAGACTCTTCTTCTGAATCTGACGATGATTCCGACTTCTTGGATGGTGGTGGACGCAAGGCAAAAGAAGATGATCCGTCAAGCATGGTTAAGGCAAATGAAAGATTATTTGGTAGTGTTTCTCTTAGCTTCTTTCCAATTCCTTGGTGAGGTTGAGTAGCTTGTCGTGTGTTTAAAGTAAAGTATATTAATGTGAAAGTTTAAGCTGCGTGTCTCTATGCGGGGATTATGAACCAAACAAGACGCTTGTTTGCTTTAACACCTCGTTACACTTAACTTATTCCTAGCTTTGACGAGTAACACATATCTTTCATGGTTCCGACTGAATTCTGACTCTCAGTTAGTAATCAGAACAGAGTTTTGATAGTTGTTTTGGGAGATTCGGATTGACCTTGATTCGACTTACGAATGAGACTAACAAACTCTGTCAAGTTGGTATTATGACTAAGCAGCTCTTTCAATTCAACTGTCAATGTTGCAATCTCCCTATCATTATGATGCAAACCGAATGTAGAGCTGACCCTCTCTAGGAATGTAGCCATGGCATCCGCTGAGATGGCACAATCATCTTCCAAACTAAAAGGAAGAATAAACATGAGTATGTGAGAAACGTCATATTACAAGTCTCCCATTTGACAATACATGGCATATCCACATCATACATACCTATCTAAGGCAACAAGGAGACAAGCAAAGCTTTTTGATGATGCTTTGGATGTGATGAATGAATATACACAGACTGCCAGTTCACTCATATACTTGCATAGCTCTTGAATAATGTACCGAGTAGGAGATTTTGGTACACTTTGAGGAAACAGACAAATCATATGATGTGCAAAAGCAAATGTAGTCGGAGGGTAAACACCCCATTCTAGTTTCCACAACATCTCTTGTTCCATCTCTACAATATCAGAGTGAGAAAAGGACCCTCCCATTTTCTTTCCTAATTTCAGCATGTCTTCCATGTTCATTGTTCTTGGTTCAAAAAGCTTTATTGCAATCTTTAATGCAGTCATCGTGACCAAGTTGCATTGTAACTTGCTCCATCGATGATGAAGTGTTGATGTAGTGAAGATCTGATCTAGATATTTCATACCTATACTTACTATGTTTCGATCCAGATCCTATCAGGTTTGGATATAGTAACATGAGAAGATATGATTACAGACAAGTAGACAGGAACACACACATCGTTGCTACTTACATAGAAATCAATCACTTTGAACATCCACTCAGCGGCCTTTTGCCTCCAGACCTCGTCAATCAAGTAATCTGTATTCATCTTTGGAAGACTCGATAGATAATCAGTACAAGTCTTCTCCTTTGAAACCATCACAGCAATCTGCTCTACCAACAGTTGAGAATACTCATCACCTATCCATTTGTTAGATGCCCCGTTTGACATGTGTACCTTCGTCATCTCTTTATCAGTAGAATCTTGATCAAATAATGAAGTGATACTTTCATCCACACCCTTCAGTATATTATGATCCTCTTATGAAGAGGTAACAGTCCTGTATGATGCCTATGGCTTATCTAACATCAGATTGATGGCATCTAATCAATCATAAGCCTTGATGAAACGGCTTCACTGAACACATAGCACTGTAGCTCTTAACACCTGGTACATGAAAACATACTAGACTTTGATTCAAACACATTCGATACACATGACCATGATTGACTTTGAGTATTGGCTCGTAATCGACTTTGACCGTTAGTTGCTCGACTCAATTCAAAGGAGTACCGATCCACATGTTCTCTCTCGGACTGATAGAATTGCCACCTTGTTGAACTTGTTATTGAGGCCTAACCCTTTCCTATCTTCTGAGAGTGTTTCCCAGAGTTAGGCTGAGGATACTTCTTGGAGATATTATGTATGATTGGATTGGGTCTTATGTTTGTCAACTGCCCGGAATTGCATGAATTGCAGGTTAATTGTGACTATAAGAGTACTTTGTTTAGCTTGATTACAATATTTAACCGACTTAAGTGGTTCACAACATATTATTGATTGCAAACTAATGGTTCCACAACGCACATCTAGATTTCCCGTGTTTGCCAGTCTAGTCGTATCATTCTCCATCACTCCCTGGTTAGCCCGTCCCTCGCCTTAAACATATTCCAATCCACCCTAACCATATCTATATATCCCCTCAAATGCCTCTGATATATACCCTCTTATTACAACTCCCCAAACGGTACAGGATGATAACTAATTAAACTCCAAACAATCGTAGCAACCACAACACAAAATACACCCACAAATCGTTGTACAATAACCTTATTCTCAACATCCATAATAGCCTCCAATACCTTATCACCCTCACCATTTTCTTCCGCCTCTAACAAATCTTCACTCATCATCAACTCTTGAATTGCAATATCTTCTTCGGCATTAATAATAAAGAAATCAATTAAGGCATATGTAGCCGCAGCTAGGGGAATACGTGATAATAAATCAGCATATCGTCCAATCATATCAATTTCTTTGGCTGGTACGGATAACGTGCCGTCTGGTGATATCATTGATGATGGCGGGGGTGGTGCTTTAGAAGAGATTGATCCACCATATAATTCTTTAAATGATTCTGATAAGAATGCATTACCACTTCGTGGTACCCCTCCAGGCATTGAGTTCATATCTGGAATAACTTCGGGAGATGTTCCTGTATTACCTGTATTTTCTAATACTGATTGAATTGTATCAGATAATGGTGCCAATGATTGATTTGGGATAACATTTGTAGCTTTTTGTGCTAGTAATTCACTTGTTGTTGATGAGGCATGATCGGATATTGTTGAAATGAAGGCCGCATTGGATGTAGTGTGTTCATGTAGCGTATGTACATGTTGGGCAATATCGGATGGATCAATTCCAAGTGATAGTTGTGTTGAAGTTATGATATTCCACTTGGAGTGATGAGATTTTGTTTTTCTATTGTTAGCTTGTCGTCTAATTAATTGTTGTTGCTGATGTATGTTATGATTGCTCGTTCTAATTGATAATCTAGTTGTCGGTGTAACTAGGTAGGCCGATACGATAGATAGGATAACAAGTAATAGCAATATCGTTGCCATCATAAGTTGATGGGGTTGTGACATCATTTTTCACTTATGTGCATATGATGTGTTCGATTATTTGCAAGCCAGCCGTCAGCCGTCCACCCACTATTGCAAAAAACTATCTGATTCTATATAATAATACCACTTTGTAACAATCTATCTATACTTCTCCGCTCTTATTATTTATAGAGTGTATCGCTCAACAGCACTACTTTGTAGCGTACTAAATTTGTGGCTGCGAACCTCTTGGGAAATTGGTCATGAATCAGGGAGGCACCACTACTTGAATACAAGGTTTTGACAACTGATCCGATGATAAGGTGCTGTTTAGTATATGATTGCTGTATCATTTACCAACCAGCAACCTAGTTGCAACGCACTTACATATGACGACACCTCCAAGTAGAAATTGTTTGCAATTACCGGATCGCCATCCATCCAACTTGCAAATTGCTCATAAATCTAAATCATAGCCACTACCTGACTACGTCTTCACAATCGATAACCAAATACAATAAACCTACATAATACTCACCCCCCTAAACTCCATTGTTGGAATCTTGCCTATAAATTTTGTCCGCTGTATCCGAGTTTACTGTGGAATAAAAACACTGCATATAATTAAGAAAATGTCACTCGAAGATGAATTAAACATCCCCCAAGAGGCAACATTAACTTTACCTCCTCGTTTACAACCAATAGAATTAATAATATCTAAAATAACAACAACACAGCAAAATGATGATGATATATCAACAACAAATTTTATAACCATACCTTCCTCCACCACCACCAATAACTCTTCACACAAAGTACAGATTACCAACGCATTATCAATACGCCATTCAAATGCTACTACTACTAACAATGAAAAACCAAGATGTATAATAATAGGACGACAAGCATCAGTATCCGATATACGTATTGATCATAAAAGTGTTAGTCGACGTCATACTGCGCTGTATTACATTACTGCCTCTTCTCCCTCTACCACCAATAATAGCGCTAACAATACTAGCAATACTAATAACAATAATGCTAACAATAACAATACTAATACTAGCAATGCTAAGCTAATTATACAAGATTTGGGAGGGAAACACGGGACATATGTAAATGATACTAGATTAAGTAAGAATGGTACGTTTAGTATAAATTTACTATCAACATCAACTGCCGAGAGTAAAGAAGAGAGAAAAGAGAAGGAGTATAGAATTCGAATTGGTAATGCTCCCTTACTTTGTAGGTTGATTTTACCTGAGATGTGTGATATTGGTACGAAGATGAATGAGAAGAAGCAAAAGTGTGGTGAGAAGAAGAGTGTAAATAAGAAAGATATTGAGCAACCGACTGAGGACGTGGCGGCAGTAGATGATAGGAAGGAGCCACTAGAAGGACAAAGTATTGATAAACCAAAGGCATTGTCCAAGGATGATAGTAATAAGGCAGCAGATACCACAACAAACGAAGATGAAGCATTAACACGAAAGTCAAGGGAAGAACAAATTGCCGCAATGATTGCATCGTTTGATACAGCTCCGGCATATAAAAAGTACATCCCAACAACGAATGAAGAAGAAGAAGAAGAAGATAATGATGATAATGATACTCGAGGTATGAACAATCTCAAGAAGAATGGCAAAGCCTCAATGAAGAGTGAGGGTATGGCAACTACTTCAACCAACAACAACAACAACAACAATAACAATCCATATAATCTACCAATAACATCATCAATTACACTATCACCAGGAAGCAACTCCTTCACATCATCAGATGGTACCAACACACCACTCCAATCTAAATCATCAGTATCAACACTATGCTTTGAACCAAGCGGGGCACGATTAGCCGCCGGACATCGGGATGGTACATTGCGGTTCTATGACTTTCACGGTATGCAACCCACGAGGCCTCAAACAGCTGAATCTAATAATAATACCTATCCACCATTTCGTATAGTAGATTCGGATAATGATCCATTAGATCAGACTGGACGGCATATCATGACGGCCTTATCTCCATCTGCTACCGGTGGACAATGGATTGTGGGGAATACATCGGCACAAGCCAAGGTATTAGATCGTGAAGGACAAACGACCTTATATTACTTTATCAAAGGTGATGTATACGTTACCGACCCTACCAAAACTACAGGACATACCGCATCCGTTACCGGTGTGGCATTCCACCCATTAATTAAAGATATATGCTGGACTACCGGATTAGATGGATCAATACGACAATGGGATACCAGTGGCAAAGGTCGTACTCAATTTCATAAATTGGTATGTAAATCTGTTATTGGTAAAGTGAAGAATGATAAAGGACAACGAACACAGGTCGTAAGTAATTTAAGTGTCCATCCCAATGGACGGAAGTTAGTTATTGGTACAAGTTGTGGTTCTATACAAATATGGAATTGTTATGGAGTGAATGTTAATGTTAATCGACCACTTGGTGTGGTATACTCGGCACATGATGGAGAATCAGGGGGGAAGGGAGGAGTAACATTTGTTACATTTAGTGGTGGCAATGGTGAATATATCGCTAGTCGATCAGATTCTGATGATACCGTACGGATATGGAATGTTGGTAGAATGGAGAAGGATAGTGGATTATTTAGTAGGAAGCATACCAGTCGAGGCTCCGGAGGAGGTAAGGGTGGTGGAGAAGTTGAACATTCATCATCGTTATTATTGGCCGTTTGTGTTGGCTTACCAGCATTGAATGAATTTGCCAACTGTGCATTCAGTCCTGATGGTACGATATTATGTGCTGGTACGTCTGTCGATCCAAGGAAGTCAGGCAGTGGTACTGATAATACCTGTGGCAAGTTGAAGTTTTATAAACTCCCCGAGGATAATGTGAAACGAATCAAGGGTAGTAAGAGCAAGGAAGGTGGATCCAAATCATTGCCAAAGAAGAACAAGAAGAACAAGAAGACGACGGCCATGTTAGATCCTATTGTGGAGTTAGACGTGGCACCGAATGCAAGTGTATTGGGAGTACAGTGGCATCCGAAGTTGAATCAGATTGCCATTGGTACATCGAATGGAATGTAAGTTGTTTGTCTTTTTTGTTCATATGTACGCCCTTGTGTAAATCATGTCACACATCTCATGTATCCCCTTTCTCAACATTCAATATTATTATACACTACAGTATCCAAGTTCTATACGATCCCATCCTATCCAACAAGGGAGCACTTCTTCCAGCATCACGTACTGTTCGTAAGTCTGACGGTCTCTCCGACCTTCTTTTATCAAGAGCACCGACCGGTTCAGCCGCATACCTCAGCTCGGCAAACAATACCATTATGAATCCCCATGCTTTACCACTTTTCCGTGAAGAACCAAAGGTAACAAGGAAGATGAAAGATAATGATAGGAAGGATCCAGAGAAGACGAAAATGCCCGAAGCTCCTATATCTGGAGGGACGAGACACTCCAGGATTAAGACGGGTGCACAAGTTGGCGGGGGTACAACTTTCATTCAACACACATTAGAGGCTACCAACTATAATAACAATAAGAATATTGCCGGTAAGGACCCAAGGGAAGAGTTATTCAAATATAGCGAGGGGAAGAGTTATGTTAGTAAAGCATATGAAGGTGATGTACAACGTATATTGGCAGAGAAGACTGTGGAAGAGGAGGAGGCAGATTTAAAAGGAGGGAGTAGTAGTAAAAGGCAACGTACTAAATAAGTCTTTTTTAAGTTATATATTCTACCTTATTTAACACAGACTTTTGAACATAGGCTAATGTACACTACTTGATAATGACCCTGACTTTCTCTCTCGATCATTCCTAAGAGATCCAACTCCGACACCTCCTAGTCTTCCATTACTATCTGGTATTTCTTCTAGTACATCCCAAAGATCATCTGCGTAGATATCTCCCTCTAAGAATCTGAGATAAGACGATACAATTTTCACTGAATCCTTGCCACTTTCATCTACAAGTTCGACACGGAGAGATCCCACTCTCGCCTTTACCCACTCATGCACGTCATAAGCGCCGGATTGAGCTTCTGACATAAACACTGTGTTTCTACAACCCATATCTGCCAGTACTAGGTTATCTTTTCCACCCTCATCACGTAGATGAACATTATTTCTTGTGCACACATGTCCACAATCTTGATAACTATTTCCATTTGACAGGAACCGAGAAAATACACAATGTTCGGTGTGGAAGATGGGCATGTGCATATGTACAACAACCTCAAGTTGAGAGGCTCTATTGCCAAGAAGCGTTGCAAGTTCTGTAATTGCATTGCCACTCAGGTCATAGGCGGCTGTGATACGAGAGAGTCCCGATTCGAGTAACTCATATGCACTAATTGCATTTGCAACATTTAGACTAAAGTCCCCGATTAGTTCGGGTATTTGAACTTCCATTGTTCCTTCTGAGTCTTTTATGGAAACTGTTTTACCTGTGCCTCCGAGCTGCATCAATCTATGAAGAAGTCCAGTTGATCTAACTAATAAGCCGTCGGGTTTTGTCTTGAGAAGTGTCTGCCAGATGCCTTCCTCACCTGGCTTGATTATTCTTGGGCTAGCCACAACCACTCGGAGGTTATGGGATGATTTAATCTCACGAATTCTGGATACAGCCTTTCTTATTCCGTCTATTTCTAAGAAATCAACGATGACTTCAGATATACCAGATTTGTCATCCATACTCTCTATCATGCCACATATGGCGTCTACTTGATCTTCGGTTCTAGCCAGTACAGATAGTTTAGTTTGTGTTGTTGTTGTATCTTCCTCGGCGGTATGAGATGACATATCATTTAGTATTTGGTCAACAACTGGATCATCTTCGGTTGAGACTGTGTCTTGAGTTGTTGATATATCTGTGGAAACAGGGTTGACTTTGATTTCAAGATCTTCTAAAGCTCTTCGTCTCGTGTCTTTGATAAGACCCATTCGACACCAAATCCCCTCCTCAAGTTGACTTAGGTCAAGATCTGATATACTCCATTGACTATTTCCTAGTGTACCAATAGCTTTTGTGATTGATTTGGTATTGATTGGAGATCCCGTGGCTAGTTCCATATTCTCTAAACTACTAGCCTTTCCAACCATTTCAGTTCTCTCGTCGATGATTTGGATTATCAAAGGCTCGCCAACTCGACCCTCGACAATCACTTTTGCGCCGGATTTGGGTGGATCTAATTCTGCAAGTCTATTCATTCTTTTCCTTATGTCAGCGTCAGATGTTAACCATACATGTGATCCTTCTGGTGCCATGATTGTAGATCTGTGTTTATCGTTTTGCATCCATTCTCTTTCAACATCTCTTCCGAACCTAATTGCAACTGTCCCTTCATCATACATTACAGCATCATAAATTGGTCCGCCTAGTTCTTTCTCTTGTGGCATCTGAACATTTTTGGTATCAAAGATTCATAAGTAAGTAATATTTCTTTGACAACGAACTATAGGCACAAAATGACTTACCGAGCGATCAACAACGATACCATCACCGCGTTTTAAATGTGACTCGTCTTGAATGAACTTATCATCTAATTCGATTACTAATGAGCCTCTATTCGATGATATGACTCGACCTACATGTCGTCCTCTATGTCTTGGAGATCTTCCTCGTACCAATCGCTGATGTTGTGGACCTTCAAAAAAGCCAGGTGTTAGCCCATCATGTTCTGCATCTTGACCTCGAGCAAAGACATGGGTTAGATCTGATCGAGTTACATGTTCATCAGGAGAAGATATGATTCTTTGTGGAATCGTATTGGCAGATGCTTCTAACAACTTGTTCCAAGTAGTATCAATTGCCTGTCGATAGGCTCTAGTTGTTGCAGCTACATACGATGCATCCTTTAATCGTCCTTCAATCTTGAGACAAGATACTCCGGCCTTTATTAAGCCCTCGACTTGCTCTATACCACACAAATCTTGAGGAGAGAGCAAGTACTGTATCTCTTCATTGCCGCTATTATCTGCTCCCTTTGAGCCTCCTCCAATTATACCCTCAATACCATCAAAACTTAAGTGTTTCAACTCTCCATTGGCAATTAAACCGTATGGTAATCGACAAGCTTGTGCACATTGTCCTCTATTCGCTGAACGACCACCCCAGGCTTCTGAAGAGAAGCACTGTCCCGAATACGATACACATAATGCACCGTGTACAAATGCCTCAATCTCTGTATCAGTATTGGTTGATATTTGTGTAATTTCAGATAATGATAACTCTCTTCCAAGAACTACTCTCGTGGCGTTTGACTGCTCAGCTGCAAACGAAACGCCATCAGCACAAGTCACAGATTGTTGAGTTGAAGCGTGAATCTCTAACGGCATTCCATTCAATGCCTTTCCTATACCCATTCCACTTTCCTTCATTTCATTTGATAATTTATCAACCACAGCTTTAACAATCTTACAAACGCCTACATCCTGTACAATAACGGCATCTACACCACAGTCCCAAATCTTTTCAATCAAGCTTTGTACCTCGTGCAATTCGTTATCGAAGACCAGAGTGTTGAATGCAACGTAGACACGTACATGATATTTATGTGCATATTGTACTGCATGTGCCAATGATGCTGGCTTTCCTTCTATTGGTACATATTCTCCTGTATCATTTATCTTTTGTTTCTTCTTCTTCTGACCTTGCTGTCTTTTTGCAGCAGCCTCCAACTTATCACCTAAATCATTTGAAAAGTTATGTTTATAAAGTAGATTTGGATCGGGATCAAAGTTTTGTGCTCGTGCTCGAGCAGAATACGATGTTAATCCTAGATATACCGCATCGGCACCATTTGCCACTGCAGCTTTTAATTGTAACCACCCACCGGCTGGGGACATTAATTCTGGTGGTCCTTTTGATATGTAATCAAATTGTTGTTTATTTTCTAATGATGCATGTTTTAGAGTATCAGCCGTTGAAGTAGGTGATATAGAATAATCTAAATCATACCTCCATAATGCAGGTGATTTCCTTCTATCAATTGTGCGATCGTGCTTTGGTTTTGGTTTGGTTTTAGTTGATACTGAAGAAGTTGATGGGTTATCATTTTTAGTGTTTGTCATTTGTATCTTTGTTGATTGGGGTATCCTTGTAACAACTTCAACAGGCGGTATAAATGATGATGCCTGCAGCAAGCAGGATAGTAGAATGAAGATATCGAGCATTATTGCAATTGACAAGTAGAGGACATATCGACTGGCTGATAGATCTTCTGTCGTAGTGAATATAGACAGAAATAGCCCTCCAGTTAAATCTTCAATTTTTCATAGGATACCGGATCCGCTTTGCTTTTGCCCCCTATTTTAATGTTTATGGCCTCTGTTCGATGTCTTCTCAGTAATCTTGTAGTTGGCTCCAAATCGAAGGATGAGGGAAATGTGGATACCAAACCCAGGGAATATTTTACTTATAATGTTCACCCTACGTTGGAATTAATATAAAATGAAGGGGTATAAAGTAAATAAAAACTACCCCAAGTAAATATACCCCTAAATTCTCACACAAATATCTCTGTGTTGCGTTTGGTAGTAAGATGATGACAAGAAGAGGCAATTCTATGGGGGCAGCTACTGCGCCCTCGAATGAGGCATCAATTATTGTGCCGTATGATGGCAGTAGCAAGGCGCATGGCTATGGCGGTGACAATAGCAGCAATCAGCAAGAAAAATTATTACAAGATGAACAAAATAGCATTGCTGTTCGTAATGTTGGTTCATGTGAGAGTATTGATATTACCTCATCCGCTGGCATACCTTCCACCAGTCGGAAGGATAAAAGATCCACATCAACACATAATGTGGATAATACCTCCAAGGATGAAAAGGGTGCCGCCACCGATAACACTCAACGAACTGCTAAGAAATTACGAGTTGAACGAGATGAGAATGATATTGGTAATAGTGATGATGATAGCTCTGACCCTGCCTATGATGAGTTGAATCAGGTGTGTATTAAATTTTATATATGCCGTATCTTTATATTGTTAAACCACCCCAACTAACTATTAATACCTGCTGCATTTTAGATATTCACAAAAGCAGAGAGTCTGCTAGAAAATAGGAATATAAATGCCGCGGTCAAAACGTGCAAGGATGGTATTGAATCGGCAATTAATAGTTCGGATATTACTTTATTGGAATTGGCATTGCATCGTGTGGATAAGTTAGCGATTAGCAGTCGAAAAAGTATACCCCCAAGTACTCCCGATGCCGATAGTAGTATTATTGAATTCACCCTTGCACGGGCTGAGGTACTTCTCCGCCTCATGCAACATGTAGAAAATGAAACGGATCAGAAATCGATTAAAGACTTTGTCTACTATTTTGGATTGTTGAGAAAGGATACGGAGTTTTTATGTGACGGAGGTATGCATAAGAATCGTGCACTACGTATTATGAGTGATGCCAATCAAATTATGGCAAACAAAGCTGCAAAGTCTCCCGAGCCCACCCACACAAATCCCATCCTTGTGTTATTAGATGATATATTCAAAAATCCAGATCTTGTTAAAGAAGCAGAAGAACTCCTCAAGGGGGCATCAGAGGATGAGATTGATATCAAGTTATGTGAATTATTACAATTACCAAGTAAAAACTTATCCAATGAAGAATACGTAAAAGAAGAGAATAGGCTACGGGATGAATTGGGGAAAGCTTTTGAGAAGCGTACTGGTTGTACTCTCAACTTTGGTCAAGGATTGAGTATAGAAGATCTTTGCATCCGTGTTATTATCATCATGAACTATGCCACAAAAGAATGTGAAGGATATACTGGTGGACTTGATTTGCTTGATTTGATGGACCTCGACAATGGATGCATCCACCTTTGGTACAAGGGATTAGTTACATTATCAACTATTACTGCTGGCGGACCTCGCACCACATACACCAAGGGTGTACATGATACAAGAGGCATTGCATTTACTGACAGACTCGACATGATTCCAGAGCAGAAGGATGGATATGAAGATCTATTTACAAACTTCTGCAAAGAGGTTAGAAGTACCAAGACTAAGATGCATCTCGTAAATGCCATCTTCCTTGCATTGAAAGTTCACTTCCTCAATATGAACGATACCATCCCAGCCGTCTTGGGAACTGGCGCACCAGTACGTGATTATCTACTCAACAAAAATACAGACGTGCGTATCACACCAAGAGTTATCAGTCTCGGATGGCTTGTACATTCACAAAAGATAATGAACAAGGGAGGAATGCTTCTACAATACAGCGAGGAACAAATTCAAGAGTTTAGTAACACAATTACTCGAGCATATGCTCTATTGGATCCTAGTGTACCGGTGGCTGCAGATTACTCCGACATTATTGGAATGTTTTGTGGGCTTTACAAACTATCAGATGAGCAGAGAGCCGCCATTCGAGAGGCAAGGCGCCAACATGGCTTTGCATCAGGCAAGATGAGGACTGAAGCGGGTATGCTTTATGCATTTCTAATAGAAGACGGATTCAATCATGATGAGGCAATGGAATGGATCCTATCCGAACTATCCGAGGCACATTTCAATTTGTATGATGCCTGCTTGAGAGTTGGCAAGATGAGGACCGATGCGAAGGAGATGTACCACAAGCTCATGAAGAAAGAGGGTATGACACGTGAGAAAGCCTTGGATCGTATCGAGAAGAAGCTATCGGCCAAGCATCGTAACTTGTACGAAGGAGGCTTGAAAACTAATGATATGACGACTGAGGCAAAGGAGATGTACCACAAGCTCATGAAGGACGAGAATATGACACGTGAGATTGCCTTGACTCGTATTGAGAAGGAGCTATCAGTCAAGCATCGTAAGTTGTATGAGAGGTGTTCGAAGAGCAGAGGTGGTCCCAACTCAGCAAAACAGCAAGTCAGAGACAAGAACGATCAAAATCTACAGCGACAACAACAGCAGCAACAGCAACAACAGTACTTGGTGGAGGTGCCCAAAGGTATTGGTCCTGGCATGCAGTTCACTGTAACGATTGAAAGTCGTCCTATTACAGTAGCGTGTCCTCCCGACGTCCAAGCAGGTATGAAAGTGTATGTACAACTACCTACATCATATCAAATAGAGGTGCCAAAGGGTATTGGCCCTGGTATGCAGTTCAATGTAATGATCGAAGGACAGCGTATGGCAGTAACGTGTCCTCCCGACGTCCAATCAGGTATGAAAGTGTCTGTACCACCTCCACTGCCAATAACAAAATCTGGAAGAACTAGGAAGAGGAAGTCCTACCAGAGGAAGAAGTTTACAGAGGAAGAAGACTTATGTCTATGGAAGGCATACAAAGAGAAGGGAAAGAAGTGGTCACTAATTAGCAAAGAGAACTTCAATGGTGAACGGAACGGCGACGATATTCGTCGACGCTTCAATCGTGAAGAGTTCAAGAAGAAATACATGACTCTTGCATAAAACCACACGGCCAACTCTGCACTCTCTTCTCTTTCTTTATTTTGTATTTGAGTAGATATTTACAGCTCTCAACTAAGCACTATGATGTTATATACATGAATCCTGCATTTCATCTTTTCTTCCACTTCCCTCTTTCTATGTCTATGTCTCTCTCTATTCTTCATTACTATGCTCTCCGGCTGTTCTCACCACCATGGCACCTTACTGCCTCAGTATCTTTTGAGGTCAAATCATGATAGTCTAACACATAATTATCAATCGTGATTTTGTGGCTAGGATACCGCTCATAAAGATAGAAGAGAAAAAATAAACACTAAGAGTCGATAACTGAGTGTAGACTGTAGAAACTAACCATGTCGTCAACAGAACAGCAAAAGAAGAAGAGCCAAAGCAACTCTCGTAATAATAGAAGGAGAGGTGCTAGATCAGGAGGAGGGAGAGGCGGTGGCGGCGGTAGAGGTTCAACTTCTCATAACGTCTCAAGAATCAAAAATGATGATGATGTCCAAAAGCAAAATGATATGACTCAGTCCTCATCTAAAAGGAGTAGTAATAAAGGTGGTCGAGGATCTACTACTTCTAACAATACTGCCAGAAATGGATCTGATAATAGCAATAGTAGAAATAATAAGCCGTCTACTGCAAACAATACCAATAGAAATGGTGGTAGCAAAATTATGAGTGGCGGTGCACGTATGAAGAATAACAATAGCAATAGTACTGGACGCGGTGGGCGAGGTAATAGTAGAAACAACAATAATCGACAAGGTTCTCGTGCCACAAGTGGTAACGACAATATATCACGAAATAGAAGTGGCAGAAGAACTAATAACAACAACAGTCGTCAAAATTCTACAGCTTCTTCCACTTCCTCATCAAAGAGCCGTAACAAATCACGTACTAAAAAGATACAATATGAAGCATACACACCATTATCAACATGTATACATCACTACACTAAACCAACAAATCTAACATTAAACAATTCTAAATCTGCAACAATAGTAATTCGAGGTAAACTACGTGTAATGCCATCTAAAAATGCAACATCATTTGTAACATGTGATAAAGGATCCTTACAACAAGATGTTATAATTAAAAATGACATTGATAGGAATAGAGGATTAGATGGTGATTATGTTTATGTTGAATTGTATCCTTTGGATGATGGTGGTGTTAATGATATAGGAAATAAGGGAGAGGGTGGAGAGGAGAAGAAGTTTAATGGAAAGAATAAGGTGGAGTTGTCTGATTATATGGCTGGGTTGGATTTGAAGGATAATAATAAACCTAATGCTGGCAGTAGTGTTGATAAGGAAAAGAGTAATGATACCGAGGCAGCAGGATATTATAGTAGTGGTATTGAAGATGTAAAGTATGAAGAGGAGGAGTATTTGATCGGAGAAGAAGAAGTTGAGGAAGAAGAGTCGAATGAAGTCCATGATGATGATAATGAAGAACAAGGACAGGGTGAAATGTGGCAAGATGACGATATACAAATGAGTTTATGGGATCCACTAGTTTCTATACGCAAGAAGAGGAAATCTACACTCAGTGATAAGAACAGAGTGCCAACCTCCCAGCGAAGTGGCAAAGTAATCTACATATTGCCACCAAAGTCAAGTCCTGGACAACAGCCGTCTGAATTTACACCGGAAGATGAAAGTTATAAAAAACAGATACCCAAACGTACAATTGTTGGTACATTACGTCAACTTCCTGGTCAAGGTGGTAATAATAAAGGAGGACGATACTTACTTACACCGAATAATAAATCATTACCTCAGTTCATGTGTCCAATGGGTGTGAAGTTTAATAACAATGGTGATAAAGATACAAACAACAACAGCAGCAATAATAATAATACACTATACCGTGCCGAGTACATTTACGGATCATGGCACGCAACAAACAAATGGCCACCATGTACTAATGTTAAACTTCTCTGTGGTACATGTAATGTCCAAGATGAAACAAAGGCACTACTTGTTGAGAATGAAGTAGACCATGGACCATTCCCACCAGCTGTATTAAAGGATGTTGAAACATCTGTTCAATCGGGAAGATTCGTTGATAATACAACTGGTGATATGGGTTGGAAACCAACACAAGAAATGTATAAAGGACGGAGAGATTATCGAAAGCAGCGTATCTTTACGATTGATCCTACTACTGCAAAAGATTTAGATGATGCATTACACATTACTCCACTTCCCGATGGACGTGTTGAAATTGGTGTACATATTGCTGATGTATCACACTTCATAGAGGAGAATAGTGCCGTGGATGAAGAAGCACTAAAGAGAGCAACGACTGTATACCTCGTGAATGATGTGATTCCAATGTTGCCACGGCCATTGTGTGAGATTGCATGTAGTTTAAATGAGAATGTAGAAAGATTGGCATTTAGTTGTGTATGGAAGATGAATTTAGATGGTACACTTCCAAAGAAGGGTGATATATGGTATGGTCGGACAGTGATTAAATCATGTTCAAGGTTAGATTATGCCACTGCACAAAACATTATTGATAAGAAGGTTGCCAATGGTGAACAGCAGGTGGATGAAAAGTATTGGCCAAAGTCTAGGCAGCCAACTGGAGGACATACAATCGATGAGGTTGCAGCCGATGTACGCCTTATGCATAAAGTTGCCATGGCTCGTCGAGCTCTACGCTTTGAAAATGGTGCACTAGCTCTCAATGGGATCAAGCTTGCCTTTCAACTTGAGGATGATGGTGAAACGCCCAAGTTATGTGCGCCATACCCACTCCGAGATTCAAATCGATTGATTGAAGAATTCATGCTTCTTGCGAACTATCTCGTGGCTCAACGACTTATTACACATGCACATGGACGAGCGCTGCTTCGTAATCATTCCCCACCGCTTGAGTTGGGTATGCAACAAGTTGTTGATGTGTCAAGGGAGAGTTATGGCTTCGAGATCGATACCACTAATTCAAATACATTACAATCGTCACTGTCTAGATTGAGTAGAGAGTGTGATGATCCCCTTGTGGTTCAATGTGTTACTGAATCATTAATGACTCCTATGAGACCTGCCGAGTATATTGCAGCTGGGGAACTCGATGCTGTCGAGTGGCAGCATTTTGCATTGAATATCCCGTACTATACACACTTTACAAGCCCAATTCGACGATATCCGGATGTCATCGTTCATAGATTGCTACAAGCCACACTTGATGACAACGTTGATGACTATCCATTGAATCAGAATGAAATTAATACACAAGCGGGGCATTGTAATGATATGAGAATGAATGCCAAAAAGGCACAAGAGCGTAGTGATCGGGTGTTTCTTTCACTATACTTGAAAGAGAATCCAATAAAGTCTACTCTGGGGGTCTGGAAAGTCCGCGTTTGTATTGTTTTATCATAAGAAATCAAATGTTCAATATGAAGTCTCAATGATTTGGCTATTCATTTGACCCTTTTTTGCCTTATTTGATTGCTTTTGTAACCCACTAGTACTAACATATGTTACAATTATCTCTCTTTCTTCTTCGTAAATCATGATAACGCGCATCTTCCAGCTTATCTGTTGGAGAAAAGACATTCACTGTGTTTGTTCCGTCTCTTGGACTCAGTACAAGGGTATTTCTTCAAGAACATGAAGATGAGTTTATTATGAATGCATTTGAGGATCCAAATGGCAAGAGAAAGATCATCATTCAGCCCAAGACAAATGTTGTGCCTGGTATGGAAGTCACTGAGGAAGAGAATGAAAGTCGTTCATGGAAATCACTTGATATTAGAGTGTTCGCCAAGCTCGAAGTTTCGTGCTCTTGTAAGATGCAACCCCCAATTGATGTAAGAGTGAAGGTGGTTGGACCGTGGAGTGAGTAGGAGAGATGACTAAAAGAAGCTAAGCGAACTTAACCAGATAATTGAACTTGTTGACCAGATAAAGAAAGTATTATGAATTAAGTAAAAGTTGTGTACACTGTTATCTTCCAGACGACTTGGATTCTCAATCAATTGTCCTATTGGAAATGGCATTAAACTCGCTCAGCAAGGCCCAATTTCTCTCCTCGAGTTCATTTACTCTGTCTAAAACTGCATCTCGTTCAGCCCTAGCAAGCCTCAAAGCTCTAGATGCATCTGCAACATCTATCATTATCTCTCCCATTTCTTCGTCATCCTCACAGACCGCTGCGTCACTATGAAATAGAATTAATTGGTGAGAAGGTGTTAAGATATCACATATCATGTGAGCAATCAAAAATCATGACTTACTTTTTGAGACTGACGACCTCTTCCTTGGCATCCTCGACGTCCTCCTCCTTTCTTTCCAGTAGACGTTTACTCATTTCAATATCTTGTATGGCCTCCATGGCAGCAAGGTCCAGAGGACTCTCCTCCAGCACACCATTTGGCCCAAAGGCAATAGCATTTGGAGGTGGAACCCTGTCCATCATAAGTTCACGTTCTTCCCTTGTGATGATAAGCAAGTGATGTAAGAAAGACATCTCAAATATGAATGGAGAAAATACACCTTTTTACTCACCATGATCTTCGACGTCTAGACGATGGAGATCCCCGTGCCATGTCTAGATCACTTTCTGTTGCATACTGTACTGCATCTACATCAATATATTCCCCGTCATCTTCCATAATATCATTATATTTGTAAGCAAATCCCTTGCGACGCCGTCTCGATGATTCCTGTTGGGGTAGATATTCATCTTCTTCACCGATATCTACCATTGGACCTCCCATTCCGAGTAAGCGATTGTAATCCTCTGCTCGTTGATCCATTACTCGACGACGGCTGTCCCTACGACGTCTTCTTGGACCTCTACTTCTCCTTCGTTGCCTTTCCATAGCTCTAGCATCATCCTCAAAGTCCATTTCCATCTCATCTCTAAATTCCATGTCAAGATCATACTCTGGCATGCCAAGCGGAGGTGGTGGTGGTGGAGGCATATCATCTCTCATCCTTCGTCTTCGTACATCTCTTCCGGGTGCATCATCATACCGCATACGCTGTCGTTCCTCACGGTCACTTAACAAATCCATGGCATTAAATTTACCTCGAGTTCCACCAAACATTGTACGATCTGTTGGCCTTGTCACATCAGGATCAAACCCAAACCAGAATAACTTATCATAGAATTGTTTTACTGGACGAGGTGGAGGAGGTGCGCCTGATCGAAATGAAGACCTTGATCGAGTTGGAGGAGGGACACCATATTCTCCATCATAATCCATATCATCATCAAATTCATCATCCATAACTTCTCTTCTTGTATCAAACCATTCCTCATCGTCCAATTCTGGTCGTCTCCGATTGCGTCGTCTTCTCCTTCTACTTCTCATACTTCTATCCCCATAACGTTGTAACTCACCCCTCGCTGCTGCCTCTTCTTCCTCCTCAATCATCATCATTTCATCAGCAGGATTGGGATATTGATCTAACGAATCTGTAGGATTAACCCAGAAGTTGCCACCATTTCGATTATTAAACATTTCGTCTTCTTCATTTCCCATCATGATTGGTGGCGGAGGTGGTGGAACTCCAACGGGTGGTCTCCCCTCCACTCGTCTACGTGGTCTACCCCGATCCAATTGTCGTGCATCACCACCACCACGTGGTCCTCCACGACGTTGTATCTGACGATCAATTAAATCATATTCACCATCAAGCATTGGACCGGAGCCTTGAACTAAGTTGCCATATCCTTCATTACTGTAATCATCACCAACTTTATCATCACCCATACGTCCTAATCCGGTTTTGGATGCTTGCCAATCTTGCATGTTGCCAAAGTCTTGTATAACTGGATCCTACATTGTGTACATATGTTTATTTATGTATGAGGGGAGATGACACTATGGATTAGTGATGTATAAATTGTGTTGTTGCAACAAGGACATCACTGCAATGTCTCAAAACACATACTGGTGGATACCAACACAACAATGTTATATGCCATCAATCAAACATCCAACATATACAGCATATACACCCAAAGCTACCATTCTTTATCATATAATATATACACAACTTACCTTAACTCTCTTACTATTCATCTTCTTCCTAAATCGATCATCATAATCATTCACTAACATATTCATAACTATACCACTATTGCCTCGGGGCACCATGCCATATGGAGGCATATAACAATACGAATAACCTTCATTATTATTATTGTCTGGTGATACAAGTGATGATATAATAGTAGTTCTTTTATTATGATGTGGATGTGGTTGAATTTTAGAGTAGGGTGATAGGAAACAACTTTGTTTGTTGTGTAGATTTGATGATGCCGAATGCGACCGCTTTATCCCGACAACCGATAATTGTGCCGATAATGATGGTGCATCAATGGCATATGTGAGGGTTGGTATTAGTACCAATAGCTTTGCAATTAGGCCGTGCGTCATGATAGTTGTGTTGGGGATAAAATTATGATAAGTGAAATTATGAGAGTTGACAGTTGACAGGTATCTTTCTGAGGGTATCCTTTTCAATTGCTAATATGGATGGACGCTGGCGGCTGTGTTGATGCTCAATCTATCCTAATATTATGTTTAAGAACGTATTACCAATATCTCGTTTGGGAATTGGTCATGATTCTCTAGAATCTTACACTGATGCGGTTAGTAAACAGCAACACGACGATATACCAAAGGAGTTTTCCTTAGTTGTAGTACTCTCTCCCGATGCCAAAAACAATAGAGATAGCAAAACAAGCAACAGTAGTAATATAAGTATACTATTAGGAAAGAAACTTCGTGGCTTTGGTAAAGGCTTCTACAATTCATTAGGAGGCAAACTTGAAAAGTCAGAGATTAATCATCCAGCCAAGGGTGCTGTTCGAGAATTAGAAGAAGACGACGCAATCGGAGACGACCAGAATTGGACGATGAGGAATGGTTTGATACAAGAAGAGAAGTTATGGATGATGAATTTGATGATGATATGGA
>Ga0214480_100078_pt1 | contig 38806 bp, 23 predicted proteins | sample M1_20Mar14CPVII9_3_FD_165042 | JGI IMG/M metagenome (GOLD analysis project Ga0214480, IMG submission 165042) | Marine eukaryotic communities from Monterey Bay, California, United States - M1_20Mar14CPVII9sort6BwellE17 | ecosystem: Environmental > Aquatic > Marine > Unclassified | place: USA... | reverse complement strand
AATGGGTACATATATATGCTTACCTGTACTAAACGAATAAGTCTTTGGGGACCCCAGTCGGTTTGAGTTGCAATTGATATGGCTTGATCATCTATATCATCGCCAAATTCTCCCATCCCACAAAAGAATGGCATAATCTCAAGACCAGCTCGTGTCGAAATATGAGGAGGAACTGATTGCTTTTGGGCACTTTCAGTGAGTCTCCTTTTGTTTCTCACAGGACGATAGGACATCCTTTCGGAATACGTTAAACTCATATCAGGTTCATCCTCATCTGATGATGATGATGATGATGATGTGGATGATGACACAGGTGATGATGATGGTGTAGGTGTACACCCCGAGCTCTCACGACTTGCACTAATACAGCTATCTTTTGCCCACCAATATCGTCGAGAGCAGCAAGTTTCAATATCATCATCAATCCAAAAGTTGGGATCATTCAGCATATATTTGGGAGGTAATGTGTCGCAGGTACTAATACACTGGATCTTGTACTCTCCGGTATTATCCGACCAAACAGGATAGAAGCCCTCGATATCCGCTACATTTAGATTACTACCCATGCAAGTGGCTATGTCATAATGATAGTGTCTTTGACAACATTCTTCAAGAGTTTCATGAAAGTACCCCTGATCTTGCATATATTCAGGAGCATTGCCATCGTTTTTACAAGTCTTCTCTCCAGTTCTCCACGACGGATAGTATCCGTCGTTAGTTAGGGTTAGAGCGTGCCTTTGGATATCTTTTGTAACGGCAGTAGCGGCAGCAGATTGGATAGTGTGCTTCTGAACATCGACATTGGCAGTACTAGACGACGATTCATCTGTTATAGAAGGCACAACAGATCGGAGGTTTTTATCTTGCAATCCTTCAGTACTCGAGAGGAGTGATACTGCAATTGCAAATGATGATAACTTCATGATGAAGGATAGGATAGGATGATATTGCTATATATGAATGATGTTGATAGGATGTATTGTAATGATGAGAAAAGTGATTAGAGGCACAGTTTAGACCTTAGTGATCTGATAACATAAGTACACAAGCCGCCTATCATAGCATAGATCGTCTTACCTTGTGATATGATATTTGAACGATTATGCAATGTAGTAGTAGTAGATAGTAGTACAATCTCTGTGCTTTTGATAGAGTCTATGAATTGTGAGATCTGTGCCCTGGGGTTAGTCTAAACTTGATTAGATTGGCCACCATCATTTGATTTACTCGGACATGCATCAGTAAATTTATTACAGCCCAAAATGCGCGATTGCTATGACTAACGCTATGACCGGGGTCACATGGAGTACGCGCGATATGAAAGTACAGCCCAAATGGTATCCTTGTGAGGGCAACTCTAAATCACAGCCGGGCAGAGTTGTCGAGACTCTGAGGGGAATGTCAAGTCAAAGAAGATAATAATAGTTGCAATTAGAGAGAGAGAGCTCTTGTGTGCATAATATACCGATATCTTCAGTTGAAACATACATCACATCATCAGCCGACGCTGACGATAGATACATCGCCAAGTGATAATATGCCCCGGCAATCAAAGCAAACAACAAGCAGCAGCAGCTGTATCATTGTCCTATTCATATCATGTATTGCATTATATACTAATGTCATTGCAGTATCATGTAATAACGATGCCGGCGTTATAAGCCGAGATGTTGATAACAACAACATACGACTTCTTCGACATCGATCACTCAGAATGTCAGATTACAACGATCCGAAAACAACAGAGATTAGAACCAAAGAATCATCTTCATTATCACCAATAACATTAACATCAACTAGTATACAATCGAAAGACATTAAAAGTACACCGGCAAAGTTGAAACGACCAAAAACGAAATCATCCTTGGCATTACCCGAAGTCGAGGATAGACATTGCATGTTTGTCATTAGTAAACTATATGGAAATCACTCACAGACAAGAGTGGATATGACACTGAATTGGTACAAGTCAATAACTGTAGAATCAATAAATGCAGCGGCTCGGTTTAGTGATAATGATGATTCATATGTTGGGATACTACTCTCAGCAGAGGACTCTTATGCCGATGAAGCTGCCCAAAGTCTAAAACAAAGAAATATAACCAGCCATGAGCCAGATATGCACATAAATACTGCAGCAGTACTGAATGAAGAAGTCATTCCATCCCTCCTTCAAGAGCATTCGTGTAATGTTGCAACAATGATACGAGTAGACGCAGATGATATGCTCCATCCTACAATATTTGATACTATACAACATAAGTGGAAGGATATCAAGTGGAATAGTACTAACTCCTCTGTATCGGATCATAAGCACGGTGGCGGTGCCATGGTAATAGGCAATAGTTTATGGACAAGCATCATTCTCTCACCGCCAGGAAAAGGAGGAATCAATTGCCTAACAGCCGAAAGACGCAAAACATTCTTCTCGTCAACTGGGTTATCCGTTACAGTGCCTGTTTCAGTACTCAACAAGATACGCAATAAGTTTTTAGTTTATTCAAGACACACAGTGTTAGCGAATAGGACCAGCACTTATATGAAGCGGATGGGATTGCAAACAGTTATTATTGATCACAGTCCGTTGGGAATCATATCAATGACCCCTGTTTCTGGGCATTATCTAGACATATACCTGAGTGCTGATAGCCCACTTCGAAAGTGTAGTCAAAACTATTTAATATCTGAGCTGGGTAATGACCTTGGAAGAGTGGTTTGGAATGCTAGATACGCTATTCCAAGGCTAACCAATGCCGAATGGAGACAAAATGTGTTTGTTAAGACGAATGATCCCTCCTTTACTGATCAGCGTGAGCAGGTAAGTTGGGGTTTTCTCTCGGCCCATCTTTCATATCAGCGTCTTACTTCTCTGTCACACTCACGCGTTCTCTTTCCTCTCCTATACTCTTCTATTTATTGATGTGTATGAAAAACAGGTATTGTCAGGCACTGATGTAGAGCAGCAGTCCTTAGCAGTATATAAGGAGTGTATACGATATACAACTCACGAACTGTTGCCAAGTATTATTGCTAAGATAAACGAAGACCCAGAAGATAATGGATTGAAACCCTTCACAATTGTTAGTAGTAGTAGTCCTGACGAAGATAAGAGCAACATTTCCATCAAACATATGAGTAATATCAAAGGATTTGATCTTAACATCTTTCGTGGTAGGAGGACAGCCTTACTTGGTGATAGTACCTTGTTCTATCCAACTCAATGGTTATATCCAATGATGACGCACCTTAATGATGAAGAAGAGAATGGTATTCCCAAGTATGATGAAATGTCATTGAGTGAAGCATCAGAAGTTGTCAAGAAAAGGGCGGGTATATTGGGTGTAAAATTGCCTGATACTAGGGGAAAAGAGCTTATAACTGATTCTACTGACAATACTTTGATCCAGTGGGCTGGTGTGAAAGGACCAGGTGCAGCAAAAATGCTGGGGACGAGGATCAGTGGAGCGATTGAAACTGTTGCTCAGTTGAACCCTCATGTACTTGTGGCAAATATGGGTCTACATTGGCTTCATCTTCATCCTTTAGTACCTAAAGATGGGATAGTCATTCATCGATGGGTACACTACAAGACTACTTGGTTGAGGGAAGTCTACAATTTGGCTATGGATATGAACGAGACCACTCTTCTTTTGTTCAAAACAACGAATTTTGTTTGTGATAGCAAACGAACTGGCGATTGGGAGAAGTATTCAAATCTGTATCTATCAATGGACAACCGAACAATAGAAACATGTTACGAAGAAAACAAACAGTTTGTTGGAACATATGATTTGACCAAATCACAAGTATACGATTACTGCCGCTTTGGTCAATTCACAGAGATTGGGGTACAGTATTATAATCAAATGGTTTATGACTTTGTAAGAGAGGTGCATGAAAATCAAACTGATCCTCGGCTTACTGTTGGAGTCTTTAATGATCATGATGTTGAGTCATGCGAGTCTACCAATGATGCTATCCACCACAGAGAGAAAATGGAGATTAGGCTTCGTCTACTGTCAAATACTATTGAAAGTTATCTTGGATGTAGAAATATGAACCCACAATTGATGGTAGAGACCACAGCACCGAAACTTGGTGTATAGAGTATAATAATTGAAAGTGAGTTGAGGGAAACTCATGTAGACTAATGTGATAAAATAATAAAGAGCATTGCTAAGTTTGTACAAGGCGACTAGAAAATCTGCAAACCCATGGCTGATAAAGTGTTGCCGTCATCGTTAGAACTGTGCTGGGGGTGTTCCACACCTTTTTATATACCTAAGAAATGGTTATTCATCAATATACTGCTCAGCCGTCATCAGCCGTCATCTCCTAAGGCACTTGATATGGCCATGCCCTACTCTCAAATTTTGTTTCGGTTTTTCAGTTTCTCCTTGAAATAAGCAATTAAGGGCTGTAAAAGCGCTGCCGTCATCTCTAGAAATGTTCTGGGGGTGTTCTAAACCTTGAGATATATCTAAGCAATGGATATTCATCGTATATATTGCTCAGCCACCACCATATTAACTCACCTGACAAAATCTTGCCTGTAGCAGTCACGTGAATTAATCATCCATTTTTTTCACGTCTGGGTGTGACTTGTGAAAGTCATTGCAATGAATTTATTGCAGCAACCCCAGTACAATCATCTTACTTTGTTATCACTACCAATGCATAAAGCAACCTCTACCATTATATCTACATCGATATATCATTCATATTCATATTATCTGCATGCAATCTTCTTTTAAAAATTCATACTATAAACACAATATGTCCAGCACAACAATACAAAATAACTCCTTCGAATCAGCCCTATCACAACTCGGTCATTCATTAACATCATCTACATCTACATCTACAGTACAATCAAAACAAGCATGTATATTAACATTACTTAAAATACTCGATAATATATTATCTGATCCTAACAAGTCAAATATCAAACTACGTAAATTAAAAGTGGCAAATAAGAATGGTCCATTCTATAAACGTGCTGGTAAATGGTATGGTTCTATTGACTTTTTAATAGAGTGTGGATTTGTTGGTAGTAGTACTGGTAGTAGTAAGAGTGTTACTACTAGCGGAGATGTCAATGTTGATAAGGGAGAGTCATTACCAACACAACTTAAGTTAGAAAATGAGGATATATCCAAATTACTTCAAGGACGGAAGGCATTATGTAACTTTGCAATGAATGTATTGGATATATCAAGTAGTGTATTACCAGTTTGTCCTGTTAAAGATATAGATGAGGTTGATTATGGCGGGGTGATGAATAAGAAATTAGATGCACAAGATACATCAAAAGTAGATACCACCAATGGTGTATTAAAAGTGCCACAAACAACAGCAGAGTCTACTACACAAACAAAACAACAGAGTCCACTACCCAAACAATCCAAACAATCAACAACACCAACAAGTTTCTCATTAGAACAGATACAACAAATGGCACAAAGGGAACGTGATGAATCAATAATTGAAGCCAAGTTGTTAAATGAAGAGAAGAAGAAGTTATTATCTTCATCTGCTACTTCTATTGACTTATCAAAGAATGTAGCTAAAGTGTTGTTAGATAGCGAGAAGAAACAGAAACAGATGGTACAAGACAAGGACATTGTTAGTAGACAGGCTGTAGAAGACAAGAGGTTAAAACAGCAGCAAGAAGAATCTTGGTTGAAGCAAGAAGCGGCTTCTCAGTCAAAAGCTGCCGCTGATAAGAAACGTCAATTAGAGGAGATGACGGCTGCAAAGTTAGTTGCAGATAGAAAACGAGAACAAGAGGAAGCTACAAAGCTAAAAGCAGCAGCAGCAGAGGCAGCCAAGGAATTAGAAGAGAAACAGAAACTTAAAGATCTCCAAAAGCAACAACAAATGAAGAAACCAAATCGTCATGCAAAGTTAGCAGAACAGGCTGAACATGAACGTAAAATGAGTGAATTAACAATCACCGATAAGGCCGCCACACAATTAAATCAATCAGGTATATCCGATGAAATGACTGACTTATTAGATGAAATTGAGAATGAATTGAATGATAGTTGGTTTGATGAAAGTCCTGATAATGAAGTAGATGAAGAAGATGTTGGGAGAAAAACTAAAGATGAAGATGGAGTAAGAAGGTATATGGATCCATCAGCTGATACGGCTAGTTTATGTGAACATGAGAATGAAGAGATGATGGTTGAAGAAGAAGAAGAGCCAGTTGCAGCTGATAGCTCTACTGGGGAGGATGACCACCAAGAAGATGTTGCCTCGTCTCCTCGAGTTCGATTGGAACAGAAGCATATTGAGGAAACGAGCGACACTTCTACCTCAGCCGGCACTATAGAAAATAGTGCTGGTATTTCACGTAGTAGTAACCCCAACAACACGGTAGAAACAAGCGATACTCAAATTGAACCTCTGTATCTCCCCGAAACTGTAGAAAAATTGGTCGAGTCATCAATCACAGAGAATATCATACCCTCATCTATACAAAAGAAGGATGGCGAGGAGAGAGCAATATCACAACTTACTGTATCAAGTGATTTCAACACATCTCCTGATATCAAAATTGATAAGGGACATGAACGGAATAAGTCTGCATCGGATCTTCTTGATGATTTGGAATCAGATAGTGTATCAAATAGTAGTATTAACATTAATGTTTCCGAGACGATTGCAACACCAAAAAGAGGCAACAGCTCAATTGAAACTTCATCACAAGAGAAAGAGTTGGAAAACAAGGAAGTAAACGACACTGATTCTTTTACTAGAGGAAACAACCAGCCCATACAGTCCAATGATGTCAATAATGAAGTGCCGACGACCACTCAATCAATCCTTAAGAGTGCTAGTACCGAATCAGCAGACTCTCAACAACATGCTGCTGATGAAATCGCGGCACCATTATCAATCAATAGCGACGAAGATGCTTATACAGACTTGTTCAAAAACATTCCCCTTCCCGAGGGGGAAGATGAAGACGAGAGAAAGTTTTGTCAGGGATTTGAACTGTGTCATCGATGCCTCTTTTCAATATGGTCAAATGAGCTATCGATTGGGGATACGACTATTATCACTGCTGGATTGTCAAACATCAAACGGAAAAGACTAATTTGGGAAGACGAGGAGGAAAGTGGTGGTGATCAAAACAAAAAGCCAGCAGTACTTGTTCCTTTGGTCTATGTTTACACGGCTTGGTCATATATACTTGGATTGAAACCAAACAACAACAATCACAGAACAGGTGGGGCCGGTATTCAACAAGGAAAGATATACACTTGGCTTGTTTCAAATCATCAACAACTTTCAGCCTTTGATGATTTACCAATAAGTGAGGAATTAGGTTCCAGCACACACCTTCCCGAGGCTAGTATTGCAGTGTGCAACTATGTGTGCAAAGCATTGCGTGATATTGGCTTGGTTAGTATTTATGGAGCTGATGACACATCAGACAATTCATCATCTCCATTAAGCAAACAACCATCTCTTTTTGTTGGTATTGATAGCAACGTTTTTGACGAGTGTGTACAAAAACGAGGAAATGACATAACACTAGATGACAGGCTGCTTCATGATTGTCATGCATGCTTAGCTCCACTAGTTTACCCTCGGATTATTGCCGGCGCTGCAAACGACAATACATATGATCCATTGTCTAAGAACTTGGTCTGGTACTCTTGTCGACATGCTGTTCGGCATCTAATAGAATCCGGAAGTTTAGAGAAAGCCAAGCTGTTACTCTTTGATGATACTTTCATCCGTCAACGGTTACAAACAATGGGTCTCTTGGAAGCTACAACTGCTTACTGCCGCGACTGTTCAAGGATGGATGTTTGTATAGCAGAATCATTGGATGAATGGCGAAGGAAACAGCTACAAGAGGCGGATATGAAACGGGAACTATCCACCTCTCCAATGGATGACTATGGCTACCATGGTTCAACAGCCAACCATCCTCCAGATGTAGAGAGTTGGAACGAAGATCATTTTAAGATTTTGTGCTCTGTTTCAAAGGTGCTGCGTGAGAAGGCAGAAGAAGTTCGTGCTGCCGATAATTATGGTGACACTAAGCGTCGTAATATACAGAAAGATATTGGGAATGCAATGCAGATGATTGGTGAGTGTATTGGTGATATTGGTGTACATCGTGCTCAAGAAATGGAACATTATGAAGAAGCTCTACGCCTTAAGAGTGAAGCATATGGTGATGATCAGAACCATCCCGAGGTGGCTGATATCCTATATATCAAGGGGTGTCATCATCAGAAGTTTCGCCACTACAAGTTTGCACAAAAGTGTTATGAACAAGCACTACGAATTTACAAGGTTACCCTCGGGTATGAGCATCCATGCGTTGCTCGAGTGCTGCATAACATTGGAATCATGTATCACGCCAAGAAGGACAATGTTGTTGCACTCAAATGCTTGAAGAAAAGTCTTTCTATACGATTGTCTCAGCTGGGTGAAACTGATCTCTCTGTTGCTGATAGTTATTGTTGGATAGGCAAGATTAACCGCGAGAAGAAGAGCTTCTCCAAGGCTCGAGCATGTTTCACCACTGCACACCGTATCAAAGTTGCAATACTAGGGAAAGCACATATAGAATCAGCTGAAGTACTCCATAATATTGGCATTGTCTGTGATGATCTTGGCTTGCATTCAGAAAGGTGAGCGTGTTTTTGATTTGATATTCACTGCTACATTGCCTACCTTCAATAATCTAACACATGACCGTCTTTTGCTTCTAGTTTATCGTGCTTCAGGGAAACCTTGCTTATCCGATTGGCAAGTATATCTGGGGCATACGACGTTAATGGAATCAACGATGTCTGCGAAACACTAGATTGTATTGCCAATGTGTACCGTATCAAAGGAGAGTACGAGAAATCACTTCAATTCTTTGAGCAGTGCCTCAAGAGACGTGTCCGTATCGTCTCTGCTACATTATCAGATAAGAGCCAAGTCTCATTGTTACTTCGAACATATGAAGACGTCATCTCCTTAACAAAGAAACAGTTTAAAAAGGAAAGCGCAGATAAGGATGAGATGTCAGAGAAGATCGGACCATTGCTAGTTGAAATGGGAACGCTTTATGATCACAGACTGAACAAACAATCCAAAGCATTGATATACTTGCAAAAGGCATTACAAGTATTTCAACAACGGAAGGATTACAGACAGATTGGCAATACTCTTTCGCTCATTGGGGTCATTCATGTGAAGAAGTCGGCGCATGAGAAGGCTCTTAAATGTTTTACTGACTCACTAGTGATGCGAAAAATGTCCTCGCCGACAATTGAAACGGCCGGTATAGCAGAAACGATGCATAACATTGGTAATTGTGAAGCCAGGGATGGTCAGTTTGAAAACAGTTTGCTCTCATATGAAGAGGCCTTGCGAATAAAGAAGAATATCTTTCCCGAACGACACATTTCAATTGCAAAAACTGAACACTGTATGGGGCTTGCCATGTTACAACTTGGCAATCTAGATGCTGCCTTGGAATACTTTGAGTCCTCTTTGAAAGTAAGAAGAGCTTTACTTGGTAGTAGTCATTTGGATGTTTCATTTTCATTACACAGGTGAGCGTGAATATTGTCATGACAGTGTCAAGTTCATTCAACTGTTGTATTTTACCCTATCTTTACTAATTGACACTTCTTCTTCTTCTTACCAGTCTCGGGAAGATATACTTTCATCAAGACAAAGTCGATGATGCACTTACTTGCCTAGAAGAGGCATTAATAATTAAGAAAGACAAACTATCCGAGAAGCACATGTCACTTGCTGAAACTCAACACCTATTGGGATCGCTATACATTAAGAAGAAGAACTTTGAACCTGTCATTCCTTTACTCAAGTCAGCTCTCATCGCCTACAGAGGAAGTAAAGATTGTGAGATTATGAAGAGTGATGTGCTTGATTTATTAGGTAATGCATATGCAAATGTAGATGAGGTGGATTATGCCATACTATCTTATGAGAAATCACTAAAGATTAAAAGAGTTGTCGTGGGTGCAGAAACAGCACCATGTGCTAATGTTTTGATGGAGCTGGGAAAGCTCAAAGTATCAAAAGACGACATTGACGGAGCTCTCGTTGCTTTCAAAGAAGGTGAGCAATGTAATTGTCCCTTGATATCAAAGCTGCTATTCTTTGCTTGCTCAATCTCAACCTTTCTTTGCTCAATCCAATCAATAGTGAAAGTAATACAGAAGAACATCTACAGGAAAGATCATTTGAAGAATGCTGATCTATTAATCCAAGTCGGTCAAATCCAAGCCAAACTGAACAATAATGACATGGCTCTTCGATGCTTTGTTGAGGCGCTGAGAATGCGTCGGAAACTTCTAGACAAGAACCACAGAGACCTTGCTGAGGCACTTTTCAATGTAGGTAAAGTGCACCAAAGCAAGAATAACCATTTCAATTCACTGGCTTACTTTCAAGAGGCAATCGAGATTTATCGAGAGTCTGATGGTGAATCGACATCTCAAGAGTATGCCAATGCTTGTCGTCTATTGGGGTTGAGTCAGATTGCAAGTGGTGATAGTGATAATGCCTTGTTTTCTTTAGAAAGATGTCTCGAGCTGCAAGAAGTCACTTATGGTAGTGATTCAGAACAATGGGCTGAAGTGGCATATGATCTTGGTATTGCCAGGGGCGAGGCTGGTCAGTACGATGATGCTGTCATACTCCTGGACAAGTTCGTTCTTCTACAAAAGAGCTTTGAGAAGAGAGATTCTGAAAGTCTGTCAAACGCTTTACTTGCTCTTGGCAAGATCTATCTCAAGAAGAAAAGCGTTGACAACGCAATGGTTTGTTTTGACGAGGCTCTTAGCATTAGGAAATTGATGAGTGATAATGAGCTAGGTCTATCCGAAGTTCTGTTTCAGATAGGCGGAGTCCGTGAATCCAAGAAACAATATCTAGAGAGTCTGGTATGTTATGAGGAGAGTTTGAAACTTAGATTGTCTGTTTCAGGAGAAGACGAGGATACTGCTGATATTGTTTCACGAATAGGAGAAGTACGACGGATTAGAGGACAGTACGATCTAGCTCTTGAAAACTTCAACCTTGCACTTGACATGTACAAAAGCACTGTTGGAGAAGCACATTTGAGTGTAGCTGACACATACCATAGCCTTGGATATGTCTGTGATGCAAAGAATGATGTACAGAAGGCAATGCAGAACCATAAAGAAGGCTTGAGTATACGGAAGCTAATCCTGGGAGGAGATCATGTAAAGGTTGCAGCAAGTTTAGACGATGTAGCAGGCTTATATCAAAAGCAAAATGAACATGCCAAGGCTCTTAGATGTCTGAAAGAGGCTCTACGGATTCGTAAGATCCAGCTTGGTAATGATGATATTGAGATTGGAAAGACTTTATTTGGTATGGGGATTATTTTTGCAGCTATCGACGACAACGAGAAGGCAACAGAATGTTACAATGCCTCCTTAGACATAAGCAGCCGTGTTGGCAGTCATCCAAAACTAGAAGCCCAAACATTACATCAGATTGGTTGTCTACATGCTGCAAACTGCAACTATCGAGATGCTCTCCAGAGCTGGAGGACTTGTCTAAGCAAGTATCGAGAAGGTGGCTTGAAAGATGATCATTACATGGTGGCATGTACCTTGGGAAACATCGAAATGTGTTTGAACGTAATTGAATCTGATCCATAAGTTCAAATCTCACAACTTAAGTTATGAAATAACATTAATCCTCTCAGAAGCCTTCTACCTAGTTTTGACTTTAATGAATCTCCCTCTAAACGTTGGACAATCGAGCACGATATCCTCCACTATATCTCTCTGGTAGCGATTGTATTGTTTTATATGGTCAAATTTATATCATCGGGGTCGTAGAGTAGAGCATACAAGAGCCAGGCCATTACATACACATGCAGTGTCAATTGGTAACTCAACTTTGCCACCTATTCTCTAATTACGACAAAGAGTACCGGTTTCATGCGAACTCAACATTTGTGTCTCATTACAATTGACTTGATGGTTACCCTCTCTGTAATTTGTCTCGTGCTTTGAACAGGTGCATCTCATCTCAACGGCTGAGATGATCAGATGAGTAGAGATGTGTGTATTGTATCATCTCAATAAATATCAATAAGTTAGCAGTGTTTTATATGTTGAAAGACGACAAAGGTATCCTCTACTTTGCATGTGACTTTTTGGTTGGCTTTGGCGGCCATGAACCAATATGAATAGGTTTAGTTGTGTTACTCTTAAGATGTATTAGCCAAACGAATTAGTTATATTTCTTATTTAGTCAACTAGATTTGAACTTCCTCCTACTGAAAAAAAGGATACGCCGAGTGTCTAGCGTCTTAAATTTCTCTCCAATCTGGCCTTGAGTTCTCTTTCCAAACATTGCTCCAGAATGTTACTGGAATGATACGATCTTGAGAGGGCATCACGATACATATCAGATGATAATCTTGAGTTGTAAAGTTGTGCCAAAGGCAATACGTTGAGAGGCAATGGGATCTGCCAGCTACCAGTGAAGTGGTTCAGTTGTTGTACAGATGGTACCACATTACTACTAGTACTCATCATACTCATGTTGGTTGAGTTGTTATTGTTGAGAGTATGTACTGGTCGCTTCTTAAGAGGTACATTCTGTTTCTTTTGATCAGTGGTACCTCCAAGAAGGAGCATTGCCTTGACGGCTTCATCCTCATGACTGTCGGAAGACACACACCTAACAGGAGAGAGAGCATCGGCCGAAATCTCTTCCTCCTTCTTCTTGGTAGATGGCCTCATCTTCTTGACAGGCTTGTCACTGTTATTAGACGTTTCATCACCATCACGTTTCTTCTTCTTGGATATCTTCCGCTTCTGCTTTGTAATACCCAACGCCTTACACAAGTCATTATACTCCTTAACTTGTCGATGTACACCTCACGAATCTCCTGTGATATCTCGTTGAACACGGCCTTACCAATATCATCACATGCCTTCCAATTACTATTCATAAGCTTACTCAACTCTACGAATCCAATAGGACAATTCATACTCTTACGATGAGCACGTGTCTTCAAATCTCGTGCCTGTAGATTCTTCAGTTCGAAAGTAATACGATGACGACGGAGAGCATCTACCTCCGCTTGTGTAGACGATGTGGCGGCGGCGGCATCCGTGGCCGATGATGTATGGTACTCTTCTTCTAACCCTGGAGGAGTCTCGATGAGATGGCGTATGGCATCCTCGTTAACACTACCATCGGAGTTGGATGGCGATGATAATAGCCTGATAATGTGTTGCCTCTTATATCGATAAAATAGGTTGAATGCAGATAGTGGCCTCTTCGGCCTTTGGATATCGTTTGCTGTTAATAATGCGGTGGTTGGATTCATTGTTGTTGGTTTAATATAATAATAGATCGAGGTAGTATTATGTATTGCAATGGTAATCGATTCTATCTCATGTTAGTTGTTTTTAGCAATAAAGCGATATTTGGCCGTTTTTTGCTTTCGATGTGGTCTTTTTCAGCGAACCCCGTTTCTACTGCCAAGTGCGAGGGAATGTGGTATCCAAAAGGGCCTTAATAAGGTCTTGCCCACCAACCCATTACCACGAACTATGTAATGGCCTAGATGATCTCGAGACATACCGTATCTTCAAGCTTATGTACCTTTCAGTTTATTGTTTATGCGATGGTGGTGTTAAGTTGTTGGAGGAGAGACTCTTATTGGCCTTCTTGGTATGGAGCTGTATTGTAATTAGTATCACTACCTCGGGCAGTTGGTTGTAAATCCCTTCTCTATTTTCCTCCGAACTCCTCCTGCCATGACAAGGATAAGTAACTATTAAAAATCTCGTCAGCTAGGTCCATCATTCAATAATCTCTCTCTATAACTATTAGCACTACCAACCCCTTCGTTGTTATTTTGATCTGATATTGAAATATTGTGATCTCTACTATCATCATTGTCAGTAATGTTGAGGAGGAGGCAATGACGACTACCAGAAGTAATTGCACTAGGCTTGACCAATATGAATGCCCCCATAAATAACGTAAGCAATCCAATTGGATACATAAAGTAATTGATTGCTCCATCCAAATGCTCAAATGTATGATAGTGCACACAGCTCATTATACTAGCCGACAATACAAATGAAGTTACAAACATTGCAGCTGAGTATGTTGCGTCATACCGTTTCATACAAGAGGCTAGACATAACAAGCCGATGAAAGATGTTGCCATTGCCAATAATACAAAGAGGAAGAATGTTGTTGGTAGACTATCATCACTTCCAATGCCGTAGTTTGATATTGAATTGTTATTCTTGCTACTATTGTTTGCTAATTGATATATCGTCAATGCGTCTTTGAGGAAGTTCTGGAAACCCGTTATGGTACCGCCAATTGATCCCCAAGCTACCTTTTTCAACAGTGAATTCTTGGGAAATATCCATATAAAGATTGATAATTGTATAAGATATAATGTCATGAATATAATAAAGATATGAAATGACGGTTGATGATAGGATGCAATCACATCAGCCACATTTATATCCTCTCCATTTGTATGATCACCGAACATTGCAACTAACACTTCACCCAGCACAATGAGAGTACAGGCAATCTTTTGACTTTTGCCGGGATGTTCATTGACAACTATACCGGAGAACAAAACTACCCATACTAATGTCAATCCAGAGAAGGGAGCTAATATACTTGGACTGGCATACTTCATGGCCAATACACCACATACAGGATTAAGAAATGACATTCCTATCATACCGAACAGGTATAATAGCCATGATATTTGCTTTTGTGATAATAACTTTGTGTTCATGGTTGAGATGTGATTATTGTTGTATGGTATATCATCATTTTGATTGAAAAAGTATGTATCAGATGGAGTGTCAATATGATTATTACTAAATGATTCATCTTGTAATACTTCTAGCGGAGTAATTTGTTGGTTTGTCGAACTTTCTATTTCTGTATCTTGTGGTGGCGATTGTGATTCTTCTTCTTCATAATGCTGTTTATGCAAACTATTTGTTGGACTAAATACTTCTTCGTATGCATCTCGTATACCTCGGTATAATAACCGCTTTATACTCCTACTCATACTAACTTTGTGAGTATGTTGCTGTCCTCTTGCTGCATGATAGATCAGCCAAGATTTCCTAATAGCCAGCTTTGAAGCTCCGCCAATTATAGACGCCACTACAGATAACGTTATCCCTCGTATCCAATCATGAACTGATACTTCTGCTACATTATCTGACATGGTTTTTAATGATATCTGTACCATAAGCAATACACTTGCATGAGAATAATCATGGAAGAATAATCTTTCGAATTTGCAAAGATATCATATAAAAGATATCATAGGATACCGAATCTTTGAGTGGCATGCACATGAGCGCTACACTTAGACTTTGGGGGATACCTCTATGTGAAAATTGTCAGGATACCAAAGTAAAACCCCGAAACCTCAAACCAAAAATTGCAATACAATGGCCACCAATATTTGCTGGCCTAAAATTGCGAGGACAAAGTTGGACAATGCCTATATAAACCAAAATTGGCCACTGAATCGATTAATGATATCCATTTGCAATAAAAATGTACGTAGGAACAAGTATTTGCGAAATAACTATACTGATAAAGGACCACCAATATGTGAAACTAATACTACTTTATTGCAATAATCACCGAACGTAGGTTTACTCTACATATATATTTAAGCTATACTGCACTATTTATTTCGTCATAGATAATGTTTATATTGAATTGCAATATCAAACAGTTTTTACTTTTTAAGGTAATCTGTGTCAATTTTTAGTTTGAATTACCTTTAGTACCCAAAGTCATTTTATGGTTTCAGGGTTTTACTTCGGTATCCTGACAAATTTTTGACTGAGCGCTCATGTAGTAGTAGAGATTGACTTGTTGTCTAAGAATGAACTGTGTATGTTGCATATGTACCCTAGAGTAGTCAGATGAAGACTTGGATTAGATTATTGTGTAGTATTAAGATCAAGCTCACTATAGAAGAGAAGACAAAACATCCTCAGACTCAGATACTCAAGTGAACATATTATGATATGTCTCTCTTAACTAAGCCAGTAATATCAACTACACTTCATTCTGTTCTTGTCCCTCTCCGTGCAGTCGACTGAACTTTGTTTACTTTTACTTTTATCTCTCCTTTAACACACACCAACATACTTCTATCCTAATATCTCTCTTGCTAGTAGCAACTCCCCACTCATACCTAATAACACTAATATCTAAATGACTATCTTTGCCTATCATCCTCTCTTCTCCTTGGATAGGTTCACACCTACTTCTCATATCATAATCTCTTTCCTTATTCTTGTGAACCACTCAGGTGGCGACGGCTACCACTATTTTTACCAAACAAATACACAAGTAAGTCCAAGAGTGCTTCCGACTCCTCGGGATCTTCAGGTTCTTCTTGGCTGTCGTCCTTTACTTCAGTGGTTGGGCTTTCATCATTAGCATCATTCTGATCATCTAATTGACAAGAGCTGAATTCACCATTACTGATCCTCTTAAGATGACATCTTTGGATCGTTTCTAGCTGTGAGACAATGATTGGAGACTCGTCAAACAAGTTTCTAGCTTCCATATTATCCCCTTTGATTTCAGTAACGTAGCTATCCGAATTACCACATAAGTTGAAAAGATTTTGACCATCATGAGATAAACCACTTACGCCACCTTTTCTGAATGTGTTCGAGTATCTGCTGTTATATATCTCCAAATACTTGTAACATCCACATCGGACTGCTCGATCATAACTCATCTCAAAGAATAGACATCTATTCTTCCAAGGTTCTGAGCCGTCTACTATAACCTCTTTCCAGGACTGTCCGTCAATATCATATGATGGAGTAATGCCTGCATAGTCGAGTACTGTCGCACTTGTGTCTATGACTGATATTGGCGAATCAAATTTCATACCAGCAGATATCTTATTTGGATAATGAACAAACTGAGGTATCCGAACACCTCCCTCATATAATGACGACTTGCTATTCATGCCATGATCAGCCTTTGGAGTCGTGACGAGAGAAATACAAAAGTAGGTAAGCATAATGAGTGAGGACTTAGTGACTTGACTTGCATAACTTGTTACTTACCTGAAAAACAAATATGGTATTATCTAAGATATCCTGATCCTTCAATGCTCGAAGCAGAACACCCACAGAATCATCAACCCAAATGGCTCCTAAATCATTGTAGTCCTCTGCTCGATCGTAAATTGATTTCCTGTATGCGTCACAATCACCGCCATACTCTTCTGTCATACCAGGAATGTCTAGATCTGATGACAGTTTCCCAGCCGGAGTGTCTCTACAAGAGAAGTCTTTCAAAGCTCCTTCAACACTGATATCACTATGAGGCACTGTCGGATTAAAATACATGAAGAACGGATCCTCCGACTTCTCTTGTATAACCTTAACCGCCTCACTTGTCACCCATTCCATGTTATGACTGAAGCTTCCATCATTATAGGTTCCCATAAAGTGCTCATCTACAACCCATAGATTTTCAATATACAAGCCTCCAACTATATCGAATCCACACTCCTTCACTGAGCTTACTGCATTTTCATATGTATATGTATCTTTATCGATTTCAGTTAGATGCCACTTACCAAACATTGCAGTTCGATACCCATTGTCTCGAAACTGAACTGCAATATTTTCCTTTGTACAGTCCTGAGATTCGAGTTTGGTGTTAGGAATCACCACATGTTTCCGACCATCTTTATCATTACTAACTGCTCGGCTTGGATATCGAGAAGTCATTGTACTAAACCTCGACGTACCACACATTGCAGAGGTAGTGTATGCTTCCATCATCTGTATACCATTTAATCGTAATGATTCAATGTTGGGTAGTCCATAACTTGAAGTATCATGAGATTGGTTTGGATTGTCGGGATTGTTTGGAGGCGGATTCCAAATATCGTAGAAATGTAAGTCATCAGGTTGCATAATAATCACGTTTGGTCTATTTGATGTTATCGTCGTCGTCGACGACGACGATGATGGAGGTGTGTCATCAGCTCTCAAATTACGAGTATCGGCATTAGATGCATATGTAGAGGTGGGAAGTAGCAGAGAAGAGGCCGCGACGGCGGCTGCAATAGTCAGCTTCATATTGTTTGTACAAATGTGGTTTATGATATCACTGCCTTACTGAGATAATATGAGAGTGGGGGGGGAGATCTTTGGCTTCGTACAAGTAATTTTTGCTTTTGAACTACTACTCACATCATTGGCGCTTCAACTTTTGAGTATCTAAGCACAGCCGAGCACACATGTAATTGTCGTTGGCGCAACTTGCTTGCCACCATACGCCGCACGGACGTTTGCAATCAGGACTGCTTTTGATTGAATAGGAGGGTCAAGCAAGCAAATACTATACTGAAGAAAATTGGTGGGTGAGGTCGAGGTCTAAGTCGGCGGTGTGTGGCTGTGTGCGGTTCTTATGTCTTATGACTCAATCGCAACTAATTCTACCTAGGGAGGAAGGTGTGTTAGTGAAGATAAAAAGATTAGATTATTCTAGTAATCAGATCAAACTTGCTATCAAGAGAGTAAGTCTCCTCAACATGAACAATGATATCTCCTCTCGTTGTTGCTCAGCACTAATCTATAAATCTCCCTCTTAGACCCAGTTCTTCTAAGTGAACATATGATATGTCCCTCCTAGCTCAGCCAGTAATCTATCTCTTCATCAGACATTTCCTGTCCTAATCCAAACGATCCAACTCTATATGACAGATACAATCACAAGATGAGTTTTTGCTTACGAGCCGACTCAATACAAAATACAAGTGATTGATAAACAATTACATACACAACTTACACTGCAGTGAACACTTCCTTGAACTCATCTCCACTCTTCAACTCTCTCTTCATTGGAGGGAATGCTCGAATCTTTACATCTTTACTAACAGGACTCATACCTATACTCTCATCGGCATGCCATAAGTTGTGCATCCCATACAATCCTACCATTTGAATAGGACGTTTACTTGCTCGGGCAAGGAAGTATGCTCCTGGCAAGATAGGCTGTAGGCCTTGTTCCGGAGTGGGGTTAAGCTGGCCTTCAGGCAATATCAGTATGTCAAATCCCTCATTAATTGCTCGTTGTGTATCCTTCAACATTTGTTTAAAAGAAGCACAATTGTATACATTAGGGTTGCCATTACCATTGTCTTGTATGTCTATTGGAATAAACCCGGCCATTTTGAAGAGAATTCTTACGATGGGATTAGCATCCAACCCTTTCCAGTATATTGTTTTGATTGGTCTACGGTTCTTCCCTCGTAGCTCTTCATCTGCAGCAAGGAAAACAAAAGTATCCAACATGGAGACATGATTCGAGACCCAAATTGTAGGAGAAGGATTGTCTGTAATATAGGGCGTTACATTTATATTCATAAACGGTATCCAGCGATGTAATGTCTGTGCACACTTCTGACCAACTTGCAATGCTTGATGTTCACTCTCTGTCTTGTTCAAGATACCCATTTTAGTTTGTACATATGTTGGAAGTAAAGATAATGGCAAGAAGGCGCACATGTGTGCAATGTAAGCTATCATACCATACTTTGTCCACAACGATCCGAGCGGAGATAATGGCCGCTTCTTCGATAATGATGATACTATTGATTGTTCTTTGGTCTGTTCATTGTTATTCGGTTTGATATCACTCCAATTCTGAGGATATTGATACCCAACATTGCATTGGGTGAGCAATCGATGAGGATGACTTTGTAATTGAAAGGAATGTACATGTTGTGCTGCAAAGGCAACACACAGTGATCGAATGACTTGGTGGCGTTTGTTCATATTCTCTTTTGGTTTTTATGGTGATTTCCTTCTTTTGATGAGAGCACCATTGAACGAGAAGCCAAACAAGAAAGATTGTTGATCTCCATGAAAGGAAACCAAGACCAACATGAAGAGAGGAGTTCTCATTTTTCTGTCAACTATCTATAACTCATCATAACAACCCATCATGAAGATCATCTCTCTCCTACTACTTGCGGCGGCCGCTTGTCCATTGGTCAAAGCCATCCCATATCATCCGTCTTCAACTCATGCATTTACATTCAAGAAGAGCACAAAAGATACACTTCTCAAACTACGAGGTGGAGACCTCGGTCCAATATCCAGTGATGCACTAGCCAAAACATTCGGTGTTCTCGCTATAGGAGATGCAGTTGCTGGTACAGTTGCACCCATTGAAGTATGGGATAAGTTTGGTATCAAGGTCGAACCAGGAAGTAAAGGAGAGCATTATCTTGGGCATGGTATCGGCTCATCAGCATCTTCTCTCGCTGTGACAAGCTTGCTTGCATTAACAGAAATAACATCAATAGAAGAGGCAATTGGATATGGTATACTCACTCGTTGTGCGTATATGACAGAAATGTTATTGACAAATAAGTATAAGGAGTTGGGCGTGCCCACAACACCTCATATATCAATCTATCTCATTCTTCTGGCAGCTGCTTTTGGATTAGTCAGCGGCAATTCTGACTATGTTGGTTTGGCCAAGGTTGTATCTATTGTACTAGCCGGACATGGTGGCTTGCTTTTTCTTAATCCAAGGATTGATGGTAAGTGGCATACTTGTTATAGGTGTGACCTACTTGTAGTATGATGTGCTCTTCTCTGTACCATGCAGCTCACTGATCACTTTGTCTATTATAAACGCATCACAGATGACGAGAGGACAAAGAAGATGGCAAAGATTGACGGTGGATACATGTTCATCAGCTCATTCTACACTGCTCTATTATCATTTGGAGTGGACCCAATCGCTTCAATGGGATATACTGCCATCTTTTGTATTCCATTATTCCTATCTGTGTTCGATCTTATCGACGATGAGGATCAGCTTTTGTTTGGTCTTAGTACTCAGGCATGGGCATTTATCCTTGTTACATTCATTGGTACATCGGCGTATGGTATGTTGGAATAGAGCATTATGTTTTGAGTATTGTGAAGAGTCTCTTCTGATTACCTAACTCAAATAGCTCTGTGGTAATTGTTCCTACCTTCTCAACTTTTGTTGGTGTTAGTTGTATTACTATTATATCAATCGCCTTATGAACAAATCACTGAAAATATGTTCAGTCGGTACGTTGCCATCCATCGCCGTTTGATTCTTTGCAATTACTAAATTATAATTATTCTCATTGTTTTGTAGCTACTACTAATATCGACACTGATATCTACTGATACACTACTACTTCTCGAGAACTCTAATGATGGCTGGAGTTTTGTGGACTTTTGATGTTAGTTGTTTCACATCATCTCTTTCGTTTTGCCTTAGCGTCTTAGCTGCCGCCGCCACCGACGATGGCAAGCGAGTTACCTTGACAATATTCTTGTTTTCTTTGATACAGTATGAATTGATGTAAACTGTTGTTATCTCATTCATAATATTTTCTATGATGTCTGCATGCAGAGTCATGATTGCCGAGCCGGCCTTCAAAAGGATACCAAGACATAAAGAGCACAAGCAACACAAAATCTCAATCTCAAACATGAACTAACCAAACCATATTAAATAAGCACAATGACAAAGTCAATCCGCATCCTAGTATTATTCTTTTTATCTCATATTACATATATTATTGCAGATGATAGCGGCGGTGAAGGGGCCCTGAAGAAACTTCGTCGTCGAGGAGCTGAACATTACAACTTTTTGCAATCAATTCTTGATGGCACATCTCATGAGGATGAAGAATATGCAGTTAGTGATGATATTGAATTAAGGGCCGGGGATAGGATGTGTGTCAGTGGTTATATAATGGATCACTTGTGTATCAGCTTAACACATTTTCTTGATAATAACGATTCCAATACTTTAGCAGAGCCCGAGAATCATAGCATACACTGTTTATTAGAAGTTGACGAATGTTGGCAGTCTGGATATGTTGTACTATCTAACCGGAAGAAAAATGGTCAGACATGTTTAGGTGTTAGAGTTGATGATGAAGGTGTTCAGTTAATTAGGGATTATGGATTTAAGTTGGGATCCTCAGCGTATTTACCCGATGGTTCTGAAACTGAATTCTGTCAGGACAATCCATGGTCATGCTGTGAGGAATGTGAAGGAGATGAAAATGCGCCCAACAGAGGTTTAATGGCTACTATCCGAGGTACTGTAAAACAGTTAGGAGATGGAACTGCTAGTATGTCTGGCACACCAATCATCGGAGATATTGAAATATCAGATGAAGGCTGTACCAGGATGGAAAGGAGACGCCGGTTCTTACCAGTTTGTTGCGAGAATGAAGATTGTTCATAAGGAGGTTATAGATATTAAGAGCGATATTGTATAGACAGTGTAAAGGCAACCCAAAAGTGTTTATAGATTCATACCTCCGGCATATCCAAAGCCAGCTCTTCCATATCCATCACCACCTTGTGGTTGAATAATATCTGAATGACTCTCATCTTGCATAATCTTTAAAGTTTGATCAACAATCATCATTGCATCTGAAATTTGTTGTATTCTTTCCAATCCTACACATTTACCACCGCCTGGTCCACATTCTAAATATCCATATAACTCCTCAAACCCTAATGCTAATAATATCCCTCGTGCACCAGTATTATATATTTGTTGTTGAAAGATGTTATTACCGATTCGCAACTTTCTATACTTTGGTTCATCTGGATGGAGACATATGTTTTTGAGATATTGTAATGTCCGTTTGGCAGAAGCGATGCCATTGCCGTGATAGATTGCATCTTCTCGCTGTAATTGTTGACAAGACCATTGAATTGCTTCTGTTATTTGTGTAGTTGTAAAGGAGTTGCTGTTGCTGTTTTGTAGTTTCAAAGGAGGCTCTGGCAATATTGAATCTTCTACCCAACAAACTGGTTTGAATACTCTTCCAGTACCATTTTCGCTTGATTGCAAGACATGATCAGCAGGTACATCTCTTAATATAAACTTTTGCATCCCTTCATTACTATCAGATGTTGTTGTTTCGGCACCTAAAATGCTTGGTATAACACGAAACGGTACATACTTTAGTAATACTTCCCCTTCATGACTGTTTCCAACTCGAAATGTCCAAGGGTGGCCTATAAACGTTGTTTGGGTCCATGTTCCACCCTTGTTTATACTGCCTTTGTGCACTTCATTACCCTTGTGATCAATCCAATACACATCAATTAATGGATGAGATGTCTGATTAACAACTTCAATATAGACTGGAATTGCTCCTCGTTCAGAGGATGGATGCATTGGTAAGATTGCTTCATGATATTTAGTATTGTTTGTGTTGTTTGTTTCATATGAGTAGAATGGTACTGCATATATCCTATACAAAGATGTGATTGTGGAATGCCATTGATAATATCCTTTCAAACCTGGATGATTCGCTTGACTTTTAAGTTCAATTTGAGGTGGCTCTGGTTGTGGTTGCGGAGAACTAACTGAAGGTTCTTCAGATATCGACTTTGGATTAGACTTCTTCTTCTTCTTGCCCCGACATATACCTCCAAATTCACCAACTTCTTCCTGTTCATCATCGTCATCTTCATTAGGCTCTATTTTGTTAATCAATGCATCATAATTGCGGTTTGCAATATTGTTTATTCGGCGTTTAGGTTTCTCTTCTAATGACTGTGCATCAGATCCCAACACTTGACCGTCTTTCTCAATTGCAACAGCATCGTCACCGCTAGCATCATCGACACTACAATTGCCAACAGCTCCTCTACCACTTAAATCATCTCTTAATCTATCAATTCCATTAATGATGTTATGTTGTCGCTGACGTATTGTAATAAAGATGTGTATTATAATTGCAACAAATAGAGTTGCTATTAAAAGTTTGATATTTTCAGGTAATTGTTGTATAAATGATGGTGGAGATGATAGATTGTTAATCCATTCCTCATTATTGTTGTTGTTGTTGTTGTTACTACTATCCATTGTATCAGCCTAATTATTGTATGTAGCAGCCTTTATCTATATCTACTATATCAATATCAAACCATAGGTAATACATTCAGTCTATTAGGTAGGGTATTGTATTGTTACCTATACGATAGCAGCTCAAACTCAACGGCACCTCTCATCTAACCATATCGTATCGTACTAATTTTGCGATGTTACAAGTGTAACCTATTTGGGGGGCATACAGTGAGCCCGCGGCAGCAGCGTTAAGCCCACCGCAGGTGCCCCCGGAGGGCTAGCCCACGCAGTGGGCTGTATCTAATCAATTTACGCGTAGATAACTAGTTCCACCAGATTTAGGTAGGTACACATCTAAGCTTTTTTGTTAGTCAGGTACACCGTCTGTCCGTCTGTTAGGTACACAAAGTGTACCTAAAACCAAAATATGCGCAGATACCTGGCTGTGAAAGTGGTCTTTTCCTAGTAGTTTATTAGGAAAAGTCACGAAGTAAAGTACTACCTCCATATATTTCTGTTTTAGGTACACATCGTGTACCTAATCCTTGAGCTCATAACCTGCTTTGCCGACTCTTCTTTAATATCTTTACTTCCTCATTACGAGGCCGCCGGAGGCTGCCGAGAGGCAATATACCATCGTATCTTCGAGTATTATGCATAAAGAGAAGATATTTACTCTATTTTGCTATAGTTGATCAATGATACGTCTATTTCTATGCAAGTCTAGATAGAGCACATATTCTACCATTTTAGCATTGTACTGCTTCTACATACGTATGATATGTGTATCTAGGGTATGATTTCATAGTTTTAGTATCTAATAATGTGTAGAATCTACTTTATTGCTTTATGTATTGGTTTGGGGTATGTTGTGGGATGGTTTTCATGCATTTTCTATGCATATGTTGTTTTGTTTAGCATACGAGCACATTGCAATCCATATACATTGTTTTTGTCAATAAATTGATTAGTACACCCTTCTAGTAGATCAATAGTACTCATCAACCACCCCCTTCATCATTTGTAAAGCAGAATGATATAACAAACCATTTTGTGCATATCATGTGTGCATTTTGTACATCAACCACTATCGGATCCTCTAAATATCCCCATACGGCCAAACCATACTAGATATTTAGTAGAATCCATTGATATACACCCCTAGTACCACATTTTATCGACAAATGAGTAAGGTAGCGGATGTCATCGATACGGCTGTATGTCGATCATGGGAGGTGTATAAACACAATCGGGTACTTGAGTAATATATAATCGTTGAGGGGTATCGCGTAGATATGTGTTAGATAACGCATAGCCTTCATAATTGGAGTCGGTCTCTCGATGCATCAACTGCTAACATTGTTTTGATGGGCAGATAGAAGTATACATTTCGTAGTAACTAAGGTAGTTCATATTATAGATCTCTTTGAATATCATAACTGATAATATCGCTATGACGTGTCTACAGTAGTTTGTTGTCAACTATTGTAGCAATGGAGTATAGCGTAGTAGAAGATAGGAGATGGATAGCGTATGATGACAGTCTTTGAGAAAAAAAAGTGAGTGATGAGCGGCGAAGCCGCTTCAACTCACAAAGGTTACTACCTCACAAGTTACTTAGGTAGTTACCTTGCTTATTATTAGGTACACTATGTGTACCTAAACATATCCATGAGTAGATAGTCTATGGAAAGGTATCCTTTTGAACACCTGCAATTCACCTATGTATGATATATCCAAACTCTTGAAGCAATTATGTATTAGTTATTGTACTCGACACGGCCAAGTCATACGAGAAGATTGAAGATCATAACTTTCTTTCAAATGGTAGTGGTCAGGTGACTGTGATCTTGAAGTCAAAGAGCCACTACCACTCAAATGGTGCTAAAACCTGATCTATTGACTATCTGCGTCTATAAATGTACTATTATAATCAATATACATAATAATTAGATTTATCTTTATACCAGTAAAGCTATGTAAAGATGATATGGTTAACCAAGAGGGCAGTTTTGTATGTGCATCGCTTTTGATTGAAAAATTATGAGAGTTTGTAGATATCGTAGTTTGTTGAAGTATTGCTTGCAAGATGGTATTACTGCTGCTGCTCAAACAATAGCTGCTAGAGTAGGTAAGTTGTTTGGTATGGTATGTTCTTTGTATATGAATATGAATGTTGTTTGGTTGTTGATACGATGATAATTGTATGGTGTCTACAAACTAGAGATAAAAAGGGCATGCTCTTTTGCAATGAGAACATAACACACACGATCGATAGCATACTACCTATTGCAGGTACCTGTTTATATATAATCCTCATAGGTAACCTCATATGTATAATGTATTGGCCTTTGGTATCGTATGATAATATGATACTTTTTATTATATACTCAAGCATTTCATTAAATATACTCAAGCAAAGAGAGCGAGAGCAGAGGTGCACCTTGTTGTGATTTTACAACTAAACCTCAACACTATCTTCTTTATCTATATCTCTATATTCCATTGCAGTTTTAAGTATTAGAGGATTATGATGTCTGACGAGGATATTAAACGAACATCGATAGGATCGATTTCTATTCGGTCTACAGCTTCTGAAAACAATAACAATGGAATGAGTACTTTAGAATCAGTATCTCACTCTACAAACAACAATACTGACACTGATAACAACACCAATACTGCAACAACCACACCCACCGGAACAGCAAATCGACGTGCATCAGTTGAAACGATAGAAGATCAAACAGGACCAACACCGCCGCCACCCATGATACAAGATGCAATCCAAAAAGCAGAAGAAAGTAATGAAGAATTAAGAGTGAATGAATTACAACGTCCTAGACCATTTCGTTATTCTGATATAGCAAATGATAATGACGATGAAGAAGATGATATGGATACAATTGCTAAAAAGATTGCAATGTTTGAAAAGCAGATCTCAACAAGGGAAGTGAAGGAAGATATTAGAATGTCCCGACAACAACAGAGCAAACCAGTTAATTTAACAAATGTTTTAACTGATTATGATGACGATGATACAATTGCTAAAAAGTTGGCTAAGTATGGGTATGATAATGATGCTGATGGAGATAGGAAACCGGCTGCTAGGGGTGGAACTGTTGTCAGTGTTCCACCAGCACCGCCTACAGCAAGATTATCAGCAGCATCAACAGGAACTTCTCAAGAAGGCCAAGAAGACAATATTGATATGGCAGATGCCATTAGAGAGTTTGCACTACTAACAGCCGAATCTAGATCCCTAAGAAATGAAATAGTTCGTTTACAGACAAGCGTGCCAAGGGATTTGGAAGTATATAGTAGAAGAGTCACTCGTGACCTAGAATCACAACTAGCTTCGGTGATATCATCTCAGCTGACACAATCACAACAACAAATATCAGTGGCATCCGGTGATATACTCAATGAACAAGAAGTCATACCAGAGGCGTCACCAGTTATCCATGAGGCAGTAACTGATGCTTGGATACATGATAGTTCACGTCCCATCACACCTGATGATCCTGCTGTTATAACTGATGCAGAGTTGGTAGATAGCCTTGATCATCCACCGATATATCATCAGCCAGTTTACAGTGCACAAAGATTATCATTTGAAGGTGAAGAGACTATGCCGCACCATTGTCGACGAGTTATTAAACAAAATCGAAAGAAGTTGACAATAGTTGGATTGATCTTCTTATTGGCTGTGGCATTTATAGCCTTGGGAGTAAGCGGAGTATTTACATCAGAGCCACAGCCGATGATTCTCGTAGCCGAGTCAACGCCAATGCCTTCAGTTAGCCAAGTTCCTACTTTATCACCAGCACCGACGTCAACAAAAGCACCCAGCTTGTCCCCGTCTACCTCATTATCCCCAACAGAAACTTGTTTTTGGATTGATATAACGATAGAATACGATGATGATCCGCATGAGACTTCATTTGAACTATGGAGAAGAGAAAGTGGAAGCGGCAGCAACACAATGGAAGAGGTGCTGGTATACAAAAATGAAGGAAATCATGGGGACTCAGTGTATAAGAAATCCAAATGTCTCCAAGAAGGTGAATATGAGTTTACAATTAAAGACAATGCAGGTGATGGAATATGCTGTGGTGTCATGCAAGGCAATGGTCACTATAATGTTACGAGTAATGGAATCCTTATAGCTGAAGGAGGAGAGTTCAATCGGAAGGAAACGTCGCTCTTTATGATTCCATTTGTGAATGAAGAAGAGGTCTTGATTCCTATGACTTCCTTCACTGAACAAGAAGATACAAATAATACAAATGCATGCGAAAATATCACATCAAGGAAGAACTGTATCAAGTCCAACAGCAATTGTGTATGGGATACTACTGCAGAAACTGGCCCAGTGTGTGTACTGTCTGGGACTCGTAGATGAAGATCGGGATCATATCTTCAACACAGATAATAAGAATATATAGATAAGAAGATAGTAGGTCAACACCAATAGGGTAAATGTAATTTAAGATCTAGGTACTACAATGATTATCATACATCTATTATACATTATACTACTATTGCTCCTCTAAATGACTTTTAAGGTATCATTCGGATAGCCAGCTTCCACCTTGTACTGTTCAAACAGACATTTCAGAGCATTCGTATATCTATCCATTAACTCCTCTACTTGTTCAGTTGTTGGATTCTCAATACGCTTACATGTATTCTTTTCTCCACATACATTTGGCTCGGTTGTATCCTTAACAGGATAGATAGGGTTCCCGAGCACCATTGAAAGTTGAGGATTGTAAGGAATAGGAAGAAAATATTGTCCATAGTATAGGGTAAGACCTCCTCCGAGCTTTCGAGAAAGAGACTCCATCATTGATGCAAATGTGTTCTTAGTATCTTCTTTTGATTTGTCTTGCCCAATTTCGACTGGTGCTAGTTGATCTAGCATATCACTTGCACCAAATACATATGCCGGATAGATGACTGCTCCAGTTTGTAAAGCTAGCTTCAGAAGACCATATCTCCTTCCGTAGATTGTTTGTACCTGTGAATCATCACTTTGCTTTCGACGGTGACTTAAAAAGATCTCAGCCACGCCTCCTGGTAATATGAATAGATTCTGACCATGAACTTGCATTTGATTCATGATTGCCTTCTTTTTCGTAGATCCGACTGACATGTATTGAAGAAGATGTCGAAGAACTGGGAGAATCAGAGCCCCATCTGTCGTGGCTCCATATCCGTACATGTTGGGCAGTAGCTGGTCACAAATTGCCGCCCAAAGGAAACCATGTAATGGTATGATAGCATGTGGATGCATAGCTACGATACTCAGTCGTTGTTCCTTCTTTGCAATCTCATTCAACTTTGTTGTCATATTATGATGAAAGTTAAATATGCCGTAGAGCATTTGACAATATCTTCGAAACTTTAACCAGGGAGATACAGGGTGAAGAGCTAAGAAGATGTTGGTACAGAACAGTAATGCAGCTGCTTGAGGATGGAAGTAATATATAAAGAATGGAGAGAATAGTAGTAAAGGTCCGATGTAGAACGATGCTGTGCATAATGTTACGAACATCCATGCAATATATTATGGCGATGATGGTTGATAATCTACATGATGAGCTTTAATAAGAGTTGGAGATAGACCATGCTCTTCAGTAGCTGCAAGCTTCTTCTTCTCCTTCACCTGACGTCGTTGTTTGATATTACTTGGAGCACACATGATTAATCTCTTTGTAATCTCTTTTTGCTACTATTGATGCGACTAATCTTTGCAAAGGTTCACTTCACGTACTTGTGTACCTATTGTTATTCAATTTTAGAATATGATGAGTAATTGACTAATAATTCTCTTGATATTTCACTGCATCAATATCGACTATACTGATTAGATATCTATCTTCTATATCTACTTCTACTACTAATTGTTCTTTGTCTACTATCGTTCTTCACTCGACTTCTTCCACTCATCAATCAATAACAAATCATGCAAAATAAAGAAATGTTAGGCGATTGAACGGATATCGCCAGTGGACTCCCCATTACATTTTCCTACTTCACTTCTCAACATCAAAGTGCCATCATTAGTAAGGAGAGGCGGCAATAGAGAATAGAAGAGCGGATATCAACGCTAATAATATCATAAAGGAGAGTATTTGAACTACATAAAGTTTCGGTGTGCATAATAGGGTGTCAAACAACTTAGTACTAACAAGATCAAGTTGATACTAAACCTGTGAGAATTCTACCGCGAAAACTCTAATCAATAGAGTACACAATGCGTATCTTCTTACCAGACGATCGTAAAATAGCTGCCAAACCTACATCTAATACATCATCACCTAAATCAACATCATCATTATCACCTAAATATTTAGCACCATCATCATCTCAAGCTACGATACAGACCTCAAACAAAAAGGAAGACAAGGAAGATCGACATCAACTACAAGAATTTAACGTGAAAGAACATCACGATCTAGAGTTAGAGGAAGAAGAGAGACCATATAAGAAACTAAAGAGTGATTTCAATAATAGTATTATGGGTGGCGGTGGTAGATTGACTAGCAGTAGCACTGCCAACAATTCCAAATTGAAAAGTAGTTCAGCCCATTCTTCTGAGAATACACAGCAACAACAGCAGGGACAGAGAAATAATGACACTATTGCTTCATTGGATTTACGGGATGATGAATTGAATAACGATAATAACCATAATGGGTGAGTGCGTTTTTGTTGGGGGGGGGGGGGGGGGGGGTATGTTGTTATATATTTGGTTAGATGACATTGGGATTGAGATGGTATATTTTTGCATGTGCTTATGCAGGGGAAGAGGTTTTGTTAATACAGGGAAATTTACAGGAAGGAGGGTATGTGGAGTATGATGAAGGGATTTACGGGGAGAGATATTTGCATGTTATATTTCTGTTATATTTCTGTTGCTAATGTTCACTCCCTAATTCATCTTCCACACATTGTAATACAGCCCACATGCTGCAGTAGCCGCGGCTGCATCTTCTCCCCTTCGTAGCACAATCTCTTCATCTACTAACAACCGAAGAAATGATAATAATTTGATGAACCCCGAAGATGATTATCTTGAAGAATCCAAACAATCTTCTTCTCAATACATCTTTTTGGGCAAGTCTAATACTAATGATATGCCCGCACCTCGTCTCAATGGCCCTATCCCGGGCAGTGCAGACGATCCCGCCACCATTTCCAAATCAAGTCAAGAGTACATAACCATGAATAATGGTAGTGGTAATATTAACGTGGGTGATGAGAATGTTTCTGTCCTATCTCGATTCATCCACCTATTGCGTACCCAACATAAACCACCCCTTGATATGGTAGAAATGGACGGAGATGGGAATTGTCTCTTCCGTGCTATATCCCTATCAGTTTATGGTGATGCCACGATGCACGTAGAAGTACGCAGAAATTGTCTAGACTTTATGGAAAGAGAGGCTGATCATTTCCGATCCTTCGTTGCAGATGAAGACTTTGACGAGTACATCGCCCGTAAGAGAGTAGATGGTGTGCATGGAAATCATACCGAAATCCAAGCAATGAGTGAATTGTACAATAGAAGTATTGAAGTGTTCGTCCCGAAAAATGGCATAGAGCCAATCAATATCTTCCATTCAGAATATAAGAGTGCTGATGCACCCATTAGACTTGCATACACGGATTCCAATCATTATAATGCCGTGATAGATCCCTTGCTTCCAACCGCTGGACTCGGCCTTGGGTTGCCAGGGTTACAGCCTGGGTTAGCTGATAAATTACAATTAGAAGAGGCCAAAAAGGTTAGTGATGAAAGCGCTATGGAAGAGAAGATGAGATTGGCAGTAGAGGAAAGTAATAGAGCTTCCAAGGCAAGAGAAGAGAATGAGTTGAAGGAGGCATTACGAAAGAGTAGTGAATTGACCACGAATGTGGATAGTGATGACGATTTGTATAAAAAGAAGGCCATGTATTTGAGTGAATTAGACCAAGCTGATTTCGACTTAGAGCAAGCAGTAAGTGAATAATCTGTGTTGTGCTTTATTCTCTCTCGATGTGAATTGTCTCTCAACTGAACTGTTACTTGATTCTCTTTCCTCCAACCATCATACAGGTTCTTGCAAGCTCTTTAGAATCCTGGCAAGAAAGGAAACCATCATCAAGACGAGGTTTGGACGGGCGTAGAAGTCGATTCAATAACTCTCCCCGAAGTCACCGTTCCTCATCCAACTCGCCTACATTTAGATCATCACCTCTTACCGCCAGTGCTACCGCCGCATCTTCTTCTTCCAATTATGCTGCAGCCGCTTCTTCTTCTGCTGCCGCTGCATCAAGTTCACAAGCTACGACTGCTCCATCAAACAACTCTCTCACAACTGCTGATGAGTACCCTGCATCAGTTCAAGAGCTTGTGATGAATGGATTCGAGTTATCGAAGGTGTTGCATGCATATAGTCTAATTGGTGATAATTTTGATGATTTGTTATCTTTCCTACTATCATCTGCAACATGATGTGGGGTGAGATTGCACATAATGATAAAGTAAATGTTCTATTATTATAGATATCAGTAGTGTGTTTACCACTTAGCAAAAAGTAAATTATTGAGCACTAGCATATGGATGAAGTAGGTTGGCACCGCAATCACTAGCATATCAGGAGAAACTAGAGTTACTTAAATATGATACAACAAACTGACAGTATCCTAAACACGTCTATTTTATTATGAATTAAGTAGGATCTCATATCTTATACAAAACATGAACTTCAAGACAAGATAGATATGAGATTTATAGTGCCAAACTAAGCATGAGAGAAAAGGAAGCAACAATGCCAACCAATACCAGAGATGTTGGTCGTGTCATCTTAGATGAGGATGTCTTTAGATCGTTCTGCCACTTGGTATACCAATCTTCTTCTTGCTTTACACCATCGGAAGTAGCGCTATCTAGATTCCACTGAGTATTGGCTATTCCATAACTGTACTCGGCTTGTGAGTTTTCTCCTGTTGCACACTGGCTAACAAAGGCAAAGCAACTCTGACTGCCAGGACACTCTCCTGATGATCGACTTGGGCAAGGTGTGTTGCAGTCAGCACCTTCGAAGGTATCACCACAGAAGAACAAGTTTTCTTGACATCCAGTGTGAGCAAAGCAAAGTTGATTGCCTGGGCAGTCTTCTGAACTTCCACTACTACAAGACTGAGTACACATTTCCGCGGCATCCATCCAAGTAGCACCACAAGAGAAACTTTCTCGAAGACCACATCCTGTACCCTCAAAACATTGCTGGCCATTCGGACACTCAGAGTCTTCTCCGGATTGACAAGCGATGGCGCATTCTGATGATGCTTCTTCCTTGGTTACACCGCAGAAGTAGTCTTTCATTGGTACATCACCAGGGTCAACCTCATGTGTTCCGTCCTCATTTGTTGCTTCACAGGTAGTATAGGCAAAGCAACCTAACCCGTCAGGGCACTCGTTTGAACTTCTACCCGGACAAGCATGGACACAGTTCGAACTTGCATCCTCAAAGCTTTCACCACAGTAGAAGGATTCACTCTTGGCACAACTAGTCCATGCAAAACAGGCTTCGCCATTCTCACACTCAAGAGCATCGCCACTAGGACAGGGAGTTCCACACTTGTCTGAGGCATCGAACCATGATGTTCCACAGAAGAATGATTCCTTATTCGCACACTCAGTGTTGCCGAAGCACTGTAAATCTCCAATACATTCCGAATCTTGTCCACTACTACATGGAATAGAACAGCTCATGGCAGCATCTTCCAAGGAAGAACCACAGAAGTAAGTATTGGGGGGATATTCAAGCTCTGGTGGCTCTTCATCAGCACCGGCAGCAGGTGATGATTGAGCAACCATGTCGTTGGTAGCATCTTCTTCTTGTTCACTCAAGTTTACTGTCACTGTAACCGTCGTTGGGCTGTCATCACTATCGGTAGCGGTAGTTGATTGGCTTACAGGAGCGGACTGAGCTACTGGCTGACTTTGAGTAGCAGCAATCATGGCAGAGTTGTCATCAGCATCCCGACAACAAGTTGTACCAAGTGCGGCCTGTCCAGAAATACATTCAGGATCACCTTCTTGGTATTCAATGGCCATGAAACTGTAAGCCGTGGCACAGTCAGAGAGCTCTTGATTGAACATGATTGGATTGTTGATTCCAACTTGATTTGGTTTGCACAGATTACATGCCGCGTAGTAAGGACTGACTCCTGGACTCGAGGCAACAACCACTGGTTCGGCTGGACTTGATTGTGCAACAATCATTGGCTGTTGAACATCAACTGTAGCAGTACAATCGGCAATGAAGCATCCCTGGCTTGAGGGACAATCATTGGCATCATTACATGGCTGAGCGGAACTACAGTCAAATGGCCAAGAGGTGGCACAAAAGGCAGAGTCCGAGACAAGAATGCTTGGGGATGACGAAGTTGAACTACTCTGACCCACACCACTATCAGGAACACTAGTCAAGTCCGCAAATGTTTCAAGTAATGAAGCCTTGAGGAATTCGACATAATCATCCCGGTACCCAGAGTTGGAGAATGGGTGTACGGCAATATCCAAGGCACCAATATCGGGACTGGTTGAATCATATGTCATATCTTGCTTGAAGGTAAATGTTGTGCTTGGGGATGATGAACAATCTCCGTATGAAACTTCAGTAACCTCCAATACTGTGGCAATATTAAACACATGCGTCTGAGTAGCATCACTCGAAGTAGCATCGTTGTAAAAAGTCTGCTCAAACATGGCCGTGAGGTACTCCCATTCAGAAATCTGTTTAGTATCACGTAAGCACACTCCGTAAAGTGTCATCTTAAGTCCTAACAGTTCAGTTGGACCATAACTTGAGGAGGTAAGAGATTCACTTGGCGCCTCGTAGTCACCAGCCAAGGCTGCACCGAGAATATTCTCAGCATCATTACCAGCAGAAAATGGCTTAATATCCATATCACTACCATTTGGCACATAGTAACACAAGTCATCTCCAGGACATTCACCAGAAGGACATCCCTCGCCGCTATTGTGACAGAAGAAGTCCTTATACACTGGATTGGGAGCAGGAACAGGAGCAGGCGGTGTGGGCGATGGTGGGGTAGGAGGTGAAGGCTGACTGTTTGTTGATGATGAAGACGATACTGGCGGTGTTGGTGGAGAGCCTCCAGCTGAACTGTTAGCCGTCATCGGACTTGAAACATCCATACCCACTGATCGTGTATCGAATGGAATAGGTATCATAACAGCCGATACACTTGCGAGATCACCAAAAAGCTCATCATCATAATCCCACAAGTATTGGACATAATTATAACGATCCGATGGACTGTCAAAAGGATCTTGAACAAGATCCTCGACATTTCCACTGGGCGAAAGTAATGTCTGAGTATATGTGAGTAGATAGGCTGATTCACCAAGCTTCCTTGTTCGTAACTGACGTCGACCTGATGCTAGATTCATTGATGTGACATCATACTCGTTGGTAACACCAGTCTCTTGTTGAAAGTATGACGCAGTGGCGTCTTCCCAAGCAACCAGTTGGGCGGCACTGAAGGAGTTTAGACCATACAATGCCATACGAAGATTATCAACTGCAACACCAGGAGCTTGAGCAGGAACTGGGGCCGGAGGCGGATTTGATGATTCAGCTGCGGGTGGGGGATTTGATGATTCAGCTGCGGGCGGAGGAGGGTTAGAAGATTCGGCTGCTGGTGGAGGATTGGATTCGGCTGCTGGTGGAGGAGGGTTTGATTCAGCTTCAACAGGTGGTGGATTCGATTCAACAGGAGGGGGTGGCGGGGGGCTTGATTCAACAGGAGGTGGCGGATTGGACTCAACTGGAACAGGCTCAGACATGGCTTGTGGCTCTTGAGGTTCATTGACTTCCGCACTATCGGCATCAACAGATACATTTGACAACTCCTCTTGAGGTTCATTCACCTGAGCATCATCGGCATTCACTGATACATCTGACAACTCATCTTGTTCCTGTGGAGCTGACATCGACTCAGCGACAGGCTGTTCAGAATCTTTTGCCTCATCAATGTTAACAGTAACTTCCAACATCATGTTGATGTCATCTTCTTCCTCTTCTTGTACCTCTTGAGTGACGGGGGTAGACGCCCACGCATTACATTCAACCTCGGCCCAACATGAACCGACGGCACACCCACCACCAGTCGGGCAGGGAATACCACAACTTGTGGCATCGAGATATGTCTCACCACAGAACATCTTGGTGGAATCCATCTTAACGAAGCCAGGAGCAGACACTCCTGTTGTAGTACAGGGTGACTCTTCGAAGCAGGTGCTACCATCTGGGCATTCATCTCCATTGGGGCAACGTTGTGGACACTGCAGTATGGATGTGGTGTTGAGAAAGATACACAAGTTAGATACCAACTCAATCAATCAATACAACACATCACAAGTCAAAACAACAAGAAATATATACTTACAAACTCCATCATATGATTATAACTATTACCACAATACCGTTTATTAGGATCACCCTTAGTCTTCACACCAAATCCTTCAGTTTGACATATCATTGGTTCATTCCCAGTCAAATCATAACAGGTACCAAAGTATCCACATTCCTCATCAGTACCCTCGGGACATTTCTTACCACAATTTTCTAATACATCATTCCAGGAATTACCACACCATAAGTTATCTGGGTCGACTGGGTCTTTGATGCCCACGCCTGGCTCGGTACAGACAACTTCTTCTTCGGACATATTAAAACATGTCATGTCAGGACCACATTCGTCATCGGTACCACCTTCACATGGCATGGGACAATGTTCAACTAAATGTTTATAACTCTTGGCACACCATAATTTACTCTTTAATTCCTCATCTGCTTGAATCTTTGCATCTGTAAATGCACAGGGTGAATCAGCCCAACATGTCTCGCCGGATGGACATTCCTCATCGGTACCGTTGGGACATTCTTGAGAACATTGGTATGGCATATCTTCTTTGGTTGGGGCACACCAATTGGTTGATACACCTACCTTGTATGTTTGGGTACAGGATGTTAGTCCGGGATAACATGCCATGTTGTCTGGACATTCAGTGGCGTCTCCGCTGTTTATGATAAGTATGGTATAGGTAAGAGTATACAGTAGAATGATAAGAGTTAGGATATGATATGAAGATACCTCACACTCAAAGATACAATCACACACACGACATACAAGCTAAAACGTACCTAGGACAGGGTACACCACAATCACCATCATAATCAGCACTACGCCATTCATTACCACAATAATAATTATCAGGATTTAAATCCTCCGTCGGCGCTGATGTAGTTGGTTCTACAGATGGTACAGGAGTAGTAGGTGCAATTGTAGTCGGTGCATTGGTATAATTGAATAATGTAGCGTTACATGTTGTAGTTTGATAACAACTCTGACTTTCGGGACAATCTGAACTATAGGTGGAACGACACCATTTACCTAAACATGTTGATGCATGTTCTAATGTTTCACCACAATACCACATGTTGGTTGTATCATCAGCTGAAATTGGTGAATTACTTGGTTGACTTGTAGTTGGTTCAATAGTAGTAGGTGATAAACTAGGTGTACTTGATGGAGAAGCAGTGGCGGGAGTACATTCGGTAGCAATTGCAAAACACATTAAACCGTTGGGGCAGGGTGTTTCCATCCCCCCAGGACAGGGAATTGCCATTACATTAGTATTACATTCATCTTTAGCGTTTGTGTAGGATGTTCCGCAGTAGTGATTGGATGGATTTGTCATGTTGGATCGTTCATTGATTAACCTTTCGGCGATTGTTGTTGGTGATGCTGTGGTTGATGAAACGGTTGGTGATGACGATGTAGGTGAGGATGATGTTGGACTATCTGTGTCAGTGGCTGGTACCTCCGTGGTTGATTCAGCCACTACCTCAGTTTCATTCGTCTCAACAGGGGAGATACTCTCAGCAGACATTGCCTCCATCTCGGCTAATTGAGGTGTATCGAAATCTTCACCACCATTATCAACAACTTCAGCATCACCATCTTCCTCTAGCATGGCTGTTAATAGCTGTGTATCATTCACTTCAGTTAGCGATTCATCTTCATTGTCGAGGGCAAACACTTCCATTTCAGCAGTGTTGTTGTTATCAGCGGCGACGATAGTTGATTCACTCTCGACTTGACTGGCCACTGTACTCTCCGTAGTAGACTCCTCAACAGTCTCTTCTCCAGCCTCTTCATCTTCAACCTCTTCAGTCTCCTCGACAAGGCCAGTACAGTCTGCAATAGGACCAAAGCAATATTCACCAGGATTCTTACAATTCTCAGTATCAATACCAATTGACGTGCATTGGACACTTGTTGCACAGTTATCTTTAGCTGTTGGAAAGTCAGGTGCACATATTGATAATGATGATGATTGATTAGCAAAAGAAAGGAGTGTGATTGACAAGGCGATTAGTGGACGATTGTAGTTTGTCATCTTCTTGTGTTTGTTTGTTTGACGATGTAGATAGGATGATAGGATGATTTAGGATGTAGGATGATTGATTGATATTTATATGTTGCTCGACACGATAGAAGATTCAGTGATCAAGCTGTTGACAATAATTATTTGCAATAGGATAGATCGTTTGATAAGTTACTGCAATAGACGAGCTGACTATTGATTGAGGATAGTTATGAGTATCGATCGCTTATGACGATGAGGGAGGCAAGGAAGAAGCATCATCAGAATGCGCCATCGCTTGTCAATCCGGAGAAGACTCTGAGTGTCCGAATGGCCAGCAATGTTTTGAGGGTACAGGATGTGGTCTTCGAGAAAGTTTCTCTT
>Ga0214480_100077_pt1 | contig 38847 bp, 32 predicted proteins | sample M1_20Mar14CPVII9_3_FD_165042 | JGI IMG/M metagenome (GOLD analysis project Ga0214480, IMG submission 165042) | Marine eukaryotic communities from Monterey Bay, California, United States - M1_20Mar14CPVII9sort6BwellE17 | ecosystem: Environmental > Aquatic > Marine > Unclassified | place: USA... | reverse complement strand
GCCTTCTTGAACTAGATCATTGTAGGATAGACCTTTTCTAGTGGTTGGTGCAATATCTCCGCTTGCACCTCCACCAATATCTTGGGTACTGTCTTGACCAAGGCTAGATAACATCTCACGAGCCAGTTCATCAACTAGATATATGAGAGAGAAGAGAAGGTAGGGGAGAAGATAGTTAGCGGAAGTATAGACACAGAACATATGCATAGATTGCAATCAAATAAATCAATCTATATCCTCACATCATTACAAATCCAACAACATATATAACTTACCTAATCTCAATCCATCACGTGTTGAAAATGATTCCTTATCAGAATGTTGTCGTCGATCATTATGCGCTACTTCCCATTCATATATCGCCGATGCCAACTCGCTATTAATATGACCATTAGTGCCATCTATTAATATTGATTCCAGTGTTGAGGAAGATTCGATTGATGCTGTATAGATTTGTGTAGAGGAGGTGTACCGATGTTGATGTATAGAAGTTGATATAGACTGAAAGGCCGTAGATTGCTGTAGTAGCAACATTGAGAGTGCTACTCGATAGGATAACATATTGGCTTATCTAATTGCAATATAAGAGGATATAACGTTCTTATACTGTTTGTAGCTGTTTGTTTAATGATGCAAGCTGTTATTTGTAATTCTGTTCTGATTTCTGATGCACCTTCTAAAGTGATGAATTCTCCGCTTATTGAGTAAAGTAGCGATAAATTCAATAATATACTGTCATAACAGGTCATAAACATTAAAGTAGTAAAGTCAAATACATATTCTAATCATTGTGGTTCTTATTCGGCTTAGAACTGTGGCCTTATTTATCTCTAACATATTTGCATAGCATAGATTAATATTCGTTTGATTTGATGGCTTTCTTTTTTGTGTCTGATACGACTTCATGTCTCCCTATAAGTTCTTAATGAGTTTTAGCGATATAACGGAAAGCAGCGGTCAACCCCCTTCTCTCTTTGTCTTATGTATTGCCTAGTGATACATGATACTGAGCCATAGCAGACCTCTATCAACTCAGTAGATATATTGAAACTTTCTCTGCTAATGGTGGCGAGTATACTCATTGGGTTGTGGTAATGGCAGTCTTCGATAATAATTGCTGTTGGGTCGCAAGTGCATTGATCATGACCGGACTTACTATCTACGAAGAGCAGGATGACGCCACAGACAAATCTCCCAACTACAATGACAATAAAAACCCCGTCTTTGGTACTATCACGAACTAGTACTGCTAACTTATACTTAGCTTCTAATAATATTTACTATTCTAGAATAAACATATAATCTAAATTTTCTGATTCTTCTTCTTGTCTTCCCGTAATCTCCGATTGAGTTGATTCTTTCTCTGATAGACAGATACACCATCTACATCCAAAACATCCGCCATTTTGACGCCGGGGGCATATAATTGAGGAAATATGAACCCCCCTGCCAATAAAGAGGCGAGTAATGATAGGTCTGGATTCTTCTTCCTAGCTTCTAATGCTCGATTCATCCTTTTATCCCCTTTTCTTCCTACCCTAGAGTACTTCATCTTTTTATCAACTTGATTTGGAGTAGTATTGTCGTTGTCGGCGGCATAAGTTGATGATGATACACTATCATATTGTGTGTAAGCCATTACTCTTGGATCATCTGATGATGGATGCGGGCTAGCTGATAAGTCATTACCATCTGAACTGGTGGGGATGTTAAGCATATCATTATCACTACTATCCCCTTCGAGGAAAAGTCGTGCCTTTGCAAATGCATCTAGAGTAATCGGAACTTGACCTCCCATTTCAACGGGGATGCAACGTTTTGAAATTGAACAAGCAGCTAAACTTTCTAATACCTGCTCAGTACTACCATTATGTATCATGAATATCTGTCGTTGACTCAATGATAGCATAGCCTGAACACCTTTTGCTATGATTGGAAATATTTTGAGATTGCAACAATGTAACCCTTGCCATTTGATAGGGAAGTAACGTGCGGAGAGAAGAATTGGTACCATAATAGATGCATCGAAGTGACGTAGTTCAACATCTTTATCATTGGACACCATGACAAAACCATTCTGAATCATTAAATCGTGAGATCAAGTTTTGTTCACATCTTGTGCACACAAAAGGAAAGTAGTAAGAGTATCTCACCTTTCTGACACTTGGGTTCTCCATTGCAACATGAACTAAATACCAGAATACTTGTGCTACTTCAGGACACTGACGACAAACCTCGTCGATGTTAGTAACATTTCCAACTATTATAGCCCTCCCTAAATCATCTAAAACTGGCATTAACACCAAAAATTCCCGCTGTAACATGTCTATATAACCCTGCATGGCTCCGTATAAAGTAATTGGTTGGGTATATTTGTTGTCACCAAATACCTTATGACGATATCTCCAGTAATTCAGAAGTCTAGTTAGTGCACGCTATTGTGTTAATATAGTAGGGCGGATCAGCAAAATGAGTGACAGAATTGCAAAAGCTACGCACTATCGTGTCAACTTGGTATCATACTCACATCAATATCAAAGCTCTCCACATGCAAAAATCCCATCAAATGATCATCAGTTATTAAATCAGTAGTTTGTTGTGCATATACAAGATGAGACTTGTCGTCATGCGGAGCATCGGCTAGTTTCTGCTTTAGTTGCAATAGAGCAATCGATGGTGTTACATTATTGTTATTATGCAGTGGCTGGTCTGTTGTTGCTGTTCTTGTTATATCATGTTCACTCTCGGTATAATTTGGTTGAGCAAATGGTTTGAATGGTTTATTGTTCTCTAATACAACAACCATATTCGATATATTGTGGTCGATGTACCTAATCCAACTTCACAATAGTTCACAATATATGCTTGGTTTGTAATTCTGTTCTGATGCATCAACACCCTCTAAAGTTCTTGGGGTATCCTTCTCTGTTTATTGAGTAAAGTATATCGATAAATTTGATATTACTGTCATAAAAACAAGTGAAGTCAAATACATGTAACGATTGGTTCTTATTCCGGTGTTCGTTCTGGTGGCTTGGCTGTTCAGATATCTACCTTGTATATAGCGTTGATTCATTTGTTTATGGTTCTTTTTTTACTTTGATTTTATGTGAACGACTTCATCTCCCTAAAAGGTCTTATTGATATAGTGGAAGGTATTTAAGTGTAGTAGGGAGTTGATATTCGATATAGGGATGATAAATAGGGTATTACAGGATGTTTAATATTGTATAGGCGTGCTATATTGATGAATATACGGCCTCTTCTTTGAGGCTATTAAGGTGCCGACTGGGAAATGAGAAATGAGGAAAAAAGTTGGTGGGAAATTTGAGCTCATAACCTTTTTCCTTCACCGAGAAGGTTGCATGTTTTGTACCCCATCTTTAGTACTACCCTAGAGATCAGTATCTGCTAATTATAAAGCTTCTATAGATTCATTCTAGAATATACTTTTAACATAGTCTAAGTCTCTAAGTCTAAGTCTCTAAGTCTAACCTTCTGGCTCTTCTTGAGGCTGAGGAAAAGTCATCATCATGCCTTTTTATTTTTATGTACAAATGCACATACCTCCTCTTCTACTTCATGGTTTCCAGACTTCCCAATCATTCTCTGGAGGGGTTGCACTATTATGTTGTGACTTGTATAGAAGAAAAGATGCACCGACATTGGCACTTGTGACTTCACTAAACAAACGACCGATATACCAAACACTCTTGTCTGAAGATAATACCTCTCGATATATAACGAAGTTGGGTGACCCTGTACTAGTACTAACATCCCACTGTCCTAGCTTGGTGTATACTGAGTTACCTCGGTGTACCAAGCCAAGAGCTCGAGCATATGCACCATTTACTTCAGATATTTCACATCCTCCGACAACTATTTGGTCCACATCAGCAGAGAGACTAGAACGATTTGCTGCCCCAAAAGGTTTGTTGTTTATCATAGGCCGACATTTCGGAGCCGGATAAAGCCCCGCAACTGCTTTCCAGCCATTTTTGGGAGGATAGTTTTCTCGGTACCCATAATCATCACTTGATGCTTAAACAGTATCTCCCTCTCCCATCCAGGTCTTGACTCGGTTCTTCGGTACTCAAGACCAATATACCATGTATTGACTTTATCCCAAAAGATTTCAAAAGTGACTGACTTATCCTTCCAAACTCCCCTTTTGGTATAAGTCGGTGCTGTGCCATTATGTGCTGATCTAATATAGATACCGTTAATCTCAACATTGCCACACCCTTCAACCAGAACTTGATCAACTTCATCCAGTAAAGGTGTTGGGCTGACCTTTTTGGCATACTCTCCAGCTTCTTTTAATTCCTCGCGGAAGCAGCGATGAGCTAAACTAGCTGCTTTGGTCTTGATACACACTTGGCACATCCGTTGGTCATCGTTTCTTTTATCCCATTCAGCTGCTCTATAGCTGTGTCTCTTCTTTGGCTTGCCACACTTGCCACACTTTTTGAGGAGACTGGGGGCTGGTCCATCCCAATCATTAAGTTGTACCCAGCCATTTGTTGGAGGAGTCATACTATCAGCGTTGTTGGGAGATCCATATCGAAGATCATTATTGTTTTTGCCAATAGTATTAACGTCCCCATGCCAAACACTAATAAACCAATTGTCGGGGCCCAAACTCGTTGGATCACGATAAATTACATAATCCCCATTACTATACACTGGAACACCGTTATAAATCTGCCCAACTACTTTGGTGTACGTTGATGTACCACACCCTTCCAGAAAAATTTGATTAACATTCGAGGTTGTAGATTGTCGAGCAGCTGCCTTTGTATTGGCTGTGTGTCTAGTATTAGCAGTGGTATTGATACCCACCGTATTGTTTGCTTGATTTGTAGTTTCGTCATCATCCTCATCCTCTTTATCAGTCTCGTCATCATATGCATGATCATCATCCTCTTCTTTCTTTACAATTACAGTTATGTTATTATTATCCTGATCCTCTTCGTTATCAGTCTCTTTGTCATAATCATTTTCATCCTCGGTTTTGACGGTCACACCAGAACTAACGGTTTGAGGTGATATCTTTCTCCGTTTATTACTACCCTCGACCTCTTGCTTAGCCCGTTCTTCAGCCTTAGCTAACAACTTTTCTACTTCTTGCACTTCCATCTGTGATGTTTCTAATTGAGACTGCATGATATCTATATTGCTTTGTGTCATACTTTTTGTATTATCTAATTCATCCATCATACGTTTGGCTTTTGCCTTTGCTTCTTCCAACTCCTTATTAGCTGCATCTGACATACTCTGTGCACTTTCAATCATCTTGGTAGCCATTGCTTTTGTAGATGCTACATTGTTAGAATCTACTACGACTCGTGTTTTGACGGCTGCTAGGCGTTGTTTTATTGCCTCAATCTCACGGCTACTATCTGTTGAGTTCATTATATTGTAAATTGCAATGAGAGTTGATTGGTTGGATAACTATCAGTTTGTCAATACTAAGTATGATAGTGCAACTTAATTTTTTGTGCACAAGATGTGTCTGTGATATAGTTATAGCTCTTTTACGCCCAATCAATTGCAAAATTGTATACCACCAATAAATGAAGGACTATAGAAACTGCTCTGTTTGATTACTATTGCATTATCGGCTCTTGAGGATAGGCAAATAAGACAAGCAACAGGAGGTGAAGTGTAAGTATGAGATTTGTAAGAGATACCCATTTACTATGGACTCCCTATAAAAAGTAATATTCTCTTTATTACTTGATAGTACTATTGTACTGTCGGCAATCAATCCATTGTTGGTTTCATATACATTCCTTGTATTGTATAGATTAGATTTTAATAATCTTCCGATTGACGGTAGTTTCACGGTAGGATTGTCAATATCAAGCTCGAACATATCGTAGACTCCAAAGATAGAAGCATAAAAATTCTTATTCATCACATGACCTCTTGCCTCCTCTTGCTCATACCTATCAAATATCGATTGGAGCTCGGTCAATATAGAGCTATCACACATTATATGATACGATAGAGTTTGTCCATATTCAGTTATTTGGCATAGAAGCAGATTGGTATGTAGTACAGCATGGTGTATCTAGTATCTTGATAAAAGCTATCAATACATCACTTTTTACATATACTATTACATAGAGACTAAAGTATGGGTAAGAAGAAGACAAAGAGACGATCTAAAAGTAGAAGTGGTAGCATTGATCAGGCAATTGCAGCCGCTGATACTACCAATGATACAAATCTTACTACGTCACCAAAACTAACACCGCAAAGCCCATCTAAAGAGAAATTTCCACTTAAAATTGATGAAGAAGATCTATCAACCCAACGTCACGATGAGGAAACTGTCCTTACTGCCATATATGGTAATGACTTTACATTAGAAAGTGGTGCGTGGAATTGTCCATTGTATAAGTTACGTATACGTCCGGCATCGGATGTTACCGATCATGGAGGCGGTGGATATAACACAGATCTATCTAATCATGCTAGTCACAATCCAAATAACAGTGCACAGAACGATGTACAATCATGTGAGGTTACATTACAAATACAATTAAATCAAAAGTATCCCTATTCCGTACCCCTAATACAAATCACCAATGTATCAGGTGTATCAACCAATCAAATATCCGAACTATTATCATTATTACAAGTCAAGGCAAGTGAATGTGCCGAGGTTGGACAAGTGATGGGATGGGAATTAGGACAAGTTATTGAGGCATACCTAGTTGATTGTGTTGATAAACGTAAAAGAGATGATATGAAACGATTAGAGGATATGCAAATGAAGGATAATGTAGAGGATGATAGTATAGAGTTTGATGCTTCTCGATTTGATGAGGATCATGTTGGTTATGATCGTAGCAACACGCCGATTGATGAGCATAATGCCGTGGTTAACATTATGGATAGTGATACACAGAAAGAGGTAGCAAGACAGATTGAGGCATTGGATAATGCAGCTCAACTGCGGAAACAGCGACGTCAACGTGCTAGGGGTGGGATATTGCCATCGATTGTTGATAAGCAAGATGAAGAAGATGATGAGGAAGATGATAACTTTTTGCAACTACCCGATGGATATGATATAGACCTAGCACCCGCGGCATTTGTCACCACTCAAGATGGAGATGCAGCTGAACAGAATACATCATCAAGGTATCAAACAGACTTTGTAGAAATTGCTCATTTAGGCAAGGGTGGAGGTGGAGAAGTTGTACAAGCAATCAACCGATTAGATAGAAGAGTATATGCCATCAAGAAGGTATTATTAGAAGGTGCCACGATACAGAATGAAAAGTTACGAAGAGAGGTAACAACCATTAGTATGATGAGTCATAAGAACATTGTTCGGTATTATCAAGCGTGGGTCGAGAGGGGCGACCAAGAAGAAGAAGAGGATGATGATAAACCAACTAGTGACAAGGAGAAAGAGGAGGAAACATTGGGAGAGAATGAAATACCAATCAATAAAGAAGAAGAGGATAACAACGAGGACGGATCGTCATCATCGTGGAATAGTTGGTCATCTTCTGAATCATCTGACGATTCACAGTCATCTGTTGATGAAAAGATCAAGGATACCAAGCAGAAGAATACCGACTATGCCCGATCTTTATCATTAGACAACTTCCTTGAACACGAGGTTGGACTAGACGCTGCAAACCCCTTGTTTGGGAATGGTACTCTGTTGGGATATCCACCTTTAGCTACATCTAAATCATCATCATTACTACCTACCCATAACGAACAACGTCCATCAAAGTCCTATTCTACATCCGATTGGCAGACGAGTGACCTTAACTCTCGGCAGCGGCAAAGACGGCAGTCCAATGGTATAATGTACATTCAAATGCAATATTGCAAAGTGAGTAGGACTGATTAGTATGTCATTTGTCTTATAAGTTCAACATAGATCTCATCACTAACCTTCATCTCAATCTCTTCTCTTTCTTAGACAACAATGAGAGATATGATTGATGATTCCAAGTTGTCTCTAGACATTGTATGGAAGAGTTTAAGACAGATATTAGAAGCATTAGTATACATACACAGCCGCAATGTCATTCATCGAGATCTTAAGCCCGCCAACATCTTCATAGATGATGAAGAGAACATACGGCTCGGAGACTTTGGGCTAGCAACATCTAACCAAACAACAAATTCAGAAGAGATAACCAACCCTGAATCAGAGGCGGAAGTTCTTTACGAGGCGATAGATGATATTAGTGGACTATTGGGAACATCATCTTCCGCGGCAAATCTAAGTAATCCACCATCCTCAAGAAGTATTACCGGCGGAGTAGGCACGACATTCTATATGGCACCAGAACAAGAACACAGTAAGCTATCGAAGTTCAAGACATCATATGACAGCAAGGCAGACATGTATTCTCTTGGGGTGTTACTGTTCGAAATGTTCTTGCTAAAACCGATTGGTTGTACATATATGGAACGAGCTGAGATGTTAACTACTCTCAAAGGAGGACCGCGAGGAGTGATACCTGATAAGGATGGTACACCACTTTTCACAGCAACAGGAGATATTGTTGGGGATTGGGAACAAGCATCTGAGCAGAGATTACCAAAGAGCTTCAAAGACTCGGTTCCAATTAATGCCCAAAAGATAATACTCTGGTGCCTAGAACGTTCACCGAAGAATAGACCATCCGCTAAACAACTACTTGAATGTGACCTAATGCCACGGAAAGTAGAACTGGAGAAACGATACCTCAACGAAGTGCTTCAGACCTTATCAAATCCTCAATCCGAGGAGTCATACTACCAAATACTTTCCAAGTTATTTGATCGGCCTACTTCATCGGCAGTACTAATAACATATGACAATGAAATATCCATCAGGGCATCAAAGATCGATGCTCAACATCTATTGGCAACATCATTAACTACGGTGAAAGGGTCACATTGGTCTAGGCTATCATATACGAACCCAATGTCATCGGTATCTGTTGCTGCTGCTGTTTCAGCATTACAACGTGCCAGAAATGTCGGTACAGTATCAGGTGGAGGTAGAGAAGGAGAAAGTAAGTTTGTGCAGTCCTGTAACGAATCTGAAAAGCATTTAGAATAACTCATTTGAGATACCAAATACCTTTTTGGTATCCTTATTCTCTGTTGGATGCTCACATCTTATGTTCATTCTTTCATATCCTATTCATAACTGAAGTTTTACGAGGAGTTCCTCAACAAGCAGCCACAGTCCTAGCACAAACAGCCGCTGCAGCCGCTGGGATTGAGGGTTTTACTGGGTAAGTGACATTATGTGTTTGAGGGGTTTGTGTGCATATCTTATGCTCATAATATCATTTCTCACACATCATCTCTGTCTGATCAATTCACAGTGTTCTTGGGGCAGACCCACGAGTCGTCGAAGCCATATGCCGAAAACTTGCCGACATCTTCCAGTCTCACGGTGCCGTAAGACTACAAGGGCCTCTTTTGAGACCAAAAGAAGCGAACGAATTGGATTCTACATCATTCAACAAGCCCATGGAAGTTCTTGGCAAACGTGGTTGTGTATTAACCATTAAAGAAGACTTAGTCGTTAACTTTGCAAGAGCTGTAGCTCGTGGAGGTTCGGCTACGAGTAATATGAAACGTTTTGACATTAACAAGGTATATGTTGAGTCCGAAGCAGGACTCCATCCTAAAGAGATGCTCGAGGCATCATTTGATATCATTCAAGATGAGAACATAGCCAAGGCAGAGTTGCTAGAAGCTGAGTCCATACTTGTTCTTTGCAGGGTCATGTCTCTTCTCAACCCGAAAGAAGCAAAGAGTTACGAGCTACCACCCTTTGTACTTCATTCCCCCGTCTGGTATCTTAGGTTGACACATACCAGACTTTCGGATGCAATAATGGACTTGATGTTTCTACCAACATCGGATGTTATTCGTCAATGTTGTTTGAATCTGTTCTCATCGTTGATAGCATGCCAACCGAGTGAGTTAACCAATCAACGTCGGCAGACCGGCAAGCATAAACGGAAGGCTCGAGAATTAAAGGCAGAAAGAATGACACTAATAGATACATCTTTAGAGGCGGCTAGTATCAGTGAGATCCTTCCAAAGCAATCTATCAAGCGTTTAAAGGTATTCTTCTCCTACTTTGTCACGCCACATTTAGACGCTAACAAAGGTATGTGAAAATGCAGGGCTTACATACTCGTACCACACTTGATATCCTCACACACCTCATCTATTCTCATTCCACAATCGAACAGTCCTTGATATAATATACGAAGCTTGTAGAAAGATCCACAATGCCGATATATCATCCAACAACAGTGAGGAGGTTAAGAGACTGTCCAAAAGTTGTCTAAGTGAGGTAATGAGATGTATCCAGAAGCTTCGACAACTACTCAAAGCCATGGAGGCTCTGGGAGTTGTCACCTCCACAACAAAACAGAGAAAGAAGGATCAACAGCAACCCAACAATAAGAACATCTCCTACCCTGCTTACATATCAATTGACCTTGGATTAAGACAGAAGAGAGGAAACTTCTCCGGTGGTACATTCTACCAAGCCCATCTTGTAGTCTTCGAAGACGGAGATAAAGCCAATGGAAAGGGAATTAGAATAGCTGAAGGAGGTAGATATGATGATTTGGTCCGTCACTTTAGACCACCGTCGAACTTTAGATCGATTCAAGTGAGCAACTACTCGTCAGTAAAGATACCATTCTGTTCAGGGTTGATCATATTCCTTGGCAAAATGATAGAGGTTTTATATACCAATGCTTTGACAGTTGAAAGTTGGCAGGGTCATCAATTATCATTCATTGAGAGTCTTCGTCGCAGTATCGGATACCCTCTAGAAGAATCGATACAATGCATCGTGAGTGGTGACAACGGTCTTGATCTTAACACATGTTCTGAACGAGCTGCTATAGCTTCGATGCTATGGACTTCTGGAGTATCATGTGAATATCTAGCCCAAAGCAGCGTTATCTTAAGTTTGCTGAGACATATTCAAAGCAGTACAAGCACCTCTCCGGAGTGGGTATCTTCCGCTGATAAAGTGTCGGGTATTTGTGCCATACTTAATATCCCATACGTTGTAGTTGTACAACCACACCTCCTGAAAAGCAAAGCATCGGTAAGACTACGCCATATCATATCAAGCACTTCATCAGGTTCGGTGTATGATGGTAGTGAAGAGGTAGTGCCACTTTCATCTCTGCCGTCTTTGATCCTTGATCGTTTGAGCTCCCAAAGAGGTGATTCAACGGAAGATGTGCACTTAATAGATCATTCACATCATCAAGTTACTAACGGGGAGTCAAATCCTCAAGTACAGCCACATGGAACTGTGGACATGGATTGTATATATGTTAGTACTGATCAATATTTTGATAATGACCATCGTGTCAACAATACACAATGGAAATCTATTAAGAAGATTATGAGAACGTCTTCTCAGAATGTATCTAGCCATATCAATGATATATTTAATCAACAAAACAGCCCAGTAGTTGCAATTGATTTGTCATTTCGAGTTGTTAGAGATATCGGGACACATCTTACATTTGATGGTATCGAGTGTTTGAACGGCAGTAGTGAAATCATATCAAAGTATCCTCAGTATAAGAAGATATTACGGAACCTCATGTATGCATTAGATGCCTTGGTACAAAAGAAATCACAAGGCAGCGGAGATAGTGACAAACGAAGAGAGCTAAATCTCTTCCTTTACTCAACTGTCGATGATAAGCATGATCTGATTACTCTTGAATGTTGAGAAGGATGAAAAGTTAGATACATTAACTTAGACTTAAACTTAACTGACAGATAATATATCTTAGCTGGTAAAAGCTATAACAAACACTAATATATGCCCGGTGGGAAGGGGTCAACCTCTCCAGTGTAGAGAGCTATAAGAATTGAGCACATGATATGTGCATAAGATATCGAGGATACCGATATCATAAATCATAGGTACGCTCATTGTCAACATATTATGATGCATTTGAGATTGACGGCATGATATAACGTAGTAAACGATCAATTCACAACACCAATAAAAGCATCTAAATCAGAGCATCGATGCTCTTTTGTATTCTTGTTGGCCTCATGACAGCATTAATTTAAAACTTCCGCAGTTATGAAACTTCTTCTTAGATAGCGGAAAAGTAGTAAGTGCTAGCTTGTATTTGTTCTTCTTTGTTGTACTAACTCCCTATCTTCTCCATCACTGCAATTGTACTTATTATAGGAAGGAGTACTTGGCAGTATTATTAGTTATTGAATCTATAATTGGTCTATGCAGTAAAGGGGATACATTACTACTTATAAATAAACACAAGAAGGTGCATCAAGCAAATAAATAGTAATTTCGACCCTTCTCGACCATGGCATCATCAACAGAAGAGAGCCATGAAGTAAAGGCAATCAAACTCCACATATCAACAATCAAATCACAAATATCAATAACAACGAATAATGTATCATCGGCTAAATCGAATATGGATGCGGCTATTGCAATGTATGCAGCTTTGCAATCTCAGTTAGATGTTTCTAAGAAGGAATTGAAGGATGTTGAAAAGTTGTTGGTTGAGGCTGAACAACGGGCGGCTGCCGTTGCTAATGTTAACAATGATGTTAATGTAGAGGGTGGTAGGAATAAGCGTAGGAAGGTATCACCACCGCCACAGGATGATGATACCAATACTAACAATTCTGGAGGTGTTACTGCTGTTAAAATGGAAGATGATGGTAATGCTTATGATGAAGAGACAGATAATGAAGAGGATTCAAATGATACCAATAACGATCATGCAGGTGTCACTGTAAAAAAGGAAGAGGGTAATAATAATCATGCATATGATGACGAGACTGATAAAGAGGATGAGGACGAAACTAAACCGTCAGCAACCAATAATGTATCTGCTAAGAATAACAATTCGGGTAGCCATCAATCGAATGATGATATGAATACGACAACTGGGAGTACGTCAAACAATCAAGAGGCGTCAAGAAGTAGTGATGCTAGTAGTACAACCGCAGCTGCTGGACAATCTACATCTTCAAATGATGTCAATCAAGTAATTGTGGAAGGTAGCGGTGATAGTGTGGTTAATGGCACTTACACCAAAGTAGTTGGTCAGACGCATGACGGTGCTCCAATTTATAGCAAAGGTCAGTATATGGAAAGTATAATAATTTATCGTGATTCTAGGAGTATGAGATCTAACAATTGGTATATTAGTTATTGGAATATGGATGTTAGTTCTATTGATAAATATGCTAATCGGTATGGATCGCCCAATAACGCTGATAGTATGACTCCTCCAACAGACGGCTGGGTTACACTTAGTGATGGGGTTAGTCCAGCTCCAAAGTTACGACTACCCAAGAACACCAAGCCTCTCAAGCTCTGGGCAAAACACCACCCCTGTTCTGGTTGCGATGGTCCCCTCAATGATAATTTCTTGATGTGTGGTGGTTGCAGGCTCTTCTTTTGCACCAAATGTGACGAAGAGGGAAAATACCAAACTCATATTGCATCGTGTCCTGCTACAAAGAAGAACCAATCTCCACCAATGGAGTGAGAGATGCATTAAACATAGTTACTATATAGATTTAGATCTTGACTTACTGTTTTATCCTAAATAGCGTTTATTTTATGTACAGTTAATTCTATATCTAGCTTGTATCCCTGTATGGATACTAACCCCTGCCTCCTCCTCACATTCTAGCGAACACTTAAATAGTGCCTCGCATCACTCTTACTCTAAGCTCTTTTGTACGTGTTGGCCCCATTATCTACAATTTTTAGAAGTTTTTTCTTAGAAATGATAATTGATAAGCTGAAAAAAGAGTGATATTGTTAGAATAGAAGAGAATACAGATATAGACAGCGCCACGCTTCCTGTCGTCAGTAATTATCATATCTATACACCATTTACAGTGTTAACTAGTAGAATTGTATTGATCATATAAAATACCAACCACAAAAAAAAGATATCGAAGCATAGAGTTGATCTCTTTATACCCAACTACGTATTTATATCATACTATATTCATATAAACAATATCAACAAAATGGCATTGGCATTTCGTATCAAACATCCTGAGGATTTTGGTATGCTATTCTCAGCATACGATGAATACACATCAATTCTCAATTCACTCTTTGGACGTGTACTAACACCAAATGATGATTACTACACATCACCTTGGTGCTTCATGCCAAACTCTGATAATAGTGGATTTGTTGTATTTACATGTCAAGCACCATGGTTTGAACATACCAGTACCTCCGATAAATGTATCGAGAAGAGTTTATTTCAAAAGGCACGTGAAATTATGAAAGATAATTGGTATCGTGATAATGAACGACAGAATGATATACCATTTGTTAAATATCCCGAGAATATGCAGAAGATTTTGAACTTACGTGAAAGAGATTTGATCACATTTACAAATGATGGGTGTTACCCAGATAAGAATGATATTTCACGTGAGTTAGAAGATAATGCAGTTATTGAAACATGTGCGGCAATGGGTTGGCAGATCCCATTAGAGTGGAGAGAACAGAGGGAGTGGATTAGTCCACAACGAACTGAGTATGAACTATTTGATTTAGCAGCATATGATGCAACAAAGAAGGCATTTCGTGCACCTCAATTGGATGAGGAGGACAGTCACAAGAGGATGAAGTATACTCTTCCTCCTTTGTCTACTACTACTCACGAAGAAGATGGGAAGCAGCAGTATGATACGGAGAAGAATGATTCAAAGCAGTATGATCCTGCAAATTATCAGCCACAGATGCCCTCTCTGCCTTCAGTATCAAATGATCAGAGTTGGGGAGAAGGAGGAGAAGAGAAGAAGGAGGACGAAGGAGAACATGATACTCCCTCCGCGGTAGTTGCTGAGCATCTTGATAATACTTGTGTCATTTCACACCTCAATGTATTTTATGGCAGTGATAATGATGAGGTGGTAGAGTGCTAAGTAGATGTGATGAGACGAGGGAAAGTGGGGCAGGAAAGAGATTTTGATTCAGGGGATAGAAATCATATCATATATAGGCATCTTGCCACTTTAGACGGCTTCGGGGTGCAACCCCAACAGAGATAGAAAGAATGATAATTCATAATGGAACAAGTATTTACAAGCTGAATAAAGCTATGCTTTACAAGATCGGATATCTGAAAACACACGTCAAACGTCAATAATTTACTTTTCTCTCTCTATACTTCTTCTTCTTTCTGTACACTCCCCTCTCTAATATTGTAGTTCTATACCCTCACCCATACTACCCAGCCAACTCTTTGGGGGCAGTGTCGTTTCCTCAACTGATAGCTCAGATTGGTACAGTCTTCGAGGTTTGCTAGGGATACCAATGATCCATGAACTCTGATAACTACCCCGATAATGTGCTTTATCATGATATAAAACAAATGTCTCGGACTGTCTTTGATAACTACCCCGTCTCACAAAGGATGGAAGATCGCCTCTGTTGCCACTTCTTTTGTAAGTTCCATTAACTACATCATCCTCATCTTTCTTATTAGTAACTATAATCTCATCTAGTGTATTCAACTGTGCCACGATATTAGCCAATCGGTTGGCAATGGAAGCAGCACTAACTAATCGACAAGTGGGAGCAGGAGTTGCCCCACGATCAGAAGTTACCCAGCCATTTCCAGTAATACTACTCAGGGATTCATAGTAGAGAGTACCTGGTGAGCTGTCAAAGCAATTCCATCGCCCAATACACCAATAACGACGCCTTCCTCGAAATATTGCCCAGTCTGTACTATAGCCTGGTTGAATAAACACTGGGGCATCATTATGTGTCACCCCCTCTAATCTCATATATGCACCATTCACTACATCCATCCCACAACCTTCAACAACGACTTTATCAATGCCATCCAAAGAAGTGCTTGATGATACTTGCTCACTATTATTGGCTAAATCCACAGCTGTAATATTATTTGAAACCGGACGTGCCACTAGTTTAGGGGTTGGGCTAGCCGAACCATATACTGAATACCAAGAAGCTAATGGTAACATCTCTTTATTGTTTTGTGCTCTTCTTGCACAATATAATACCTTATTACCACAAATAGCAATGGCCCAACTTTCACTTTCACCATCATAATATATCATGTACTTACGACAATCTTTTGTAAAACATGGACATCCATTCAAAGGTAAACCATGTAATTTGTATGTACCATTAGCAACTAATTCTCCAGCCCCGGTGACTATAATCTCAGTAATATTAGATGAATTGATACAGATAAATGTTTGGCTATTGCTTGGTTGACTAGTGTTCCCGACATTGTTATTGTTTGATTGAGGTGATAAAGATACCTTCCTTTTCTTACTATTCTGAGTCGATGAACCTTCCTCAGCGTCAACATCAATAACTTCCCATCTTTTCTCAGCCTTTGCTAAGAACTTTTGGGCATCTTCTACCTCTTTGTTACTGCTTTGTAATTGTGATTGTAAATCGTCTCTATTCTTCTTTGCTGCCATAAACACTCTCTTCGTTGTCCTAAAGGTTGCCATTGTGGAGTCAGCTATCAATTTAGCAGTTTCTAAAGCGGCCTTAGTCGTTTCCACATTAGCTCTGGCCGACACTGCTGATGCATGAGCTGTATCTACTGCTGAATTGGCGGTTTCTAATGTCGTCGATACAAATGATGCATGAGATTTGGCATTGGCTAGACGTTGCTTCGCTGCCTCGATCTCGCGTCGTCCCTCAGTATCACGAGTAGCCGTATTCATATTGTCGGATATTGCTTAATAATTATAGGTGTAGGTTATGGATTTGTAATTCGTTAAAGTATTACATATCTGGTATCAAAACTGAGACGGTGCACCTTGTTGAAAAATGATGATAATTTTGTTCTACAAAAGACTATCGTATAAGGCTCCGAGGTACCAATCTAAACAAGAGTCGTAGATATTGAAAACTGATTCATATACTAGAGAGATGGTATACCAAACCTATTGCAATGCCAATACATTGCTTGTTTGTACTATCGTCATACCATTGGCGGTATCTTTTATGAGAGTTTTTATATAGTAATTTTTGATAGCAATTGCTGCAATTCATAGGGCGGATTTAAACTGTCGGTAAACAATCAATATGAGGTTTGGTATACATTTATCGCAGTCGGCATATCAGTATTTAACGTTCTATCGAATAGTGGTGGTTTGGTAGCATCAAAATCAACATATCACGCGGAAGAGAGGTTTTCTTAGCCTTTGCAATTTTTGACTTTTGACATAACATAACAACATATTATCAGCTTATACACTTCCATACAATATGCCTCGTCAAGTTAAAGTGAAACGATCAGAAGTAGTAGTAGATAAATTAGAACTTCAACAACATGAAATTGATAACGCCAAGCAGCGGCTAGCCACCGCTAAATCAAAAGCAACTGCAGCTTCCACAAATCTAAAATCAGCACAAACAATAATCGACAAAGCAAAGTCAATGAAGGACAAAGCCCGTATAATGATGGAAGCTGCCATATCTGCTAAAGAATCTGCAGACGAGATGGGTATAATTGCAACGTCTAATATGTCAAGTGCACAATCTCAGTATGATACATCACAGAAGGAATTGGAGGAGGCTGAGAAATGTTTAGCAAATGCAGAACTTAAATTGAATGAAGTTGATCAGCAATATGGTAGTAATAAACGAAGAAAGTCATCTCATCCTCAGGGTAACACCACGATATCGGATAATAGTACTGTCAATGATCAAGAAACAGAGCATGGAGAAAGCGAGCCTACAAATGTAGGTGGTACAAGTTCAAGTAGCTGCCCATCCTCTTCTAATGATGATGCAACTCATCCTTCTAGTATTGCAAACCACAGTACCCTCACCAACAGTCAGCCACGTACCGAACTGGTGAATAATGATAAGCAAGGCGCTACTGCAGCAGATGCAGAAAAGAAGGTATTGGATAGTAATGATGATCGTCCTGAAACACAACAAAGAAAAGTACCTCCGCCTATTGTTCATGAGTTAAAGACATCTAACATTGGTCAAGGTCATCAAAACACTGCCATCGTAACAGCTGCAGCTAACTCTCAGAATGATTCTTCCATGAGTGACGTTGTTCAGATAGAAGTTGAAGGGTGTGGCATGCCCAAGATAAATGGTTCATACCTTCGCGTAGCTGGAGTTCTCAATGATGGTGCTCCAGTATATAGAAATGAAGTAATGTTTGGCGGCTACATGATTTTTCGGCAAAGCCAGAGTTTTTGGTATATTGGTTTCCCTACAAAACCATTTTACACATCAACAAATAATGCCACAAGTTTGATCCCCCCAGAAAAGGGTTGGATAGTAGGTGTTAATGGAGTTAATCCAGTCCCCACATGTCGGTTGCTCAGTAGTCAAGAAGCTATCACAGACACTGCTGCTGGCCATATTGCTGCAAGTATAAATAAGGTTCCTACTGGCCAATCCAGTCATAATGCAAAATCAAGTACCACCCAAAAGAACATTAGCACAGGTGTAACTGGTATGGGTATAGGATATCTCCCAGGTAAAAATGATGTACTTTATGGTCAAGTGGGTGTAGTGAATAATCTTCTTAAACTCTGTGACACATTTAAGGATCGATACAGGACAGCAATATCAACACATGAAAAATCATTAGTAATAACAGATGTTCTTAATAAATGGCGGAGTATGTCCCCACCCGGTAGATTTTTGAAGAAGGAGGACGATGCCATGTGGTATGATGTGAGCAACCTAAATGAAGTTTGGGTACGTGAAAAGATAGCTCGGTGCTTACGTGAGCAAGTACAGAATATTAATATGAATGTAGCTATTGTCTCCACCCGACCAAATGACTCAGTTTATCAAGTTATCGTCAATGGAAGCGGTATTTTAGAAGTAAATGGTGTTTATAATCGGTTAGAGGTTCTTCACGGAGGTGCCCTAGTGTATACTAAAAGAGGATTGTGGAAGGGGGAGATGGTTGACTTTGCAATATTTCGAAAGTCTTTCGGAAAATCTAACCATTGGTACATTGGTTATTGGCTTGCAGGTATAGGTTTACTTGCCTCATCAAGTTTTTACATGTCTCATCACAATGCAAATGATAAGACTCCGCCTGAAGATGGATGGACTGCTGATAATAATGGGCAGAGTCCAGCTCCTAAATGTCAGCTCATTAGAACTATTGCCAGTACTGCCGACCAAATCAATGCAAATAGTGGTCAGATGTGCACTGCTACCACCGACAGTCAGCCAGATACTAAATCGAATAATGATAAACAAGGAACGACCGCAGTTGATGCGGAAAAGGTATTGGATAATAGTGATCAGCCGACAAAAGCACAAGAACAAAGAAAAGTACCTCTGCCCATTGCTCACAATGTGTTAAGGGCATCTACTGTTGATCAAACTAAAAGTATTGGAAAGGCTACAGCAGAGAAGCAGTCTGCTCTTCAAGACTCGGCAAGATTAACTTTTGGTTCTCCAAGGCATCAATCGAATATGCCATCTGTTGGTCAGTCATCTACAGCAAGTGCAAAGCAGTATGATCCTGCAAATTATCAGCCGCAGATGCCTTCTCTTCCACCAGCAGTATCAAATGATCAGAGTTGGGAAGAAGAGAAGAAGGAAGAGGAGGAAGAACATGATACTCCCTCCGCGGCAGTTGCTGACCAACTTGATAATACTTGTGTCATTTCACACCTCAATGTATTTTATGGCAGTGATGATAATAATGAGGAAGAGGGGCCAAAGCCTTACTATTGCTAAGTGGGTGTGGCGAGGACAGGTATTAGTGGGGACGGTAAAGAGAGTGTGCAGATTGATTTGGGGTATAGAAATACCATATGCTCGTGCTACCTTTAGTAGATGGCTTCGGGGTAGATCTGCACTCCCTTGGGGATATAGAAAAGAATAATTCATAATGAAACAAGTATTCATTAGCAGTGCCTTATAGCTAGAGTTTATAGTTAGTAGGATCTCTATTCATACATCGGCATCGATTCGACCATTCCGAAACGCCACACACGATACTGCCACTTTAATATTGCAAATTAGGAGATGGACTCTGTCCGTGAATACTAATTACCCAATCAGATTTAGGAGGTAGCCTTTTATCAGGACTGAAATCACACCTGACCATGTAAAACTTCTTCTTCTCATCCGGTATACCAATATACCAGAATCGATTGTTCCCTTCGGCTCTGTATATAATGAACTCCTTTAATGATCCATCCAATGTGCCTAATTTGTAATAAGTTGGATGACCATTCCTATCTTCGTCTTCGTCTCGTTTATATGTACCATTAATTGATTGCATTGCAGCCCCAACAACGTCAATCTCATTTGGGATGGGAGTTTGTTGAGCCGACCGGTTGGTGGCAGCTGCAGCATTTATTTGATATTGACGTTGGATAAGTTGCTGTTCTCTTCGGAAATACTGTTCGTGTGCGGATACTGCTGTCGATGCACCATTACCATTCTGATTATTATTAGTTACCAATCGACAAGTTGGAGCCGGCTGATCACTTCCCATTACTGACTGCCAATCATTTTCAGGAGGAGCTGTAAAATTGGTTTCAGATGTGTAATGACAAAGCATTCCAGGATAGCCACCCCCCACATTATACACACCATGCCATTTACCAATTACCCATCTTCCCCTTACATTCCGATATATAGCTGAGGAATCTCTAGAGAAACCTTCCTGCTGCTTTAAATATAATGCATGATCATTATGTAACGAGCCGATTTCTCTTTTATATGTGCCATTAAATTCGGGTAAAACGCATCCCTCAACTACTATTTGGTCGACATTATTAGGTGCAGTTTGTGCTGACTGGTTTGATGCAGCTGCAGACGCAGAAGTAGAAACTGGGCCATTGTTTGATAGAATGGATTGATTGTTGGCAATCAACCGGCATGTTGGAAGTGGGTATATTCCACCCACTGGTTCCCAGTCATTTCCGGGTGGAGCAATTGATTGTGAACTATTATCACCGGCATCTCTATAATAGATCATGCCAGGGCATCCCCCTGAACTACCTTCATTTAACCATTGACCGATACACCAAGCAGTACGATCTGGAACTCTAAAGTAATACCGAAAAATTGCCATTGTTGAACAATCTTTAATATACACATGCGCATCTCTATAATATATATCTGCAGATCGTTTATATGTTCCATTACATACGGACATGGTGTTTGTACACCCCTCGACAATAATTTGATCAACATTATTGGATGAAGATGCAGTTGTATTAGTAGCACCTGCAACTACACTACCATTAGTAGAAACAATATGTGAATATCCTCTGCGTGCTAAAAGTTCTCTTGCTCTGGATAATGCTGTACTTCCACCACTGTCATTATTATCTAATTGACTTGATTGCGTAGTATTATCTGTACTATTAACATTGCTGTTGTTTCCCTGAGGTGATAATGAAACCTTTCTCTTCTTATTACTACCATCATTTTGAGTTGATATACCTTCCTCATCGGCATCAACATCTATAACCTCCCATCGTGCTTCCGCCTCTGCTAAGAACTTTTGTGCATCTTCTACTTCCTGTTTAGAAGATGTAGCTTGCAATTGTATATCTTCTCTAGCTTTTCTTGCGGCATCTTCTACTACCTTGGCCGAATGTAATGATTTTGATATGAATTTTTCATGTGATTTGGCAGAGACTAGACGTTGCCTTGCTGCCTCGATTTCACGCCGCCCTTCTGTATCTCGTGATGCCATAATACTGCTAATACTATAGATATATGATAGTCTGTTATGCTGGTAGAGGTACTCTCTTGTATACTACAATAATAAGGAAAGGAGGTGGTAGGTGCACCTTGTTGAAAAATGATGATTGTGTCTATACCTACAAGACTACAGCTCCGACGAGACTATTATTCGATAGAACGTTGAAAACTGATTCATATACTAGAGAGATGGCATACTAAACCTATTGTTGCAATAGATATCGATATCTAATTAATTGCAATACAAGCATGAGCAAGCTACATGCATCTCTAAACAAAAAATGAAGAAGGAAAATTGGAGGATACCATTTGGTATCCTTTTATGAGAGTTACTAGTGATTTACTAGATTAGAGAGTTTTGAGCTTTGATAGAATGATAGGGGCGGTTTGAACTGATGGTAAACATGGTTTGGTATACATCTAGCGTAGTCGATAAATCAGTATTATAGAGATTTCCTTAGCCGTACATACATTCCATTACAAAATGCCCCGTCAAGTAACCGTCAAACGATCAGAAGTGGTACCAATAACAAAAGTACAGCAGCAACAAGAAATAGATGCAATGAAACAGCGTCTAGCAACCGCCAAGGAACAAGCATCCGCGGCCTCTAAAAGTTTAGTTCAATCCAAGGAAACACAACAATACGCTGAGGTGAATATGAACATTGCAAAGAAGATGTTAGATAGTGCCAATAAGGATGTTGTATTATCACAGAGTCAGTATGATATATCGCAAAAAGAATTGCAAGATGCCGAGAAGTGTTTAGCAGATGCTCAAGCAAGTTTACAGGCCGATGCTGCTGATCTGCAGAAGAATGCACGTAGTTTACAATCAAATGAGGAACCATCAGTGCCCGCTGCTGCTGATTCAAACCAAGAATATAATAAGAAGAAGAGAAAGGCAGGAGAAATTTCTAATAACGAAACATCTCCAGTAAGACAATCAGAGAAGTTGGTTGGTGGTAGTGATAATAGTATTGCTCAAGATAATAAACAAAGTACATCTCATTCTATATCAAATGAGGATAGCAATAAGAAAAGAGAAGCACTCGCAGTGTCCGCTGCTGCTGATTCGAAACAGGATGATAGTACTAAGGAGGGAGAGACCACAATAACATCTATTAAATCTCCAGTTGGCTGCCAAACAGCAACAATGTCAAAACAAACATATAATATGTATTTGGCAATGGTAAATGCTGAAAAGAGAATTCTGCAGCCAGAAACTATCAAACTCGATGCTAATACTATCAATGAGGAACATTGGGCTTGTACAAATTGTCAAAACAAGGTCTCAATCAAAAAGTCTCGTTGTGGTAAATGCCATCGGTGGCGTGGCGGAAAGCGTAAAGGAGGATGGAAGATCAAAGTCTCTGAGGTAGATTATAGCGGTATTGAGTGGGATAAGGACTGGACATGTTGTGAGGTAATGATCTCCGCTACCAAGAAACGTTGTGGCAAATGCCATGGATGGCGAGGAGGCAAGAGGGTCGCCTCAAAGAAACAAAAGAATGAGGTTGTTGATGAGGACCGACATGATACTCAAGAAGAAGTTATAAAGGCAAAACAACAAATTATGTTTTAAGCAGTAGTACTAATAGTAACGATACCCATCATCAGCTGCAGCAGCTTTATCCCTCTGGGGACTCTTAATCTCACTCAGGTATGATTGATAAACTTTTAATGCTCCTGTGTAATCATCTTTTGTAGCATGTCCATCAGAGTATAATTTTTGGATACGCTTTAATGAATCACCCTCCCCACTCCCCACTGCAATCATGAAATGTCTCAGTGCTTTATCCATACTACCTGCCTGCTCCTCGTAATCACCTAGATTGTACCTTGCTACCCCACACCCTCCCATAGCAGCTAGCTCCCAGAAATATATAGCCTTCTTCATGTCAACTTCACATGCTACTCTACCAGCAATCACATTCCCAATACTACTATAGGCTTTAGCTTTACCGAGCTCAGCTGACCGATACCAAAGTTCAAATGCCTTTGTGAGATCTTGTGGAAACCCGTTTCTTCCTTCGAGATAGTATCTCCCCGTATTATGTATTGCAATAGCATCATTTTTCTCCATTCTTTTCTTTTCTCTTTCTAGTGATTCCTCATATGAATCAGGTCTTGGAGTTCTACAAAATGGACACTTTTCATTGTTAACTTTATTGCCTTGATTATCATACACAGGTGCATAAACGCACCCGCTGCATATTACTTTTCCACAACAAGGATAATATCTATAACCGGTATATACCTTTGGCATTCGTACGAAGCATATCGGACAATCCTCATCTGGCGGTGGTTGGTTGAATAGTTTATCGTGTTCATTATTCATTGCTTTACTTGAGATACTACTACTGCTCCTCAGTATAAAACACATTAATAATAATATGATTGATGCGACTGCTATTGATACTGCTACATTTACATCATATGATATCGGTCTACTAATACTATTGTCATTCATGTTTTTGATGTTCAGTATTGATGCTAATGAATTGCTATCGATAACTAATGATATGACTACCCCCTCCTATATTTGACTATGGAATCTGATCGTAGGAGAGTGGCATGCCAGCTATGCCCTGGCCTATTACCTCACTTTCTTGCACTGCATATCTTCGTTGTTTAATCGCCATTTTTGTAGCTTCGCAATTGATTAAAAGAGAAGGTGCATGTGTTTGGCAGCATATATTGAACAATATCGACACACCCAGAAGTTGTGTTTTGACATGCCCAATGGAGAGGAGTGTTACCTAGTTCGTCACGACTTTCTAGCAACTTTTCATCTAACTCTACCATATACTGAACAATATCCACAGAGCTGTAATGGCAAGCTAATTCAAACGGAGTCGTTAATCCATCTCGATCAAGAATGCTCATGAAGTCTGGAAAGATCTCTAGCAAATCTTTCACTCTGCTGTTTGGTATAATATAACGTCTCCTTAAACTATCACATAAAAAGTACCTAATGTCTAATACATCAGTCTTGTGGGGGCCTAGATGGGGCCGCCTAGATAGATCTACAGTTTCGTAGATGTCATATGCTGTATCTTCATCAATTCTGTACCCAAATGTTACATGCCATAATAATCTATCGTCCTGAAACGCTATGAACGAGCCCGCTATGAAGATCACTGCTAATGTGCTATATACAACAAACGGCTTATCCATGTATGCGGCAAGGAAGCTGCATACCAAACTTATCCCAGAGATAACGCCTAGGGTTATGTGATGTTTTGTATAATGTTGCCTCTGCTGAGAAGACTCCATCCAGCTATAAAAACGAGGTTCGGATATTAGTTTGCATATCTCATTCTCCAAGTAGTGCTCACGAAAGTAGGTGGCAATTTTCATTATTGATATTAATGCAATGATACATAAAAGTAGTTGGGTGTAGGTAGGTTCTTGTCCCCTCCTCTCATGTCTCCGAAATTGCATACTGGACTCAGCCAATATTGCAACTGGAATAAGATCCAAACAATATTGGAAAACATGTTTTGGTTTAATCATCGTCATTATTTGTTTACTATCTTTGTTTAATGGTAATTGTACATATCTTAAACTTAAACTTAAACATCAAAATTATGTAGGATGTTGGTATCTTTTTAAAGTATCTTTTATATCAACTGTAGTATGAATTGTGGGAAGACGTCTACTATATCAATCCAATTGTTAGTACCTCACTGCAATTGTACAACCACTGCTACTCGGCCATCAATAGGGCGGGCGGCGAGGGGCGAGGAACTCATAAACTACGGCGGCAAAATCTTCGTTGTATCGCCAATATGATAAATAAGATCTAAGAAATCAATGACTTCGCAAAAAGAAGGTGCATAGAAGCATAAGGAAAATCTTGTGGTGCGGCGGCAGGTAATGAAATATCGGCATACACCTAGTATTATATAATCAAATAGTCTAAGCAAGAGGTATATAGGTCCACACTACAAATCAATAATCAAAAAATTGCAATATTTGTTGCAATACATAGGTAATATACAAAACATAACTAAATCGTCACCCGCTAAGTCGAACATAATATAGGTATCTTGTGTACAACCACAAAACAAACTAAGAATATGTCCTCATCACCAGAAGAAGAGAGTCTCGAGGTAAAGGCAATTGAACTGCACCTAGAATCAGCCAAGCATCAAGTATCAGTCACAAAAGAACATGCCGACTGGGCAAATTATCAATTAGATGAATCTAAAAAGCACTTAAAGGATGTACAACGAATGTTAAAAGAGGCTAAAATTAGGGTATCATTAGACCAAACCGAAGAAGAACAGGACGTAGCATCTATTGCAAATCATAATGAATTCGTACCAACCTCTAATGATATCATTCTATCACTACATAATGAAAACTACCGCTCCATAATGTTTAGTAGTTTCATACAATTAGCCAAGGATGGTGATAGTAAAAAGAAGGAAATTGCTATACAAATTTATAATTACTTTAAATGTAATATGGATGGGGAGGATAATGGTAAATTTTATAAAGTTTATAGTAATGGTAAATCCTATTTTGAAGTTGATGATGGTGCGGCGTTGCAGAGTAAGTTCATTATTATTAGTTAGTTTTGTTGATATGTATATATGTATGTGTATATGACGTGTGTTACTTCAATAATAAGATATTTACTCATGATTTATTCTATAACTTATCTCTCTTTATTACAGAGATTAACGCCGATATTGGCAGGCGGAGTGAAACAATCAAGAGATGGAATATTGATGTATCAGAAAAGGCACAGCAGGCATCAGAAGAAGAATCTACATGGCAATTGGCAAGTACTACTCTACCTTTGGGTATGTTAAATGCCGAGAAGGGGAATCAGCAGTCAGCTGCCGAGAAAGGGATTAAGAAGAAGGAAGATGAGGATGAGGCCAAGGAGGCTGAGAAAGGGATTAAGCAGTCAACTACTGAGAAGGGGATTCAACAGCCAACTCCCCCTGTTGCTGCTGCTGCCGCGGGTAATAACCAAGAAGTAGGATTATTAGATTCGTATAATCGGGAAATATCAACGAAGGATGCATATTACAAGAAGATTAGAGATGGACCACTCAAGAAGTGCGGCAAGTGCGGTACAGAAAAGAAGAAGTGGAGTTATATTAATGCCGAGTGGAATAAGTTGGAAGATGATCGGATGTGCCAAGTTTGTATCAAGGCTGAGATTAAGTCTAATCCCGCTGCTGTTACCGCCGCCAAGCAACCTGCTTCGAATGACGCGGCGCCCGCCAGTCCTCAAATCAAGATGGGGGTACAGAGGGAATTGCAAGTGCATAGTTATTCCAAAGAGAAGAGTAACTGGGTGAATGATGGCCTTAAGCATTTGGCTCCACATGAGTATGCTGCACAAGCTGCTGAACATCAAAATGGCGGCGGATCTAAAAGTATCTTTGACGATGTCGTATCTCCTAGTCCACAACCTGTTGAAATGTCAATGATGAAGGAGAAGAGAGGCGAGGATGAGGAGAAAGTAGAGGATAAAGAACCACCAGCTGATGAGATTGTTTATCTCGGGGATGCTCAAATAGAAGGGTGTGGAACTGCTGATGTGAATGGTACCTATTCCCTGCAAGGCTCGATGTATATCAAACAAGAAAATCATCCTCGTCCAGGTGGTAGTACTGAGGCAAAGGATTCGTATGCAATCCATTATCAAAACCTTACAGTCCGTGGATCATTTGAACAAGTTGGGTACTGGTTTATTAGTATGTGGAAAGGAGATATTACTGATAATAGTGAACCACTTGTGCACATGTACAGATCTCGGATGAATGTGGACTGTAGAGTTCCTCCAAAAGATGGTTGGGAGGCACTTTATGGTAATGACCCACCGCCATTATGTCAGATGAAGGGGAAAGATGATGCTGAGGATAAGTTAAGGACGGATACTGGAGGTAAGACCGAGGAGACGAGTGATGAGCAGGGGTCGTTGCAACCAGGGAATGGTACTCATATTACCCCTGTTGGTAGTAATGACAGCGGTAGCACCGACTCTTCGGGGATTGCAATGCTGGCAAAGGCAGCTCAATCTGATTTACTCCATTCGTTATTTCAACCAAACACCCGAGTGGCAAAGGATGATAATAATATGGATGAGGGTACTACCGAGGCATCACAATTAGATGTTACCCAAACGCGGTCGGGGCGTAAGATAACTCCTAGCAGTAAGAAGAAGGAGGCTGCCACAAAGTATATTCCCATCAAGAAGCCTGCTCCTGGAAGAGTTTCTCTCGAGGTCGCCGCTAATTCAGGATGTGACAAATGTAACAAGGAGCTAGAGACTGGGGTAAGGAGCAACAATGAAAGTCATTCTAATCATTGCCCAAGAAAGATGTGGGGCAAAACTGAGAAGCCTCCACAAAAACGTAAACATACTGCCAGCAAGAAGCCTCCACAAAAGAGAAGGAAACAATCTGAAATGAAGCCATCAGGTAAAGGTATAGAAGTTCCAACAGCAACCGATATACTTCGAGGCCGAGGTCGATTGACAAACTCACACGAGGGGAACATGAGGCTGAGAGACGAGGCAAGAAAGTTACGAGGCGACTATCAGGATGGATATTATGGAAAGTCAGAGAAGAAGTATCAATACTCACTTGAGCTTGTAAAGATAGTTAGATCATACGGTGGGCGGTTCTTAGAGAAGAGAGGTGATGATAATCTATGGTATGAGATGAGTGAAGAGGATACTCGAAAGAAAGCTGCTCAAGGTGAGATACTTTATGTGTGCTACCTATCTTTATCTTCTTGCTAGTATGCTTACTTCTATTTGGTTTATATCGTCTTTCCTATTTAGTACTCCGGGAGAAGAGGTGGGAATAGATAGAATAGATAGTCGGTTTATATACACTGTGGACGAACGAATGTACAAAATTAAACTTAACTTAGAAGAAGTTAAAAAAAAACATTTCATATGTTTAGTCTCACATTAATGCTCTCTTAGGTATCTCTTAGGTATTGTTGCAGTATGGGATTAATTGTGGCATACATTTCAGCTTCTCGTGCCCTAGCCTTTTCTGCTTCATCTCGTTGTGGACTTTTAACCTCATCAAGAGATTGCTGATATGCAGACAATGTGGATAAGAATACCTCTTCCGACACGTATCCGTTCATATACCCTCTCTCGACTTGATACATTGATGGATCAAATCCCTGTTTGGCGGCTATTATGTAGTGCCTAATCCCTCTTGTTGTTAAGTTGCCCTTCTTTTCCTCTTGAACACCGAGGTCATGCCTACACATATGATGTCCTCCCATAGCTGCTTTTTCCCAATGATATATTGCCTTCTTTAAATCCCTTTCTACTCCTTCTCCATTGTAATACCGAGCGGCAAGATTTCTATGGCCGCCGGGGGAACCTAGTTCAGCTGCCTTGGACCACAACTCACGTGACTTCTCGTAGTTTTGTGGTATCAAATCCAAAAATCCTTCATGATAATGACAACCCATTGTAACAAATGCCTCAGGGTCATTAAGTTCCATACGACGCTTTGTCCTTACAATATCCTCTGCATGAGTAGTCTCGTTAACTATCCGGCAGAATGCACACTTATCTCCTTCCACTGATATCATACATCCATCACAAATCACCTTCCCACAGCAGTTAGTCCATGTTGTTTTTGTAGCATGAGGTAATGGTATAAAACAGATAGGACAATCTTCCCTCGCTGGAGGATCTGCAAATAACATCTCATCATGCAATTTTGCAACTCGTCTCTCACATGCCTTCTTATGCTTCTTTCGGTGTTTCTTTTTACATGCCGCGTTGCAATACTTTACTGATTTGCACTTGTTGCATGTATTCATATCATCACTATTACCCTCCCTTCCACAATTAGCACAATATGACATGTCATTTTTATTGTTGTTCTTCTCTTCTCTCTTCCCTCCAATATCATTGTTATTTACACACGAGATATCACACTCCGACGAGGTAGTAGCAGTAGACTCCTCCATTGTTTTGGTAGAACTTAGCGCTGTTAATAAGAGATAAGAATATGGATGTGAGTAATATACCTGAAGGCAAAATTTCAAAATAAAGGATACCGGCTTTTTCATGCACTTACTCTCAATCAGACGAATCTGGCTATATTGGAGGAAGGATATCAGGGTTGTATTTTAATATCGTAGCGGAGCGGACGGCACAATAATAAATATATTGAAGTATTATTAATACGTACTGCTGTTGTCAGATATCAGATTTTGAGGAGCATTAGATAAGATAGATACCATAGCGGATACATATCGTAGACATTACGATATACAACAATTAGATAATATAACAAACAAATTATAATATGTCATCATCATTAGAAGGAGATGATAGTCTTGAAGTAAAGGCAATCAAGTTACATTTAGCAGCGGCCAAACAAAAGGTAACGATTGCAAAAGAACATGCCGAGTGGTCAAATTATCAACTCGATGAATCTAAAAAACACTTAAAGGATGTGCAGAAAAAGTTAAGAGAGGCCAAACAAACAGCTGCTGATGATGACAGCGGTGGTGAATCAAGATCAACCATTAAGGTAGTACCCAAACGCATCCGTGAACATCCCAACCGTGTGTTACAGAGAGGTGTTTGTGTAATAAGACATGGTGCTAAACGCAAATTATGTTCCCATCCAGGCTGTACAAATTGGGCAATAAGATTTGCAAGTGCATGTTCAATGCACGGCCCTGCACAGGCTGGGGAGTTGTTAATAAAGAATACCGACAAGAGTAGTAGTAGTACGGGGGAGAAAAGAGATAATAAGCAGGAGGTATTGTTGCAACAGCCACCAGTGAAGAAGAGAAAGACAACGGATATCTCCGAGGGGGAAAAGAAAGTTAAGAAGTTGTCAAAATCAGAATATGATAAGGCACGACGTGAGGCCATGAAGACTGGTACATGGGAACCTGATCCTCGGTACCAACCAAAACCAAAGCCACCTCCTCCTCAAAAGAAAGCCAAGTTAGCTGCTGCCAAATCACCCAAGAAGTTGTCAAAATCAGAATATGATAAGGCACGACGAGAGGCTATGAAGGCTGGTACATGGGAACCTGATCCTTCAAAACAACCTAAGAGGATGAGGAATGGTACTCAGAATACCCCGGCTGTTGGTAGTAGTGGAGGTAACACCGGTTCTTCGGGGATTGAAATGCTTGCAAAGGCTGCTGAATCTGATTTACTCCATTCGTTATTTAAATCAAACTCCCGAGTGGCAAAGGATGATAATAAGATGGATGAGGATACAACCGAGGCAACACAGTTAGATGATATCTCAAGATGTTCGGGACGTAAAAGAACTCCTTCCAGTAAGAAAAGGGAGGCTACAACTAAGACAAGAAGCCTCCACAAAAGATTTAATTCGGCCAAACATTTAGTTTAGCAAATGGCCGCCCGGGGTGATAATATTAGTATGCCACTTTTAATAATGCCGTGGTAGAGGCATGCAGAAACATCAGCATTACTAATATCACGACCGTAAGGGTATAGCTGCAAGTAGGTACTAACAATGAGGCAAAAATGAGGGCTGCAAATGATAATGATACTGATACATCCCGCACTACAGACACAAAGACAAAATTATCTGTACCTGCCTCTGTTCAGGTGGATTAGCCGCCGTGCATCCAGACCCGAGTATCAAACAGAGAACAAGCCAGAGGAACAAGCTAGAATTGTGCCTCCTTCATCTATAGTGTAAATAAATAAACTTGAAACTTAAAAGTAAAAAGTATCCAAATCTAGGTGGTAATAAACCATTGTTATAGTTATAGATATAGATATCATATTATGGACATGATGTAAAAAGCTGTATACATATAAGATAACATAATGTCTTGCCAGCCCCTTATCTAACACTGCCCTTCTCCATCACCAGTCGCCAATGAGCCTATTGAGCGTTCACCCCAACTCCTGGCGGAGTACGAACATAGAGAAGCCACAAAAAGGAAGGATACCGGATATCTTCTACTCTCATAAAATTCTGTCATTGTTATTGGTGGTGTAGAAGTATCGTGGGTATACTGTATTAAATAACAGCGGACGGCATCAATAAAGGCCCCAATAATAAATTATTCAATTACCAATACGTGCTGTTTTTATCCGACATCCATATAGGTATCAGAATTTAAGGAACACTTATAATCCAACACTAACACAAAAAAGTTTTGCAAAGGCAAAGATACCCCAGCTGTTCAACCTGTACTATATAATACCATATTGCAAATAAATAACACCAACAAATAAATAAACAAAATAACAAATAACAACAATGTCATCACCAGAAGAAAATCCCGAAGTAAAGGCAATCCAACTGCATTTAGCATCAGCTAAAAACCAGGTATCCATTGCAACAGAACATGCCGACTGGGCAAATTATCAACTCGACGAAGCCCAAAAGCATTTAAAGGACGTACAGCGGATGTTAAGGGAGGCTAAGAAGAGGGATACAGATTATAAATCCGCCGCCGCTGCTGCAGCCGCTGCTGCTCAGAAGAAGCGTAAGGTTTCACCCACACCTAAAAAACAAACTAGTCAACAGAAAAGTGCCAATACAAAAAGGACAAAGACTACTACCAAGAGTGGAGGATGGACTGATGAAGAAAATGCTCAGTTTCGTCAGGGTATAGTATTGTGTGGATGGGGTAAGTGGGATTTGATTAGTAAGACTGTCATCGCGAGTAGGGAAATGAAACAAGTTAAAAGTCATGCCCAGAAATTCCAGGAATAGTAAGTAGTTTGTATATGTATTGAAGGGATTGTATGTTTTGTTGTTTGGTTAACTAAACTATATATTATAAATTCTCCACATTTAGTTATCCTCAGGAGAAGGTTAAGCTCATCAAACAACATGAGCAAAGGGAGAAGAAGAAGGCAGCTGCCAAGAAAACATCGGCCAAGAAGACCCCGGCCAAGAAGGCAACTACGACCAAGAAGAAGGTCACCTCGACAGCAAGCAAGAAGAAGGTCGAGGTTACTCCACCAACTGAGAAGAAGGTCGTAAAGAGGAAGAGCAACGGTGCTCGTAACACACGTGGTGCTAGTACTGGTAGCCCTCCCAGAAGCAAGGGCTCGGGGATTGAATTACTGTCCATGGCAGCCAAGAGTGATTTAAGTTCGTTATTCCAACCAAGTTCATCAGCTTAAACATTTAATGGGGATAAGTTAGAAGGTAGGGAGTGGGGATAGGAGGAGGGAGGGGGGCTTGGGGGATTTAAGTTTGTTATTTCAACGAGTGCATCATCAGCTTAAATGATAATTGGGATTGGTAGAAATTCAGACATGGGAATATGTGGGATAGGGGTTAGGGGTTAGGATGGGGGTAGATCAAGGGAAGAGTCATTACATTTATGATTTATGAAGATGGGATGTCTAAGTTTAAAAAGATACCAGGCAGGAGATAGGGAAGAAGTGATGACGGACTTGATCTTAACTAGTTTAGTCCGTCTATAGTTTACTTTTAAGTTTAGCAGTTGATGCTGTAGTACTGTTTATATTGGATGATATTTAATGTACGTGCTGCTTTACTACTACTAGACCTATTCTGATACCTGAATAGGATACCTCACCTCAAATCTTTCTCCTCAAATCTCAAATCTTTTTCCTCTCTACAAAGCGCAAGTCTATTCTTATACCAGTTAGATGTAGATGTTGTAGCAGCAATCTACGGTTATTAACAACACTCGTCAGTGAATAGGTGAGAGTAGGAGCAGAAGAGATATTGGAAATTTTCCAACACACATCAAAAATTTATCACTAGATATCTACGTCACACATCATGTCATCATCAACATCATCAGAACAAAGTAAGCATGAACTAGTACTCGATGCGGCTAAACAACGTCTCGACAAAGCTAAGAAACAAGTAACTATCGATACGAACAATGTTGCATCTGCCAAGTCAATGATGGATGCTGCCAAAACGATGTATGCAAGTGCTCAATCTCAACTTGATATGTCAAAGAAGGAAGCGGAGGAGGCTGAGACAATGTTAGCAGAGGCCAAGAAGAGGGATGCTATTAATAATAATTTAGAGCAAAAACCTGCTGTTGCAAAGCAATTAGAGGGCAGTAGTATCAAACGAAAGAAGGAAGAGGATAGTGATCATGCATATGATGATGAAACTGATAAAGAAGATGATGGTTCAGTATTTACTCAGACAAATGATCAGAAACAGTCTACTGATTCACCACAAGATGATACTAGAAAACGAAGGAAGGTATCTGTATCCCCTGATAGCGTTAATTCTGTTAGTACTGTCAAAAGTAAAAGTGAGGAATGGGGAGATGATAACGATGATAGTGATAGAAGAAGTACACGTAGGGGAAAGAGGAAGACTTGCAGCCACAAGGGATGCACAACCTTTGCCCGTAAAGGAGGAGTTTGTATCAAGCATGGAGCAGTTGAGAAGACTTGCAGCTACGAAGGCTGCACACGTTTTGCTAGGAAGGGAGGAGTTTGTACACTACACGGAGCAAAGAGAAATGTAAAGATTTGCAGCCACGAGGGATGTACAAATCGAGTAAAGAATCGAGGAGTTTGTGTCAAGCACGGAGCCATATTGAGGACTTGTAGTCATGAAGGATGTACAAGCATAGCAAAGGTAGGGGGAGTTTGTCAAAGACATGGGGCCAAGGTAAAGATTTGCAGCCACGAGGGATGTACAACTCAAGCTAGGAAGGGAGGAGTTTGCAAAAGGCATTTCAAGCAGATTAGCAACCAATCCAATGAAGAAACGTGTACTGTTGTACCCGTATAGTTTTTCCAGCCTAGTCATTTAAGTGGGGCTACAACTACGCAAGTTGCCTGTAGATATCTGGGGAGAGAGGAGATACAAGAAAAGGATATCAAGAAGTAAGATAAGAGAAGGGAGGATACCAAATCTAGAAGTTTGTTATAGAATGTATTGGCGAGAGACCATGTATACTAGAATAGAAGAGATATAAAGTCTAGAGATATCCTTAAGTGATGAGTGTCAGTTCAAAGATCATTTGCATTTCCTCCTCTATTCACAAAGCCACCATCCTCTAGCTAGCGATGGAGAAGATACCGTATCTTTCAGAAAGGTTATGAGCTCAAAATCTTTGTGTTTTGTCTCTCAAATCTCAAATCCACAAAAAAGCTGATAGGTACACCTATTGCAGCGGCATAAAAACAACCATGAAGCTCTCACTATCATTAGCATTAACATTTGCAACAGCCACATCGGCATTTGCCCTATCACCAGGCAAATCCGTCCGTTCAACATCAAGTACTCTACAACAACCAGCATTCGTCCGGCCATCACTATCCAATCATCATGGTGATGCCTCAATTGAACTATCCAAACGTGAAATGGCATTACGTTCGACAGCCTTGGCATCATCATCTGATTCAGGTGCCATGAGTACCCGTGGCGGAGGCGCATCATTATCCAACATTGACATTCCATTACTATGTTACTTTGCTCTATGGTACTTGGGTAACTACTATTATAACATTTCGAATAAGTTGGCATTAAAGGCAACTGGTGGTGCTGCAGGATTTCCAATGACTATTAGTGCATTACAACTTGGCATTGGTAGTTTATATGGAATCTTTTTATGGTTGGCACCCGATGCTAGGGATAAGCCTAAGATTACCTTGGATGATGTGAGTATTTGTTGATGTGTTGTTGGTGTGGTGTGTCTCATTTATTATGTATTGTTGATGTATATTGCAATTCTCATAAATTCATATCTATACACACATTGTTAAATTGGTTAATAAATAGTTGATTAAAATGCTCCCCGTAGCATTCTGCTACGCCGGTGCACACTCGGCATCGGTATTTTCATTCTCTGCCGGATCTGTCTCATTTGGACAAATTGTCAAGGCATCTGAACCAGCCTTTGCGGCAGTATTATCTCAATTCGTTTACAACAAACCCGTATCCAAGGCTAAGTGGGCATGTCTACCAATTGTTATTGGCGGTGTCATCCTTGCATCAGTTAATGAATTGGACTTTGCCTGGGCGGCATTAATCTCAGCCTGTATTGCCAACATGTTCGCCGCCGTTAAAGGTAATGAGAATAAGAAATTAATGGAAACTGAAGGATTAAAGGAACGTTTGGGTTGTGTTGGTAATCAGTTTGCTATTACTAGTATTATGGGATTCTTATTAAGTATCCCATTCGTTTTGTTGAGGGAGGGTAGTAAGTTGGGTGAATTTGCTGAAGCGTTTAAGACTGTTCCTGCCTTGAAGAACAATTTGATTGCTAGGTGAGTTTATGTATGATAATATATTGTTTGCAGTTATGGTGGGTCGTATAGAAAATGCTGGAGGAGTTGTATGAGATTGATATGTTTGTTTGGTGCATATCTGATGTGTATACATACTAAATCAACACATCTTATGTTTCAAAATAGTGCCCTTTGGTTCTACGGATACAATGAAGTATCCACCATGACCCTCAAGAAGACTGTAAGTATCATATTTGTGTGCATTGGTTTGTTTTTCATTATCGTTTCTATACATCTTCTAACCTAAACCTTGACACATCATATGATATGTTCCACAACAAATAACAGAGTGCCGTAACTCAGTCAGTAGCCAATACTGCCAAGCGTGTCATCGTTATTGTTGGTGTGGCCCTTGTCCTTGGAGAGTCTCTTGATCCCATGAAGCTTCTTGGATGTGCCATTGGTATTGGAGGCGTATTCCTTTACTCTGTCATTGACAGTCTTGTCAAGCCTAAGGAGGAGTAAGAAGTGTTTGGTATCGGGGGTTGAGAAGACTGTCTTTTATCAGGTAGGAGGTGAAATGTCACCCCTCCTGTGTAAAGATGTGTAAGATGAATTAGTATTGTTATTTGGGTTATGAGAAGTAAGGGAAACGATTGGAATTGGGGTATGAGAGGAAGAGAGAGAGACAAGAGAGAACAGCACAAGACATTACGACAAGCCAACTAGCATGTAAAGTGCCTTCTCGGGGAATAATTAAGTGTTTTAAATCAAGATATATTATCATTTCTGATTACTTGTTTATACATAGATTATTCACAATTTATCTTAACACATCTTCAGATGAATTTGTTCATATCAATCTTCTCAATCACACAAATAAAATCTAAGCCAAATTAGTCATCTCGGAATCAGGGGTTCATATATAAAAAATCCCCTCCTTGGAATAGTGTTTTGGTACATCCTGGGCATCAATAAGATGTTTCTTTGCAACTTGGATATTTTGTTCCTGTTGGGGTGTAGTCCTCTCTGTACCGCCAACTTTGGCTAACCGTTGTAACTCTGCCATATCATCATCGAAGGCTCTAGCTGCCGACTCTGCTACAGCCACCAGCTGTCTTTGTGTATGTAAACATGCCAATCCAGCAGCGGTGGTCTCATTATTCATATCCTTTCCGCGACGATTGTTATTATTATTGTGTAGAGTATGAGGTGATCTGTAAATCGGTGATATTTGTGGTGACGATTGAGCAGATGAAGATGTTGCAGATAGAGGAGATTGAGTAGGCGGAGGATCTCCCGTGTTCTGTGGCGCTGTTTTGCATTGTTCGAGCCATATTGAAGTTTATATCTTATTATCTTCTCTGTTTTTTTATGAGTTGTTTATCCTCTTCTGTTTCTATATTATACACCCATACGTTTTTGACCAATAACAAACCTTCTTTATTTAGAACTACTACTTTACTTTTATATCCAGAGTATATACTCTTATTCTCGCAACTATCGCTACCCTTCGATATTGCAATTTGCAATAACAAATCAATCAACTTCAATGCCACTCTCATAAAAAGATACCATAGAAGATCGGCGATCAAACGAAATTAAGGTGGCAAAAGCTCGGACTTTGAAAGCCAGTAAATTTCATAGAACCTCGATCAAGCAAATAAACATATACAACAATGGTCAAATGCAGCGGCTCCGGCCAACCACATCAAAATGCAACAACAATCGAACGTTCAACAATAACCGCCTTACAAAAACGAATAACAAATGAATGCCCTAATAGAGGATACGCGCCTCCATTAAATCAAAAGGTATCATTTAGATCGTTACCAATAAGTGAGGCTACATTACGTGGATTGGAAGAGGGTGATGGCAAATCTAATCAGCAACATGGTGGTGGTGGTAAGCGAGGCCGAGGTGCCAACAACTCCTCTAACAACTCCTCTAACAACTCCTCGAACAACTCACAACAAAATGGTAGAAATAACAATAAAAAGAAGTCGAATAATCTATCAATTAAGAAACAATTCTGGACAATGACAGATATACAAAATGCATGTATACCACATGCTTTGTGTGGACGGGATATATTGGGTGCTGCACGTACTGGAAGGTGAGTTCTTTTTTATAATGTGTTGTAGTAAAAAAGAAAAGTGCACATGATGTGTGTTGGAAGAAGTCACATGATGATGCGCACTTTTCTTCTATGGCGGAGGTATAGCGCTGTTATAAACGCTATATATTGCAAGAGAGAGAGACAGAGATGAGAGAGAGCTTTTTCATATTATAAAGGGTTTATGATGAATACAGATATATTATTAATGTGTATCAGAAGTGACCATGTTGATACAAACTTTTTCTGTTGCCTTCCTTCTGAAACCATGAAAATATATGAAAAGTAGCTCTCTCTCTCTTTATTGGGTTAATCGGCAAATGTCTGTGTTTCAATTTGCAACTCGGTTCTCTCACATTCATCTCTCCTCTCTTCTACACTCAACACAATTCACACACAGTGGTAAAACACTCGCCTTTCTAATACCACTCCTTGAAAAACTCTACCGACGTCAATACACACCCTCCGACGGGCCGGGTGCAATCGTCCTATCACCCACACGTGAATTAGCCGTACAAACATTTCAAGTATTACGTAATATAGGATCGTATCATCACTTTTCGGCAGGATTGTTAGTTGGTGGTAAGAAGGAGTTTGGATTGGAACAGTTGCATGTGATACGAATGAATATAGTGGTGGCTACTCCTGGACGGTTATTACAACATTTGGAACAAACTGCCGGGTTGGAGGTGGATAGGGTGTGTATGTTAGTATTAGATGAAGCTGATCGGATCTTGGATATGGGATTCCGTGAACAAATGGTACGGATATTAGATT
>Ga0214480_100076_pt1 | contig 39381 bp, 30 predicted proteins | sample M1_20Mar14CPVII9_3_FD_165042 | JGI IMG/M metagenome (GOLD analysis project Ga0214480, IMG submission 165042) | Marine eukaryotic communities from Monterey Bay, California, United States - M1_20Mar14CPVII9sort6BwellE17 | ecosystem: Environmental > Aquatic > Marine > Unclassified | place: USA... | reverse complement strand
AAGCCAATTTTCCTATTACCAGCATGTCGGTGAGCATACCTCTGCAGAAACAAAACAAACCAACAGACCAATGAACCGATAGCAGACAACCAGATCCACTTGTTGTTGTAGCTTACAGTCAAACATCTTAAGTTGTGTGTATCCTGAACAATATTATTATTCACGAAGAAATCGATTGTTGATAGACAGGCAATTGTAGCGAGTATAGCTAGTAAGAACCAATGTCTTTGTTTTCCAAATAAGATCTTTTGAAAAGTATGGTGTCGGCCATCTCCTTTTCTCCATACCTCATAGTTCACGGCACAACTAACAAAATTAATCCAAGTTGAAAAGTAAACCTATCCAGCAAACATAAAAGCTCAATCAGTAAGTATGTACATGTAAAAGCATATAATATCTTCTTCACATATATACACTTACATTTGCTTGGGCTTCACCCACACTAAACTTTGAAGTGTTGATATGTAATGCGATAACCGAGAGGAAAAGCAAGAATAGTATAAGATTTCTCTCAACTTTGCTCCCATCTCGAAAGTTTATCCTATTCTTCTTGACACACAATATGGAATCAAAGTGGGCTATTACAATTGTCAAAGTAATCAGTGTAAGTAAACCAGATACAGCTATTGCCCCATAGACTTTATATTGCTGTACTAGAGAGCCGCCAGAACCAAAGTATAAATGGTATGTTTTATTCATATCGTCAATCCTTTGTGTAAATAACTCAGTCTCGTTCTTTGTAAGCTCAATCCCTACTTGACGTGCATAACTTTCTACTGTAATAGGAGATGCAACAGTGGTGCCTCTTACATAGAACACTGTTGCAGTAATCATTGCCAAAGCGCTTGATATACAACTAAATACATAACCAAGCAACCGAGGACTTGTACTGATATCTTCCATATAACGTGAAGTCTTATTACTACTGCGTTCTGTATTGTCAATTGATGGCTGCTCATCTGCAGATGTTTTGGATATAGTAAGGAAATTCCTAAACCCCTTTATTGGATCATCACCCACGATCGCCCGAGGATCATTCGGCTCCCCATATATTTTAGGATCATATATTAGTATTGGCGCCGGCATTCTCTATATGTTATTGCTATCCAATGGGCACGGCCTTACACACTTCTGCATGCCATGCCAAATCTCAGTGGATACCGATATCTATATCTTTTTTGCTCTCGGAATAAAAATCTTTCTGATATTGATACAATATGTGATAATGTACTTCACATACTTCCTTCAGCCCTATCATCATTACTTTAAGTAGGCTGCAACAACCAACAACCCCCCTTCTTAGGCCAACCTAGTCCGGAGCATAAAGACAACAATAACAACATATTATACCTACTTGCCTTCATGTAATTGAGATAAAGCCTCCCATATATCCAAGGCGTAAGTAGAATTATGCCCCGCAATAACAATACAGATCATCAACATAATAATTTACTACATCACCACAATACTGATGATGAATTGACAGTAAATATATCTGAAGCAAACTCTCATCTAGGCAATCTCCTTCTTGAATCAAACTGGGATGAAGTACTCGACTATCTCACCACACCAGAGGGACAAACTGATGTCAATGCCAATAATGACCCCCTTGGCTTGTTTAATAACGAATCAGATACAAATCTGATACCCAGTAGAAAGAATACGGCATTTTTTGCTGCTCTCTTTGTAAGAGCTCCATATCAAGTTATTCAACAAATTTACACCATTGGACCCTCACATGTTGATGAGCCGATTGATTTGATGTATGTGCTATCGATTATACCATCAGAGGAGGAGGTGCGGTTATCACAATTGCAAAAGAAGTCACCGCATAGAACACGAACATGGACTACTCAGAATGAGTATCATCAACTAATCAATCTACTACTGAAAGCATTATCTCATTCATCATCATTGATGGATTATTGGCCATCATGGATAGTTGGTAGCACTAGGAATAAAATGACACCATTGGCTATTGCGGCATACAATCCTGATGTACCTGCAAATGTAGTGAAACTACTATGTATAGCAGAACCAGAAAGCATTGATAAAGTATGTTATCTTGTTCATACCCTTCGAACAATAATCATTGCAGCTGCATCGCCAATACCATCAGAATCATCAAAAGAGTATGAAAATGCAAAGAAGCGACGTTGGGAGAAAGTAAAAATGTTGTCATTATCAAAAGATTACTACTACAATCAACAGAAGATAGTTTTGAAAAATGCAGCCGACGATGCTATAGATTTGAGCCGATCACAGTTGCTTAGCGATCTAACAACACCAGAACCAATAGAACCACAACTGGAAGATATCATCAATGCATGCAATCAAGCTATAAAACACAACGAATGGGAGTTAGTACGAGAGTTCTTAAATCATTACCTAGTTGATGTCAAGATTCAAAATGCTTTAGCACAACACGATGCAAGGGCGGCTCGTTACCGAAAGAAACAAAAGAAGAAACAAGATAGAGAGGATTGGTTGCATAAGAATGCGGGTTTGTTAATATATCCGATTGATGCTATTTTGGATTTGATCTCGATTATATTACCTCCATCGAAAGGGGAATACCATGGGATTGTGTCACCAATGAGTTGATAAGGGTTGATTGAGAGGCGATAGTATGTACATTTATGGAAGAGTATGTTTTGATATAAGATAAAAAAAAACGAAGTATATGTACACATATACTTGCTGCTACTCGTTATTATGTATGACAATGAGAGCACATATTCGAGCACATCATTGCAAAACAACGAGCACGTGTAATTGTATAGTATGCATAATACCTACTAATCAGGTTCAACTACATTGGGGTAAGCGGAAGAGCGGATCCATCGGACTTGGATACCACTCTCTCACTCTCTCTCTTTTGTGTTTGTGGCTTTTGGCTCATTCTTTGCCTAAAGCCGCCTGCTGGTTGTTGCATGGGGTTCAATTAGCGTAGCGTACCTAATTGCTTTCTCCCACTACCCACCCTTGACCAAAGGGGTCATCTTTCGAAGCACAGGGGTGTGGGGTTTGCACTTTCTAGTTTAAACCCCAACATTTGGCACCCCTCACACACCCTTGTCGGTGATCTGTCTCTTGCCTCTCTGCTTTAGTCTCGGTATACCTAGTCAGCATGGTGACGATCGAGAGCGCACCGAGGTCCATCTTTGACTTGACGCCCGCCAGCAAGATTCGGGGGATACCTATTTTGGCGATACCACGACGTAAAAGGTATCTTATCGCCAACTTTCTCCGATAAATCCCTTTCGAAGTTTGGTGTAGTTAACTGCAGTTAACTGCGTGCTAACTGCAGTTAATTGGTAATCTGCCCGGCACCTCTAATCCGTCTCGAATTCAACGAATTCGTCTCCTATTTACAAAATTATAATGTATTGTGGTTTTTGATTTAACCATAGGGAAACCTATACTCAGATTAAAGCTAAGGATCTCAGCTTTCAGGGGAAAAAATTCCTCACCCTCTATCTCGAGGTATAGAGGAGTTATAAGCACTAGACTGCGCCTACATCTGTGAAAATGGGTGTGTGACTATCAGTATGATCCTCCGAGTTCGATCCCCTGTGGTCATAAACCTAGTTTTGGCTAACCTAGGGCCCAAAACTAGGTAAAATATAGGTATAGGTTAGGCCTAAAATAGGGTTTTAGCTGTTATATTAAGGTTCGTCAAAATGAGACTAATTAGTCTCAACCCTGCACAACCTCATTTTTCTGGCATAACGACGTCTGTAGCTCAATCATATGGCCTCCTCACCCAAAACCCAAGGGTACTACTAAACTGGAAATGGTTTGAAGTGTCCTAAAACACTTTGACTTTTGATCTAGGTCCAATTTTTGACTGAAATATGGGCACCTCAAAAGGAGACTAATCCGTCTCAAAGGGTGGGCAGATTACCATAATTGCATGCTAACTGCGGAGTTAACTGCGTGCTAACTGCGGAGTTAACTGCATGCTATCTGCGGAGTTAACTATAGGTAATTGTTATAATCAATTTCTTATCTCACATTGGTGATGTAGTACTAACCTTAACATATAGTTATCATCCTCACTGTCGTCAACATACCCATTATTATCATTTAAAGGTCGGTTACCTACGATAAACAATACAAACGCTATATAATGGTAGAGCTACGATAACTGACATTGTTCTTGTTCGTAACAACCTGTTTGAGAGCGATTACGGAGTAGAGTTTGTTGTTGACGTTCTCAAGACCAATCGTCAAATAGTGAGTTGTGAGAGTAGTTTAGAGGAATGGAATTGTCTAGATTAAAGGTGAAATATATAATCATCCACCGACGACAACATATCCATTCAATCATCCATCACACAAAAACATACATCACATAATAACATTACTCGTCAGATTCACGGCCTTCATTACACATATCTTGTAGTTGTTTTGAGATTAGTTGCAACTTGTCTTTCGTAGTGTTAATGAAGGAGGTAGCCCAGGAATCAAAGATGGTAGAAGCAGACCTCACCAGTGTATCATTTGTACAAGTTACGGCCTCGGTTAATGATGAGGTACTATCTTTTAAGGAAGCAATAGCTTCTTTTAGTTCCTTCTCCTCACCCAAGTATGGTTTAATAATTTGAGGGAAAGGCAAGGTACTTGGGGGGTTTTTCCAGCCGCGGCATCTACTTCGTATATTAAAGGACTCAGGGTATTCTCTCAACAAAGATACTACAACCTCCCTCACTAATCGATACTCGCAACTGGCTTGAAGAATATGAATAGGAAGATCTCCTCTATTATCGTTGAACATACGAACAGAAGCTGGGAATTTATCAATCAGATACTTGCAAATCTCACTTGAATCAGGTCCTTTATGTTTGGATAATGATATACATGCAAGATGGAGTAGTGTATAACCGTTAGAATCCGTTTCAAACAAGTAATTATTGGGGCAATGTTCTACCACCCACTTGAACAGATCTACCTCAGGTTCGATTCTTCGATAATCATAAGTGTACTGGCGTAATAACTTGTGTAGGACATTACCATCTGAGTAGAGCTGCGTAAATGCCCGGGGATACGCCTCAAAGAAGTCTTTGAGTATTGAAGCTGTGCAGCTAGACCGTCCTCTTCGAGCATACGTCTCCAGCAAACCTAATGCAACAGGACGGCATCGTTCACCATCTAGAATCCAAGGATAATTGGAAGCAATCCAAGGCAGTAAGGCACATTGTCGTGTATGACGGGCTATTATACAGATAGGAACACGAGCATCTATTACACGAGCATTTAGTATATAGATATCCTGATCAAAATTCCGATCATCAAGTATTCCAAGTAGAGCAGAAGGAAATGCTTGAATCAAACATTTGATCGCATCATGTGAAGTATCAAGGTCAAGGTTGAGATAATAACATGCCAATAATAGGAGGGATTGACACTGTCTCTCCGATACCAATTGTGCTAGTTCGGGCTTGTCGGTTACTGCTTGAATGATAAGTTGATTAAGAGCCTCATGTGCTCCCTCTTCTCTAAATTGTTGATCTACCATTGCCTCCACCAGACTATTGAATTGCTGCCTCAACTCATTATCCTCAAGCTCATTAACACGGAGAGTATCTGTCATCTTCCTTTACTATGTACTGATCATACGATGATAGCAAAGTTCTACAGTAGTGGTGACAACGTTGGAAATAACAAAGCACAAAATCTTATGTTGAAACCTGATTGCTTCAATACATTGGTAGTTGAAACATACGAAAATCTCGATGTGGGGGAAAATTTCATAATGTGGAGGGAAAATTAAATTGTAACTGATGTATAGTTTAGTATTTTGCATATCATAGTAAACATTACATTATACTTTAAGTTATAGAAATAGAAATGCTCAGTATACAACATTTCATAGTATACTCCTCATATCTTAGCGGACTTGAAATGGAGGTCTGCCATTATGAAAATCATATTGCACAATAACTGATATGGCCGACACACATACTCCATGCAATTCCATTTTGTCTTCTGTACCCTTACCATGACGGAATCTATTCTCTAAGATGTTGAATGCTCTCAACCGGATGTGAAGTGACTCCTGACGATTCTTCACACGGGCTAAGAACTCTTTAAGTTGCTTAGAATGGTGAGATTTTGTTGTGATTACTTTCTCCGGCTCTCCAGCAAAGCCACTATCACCCACTGCCTTCTTGCCTTGTCCCAGCTCTTCCATTCGAAAGTATAGTGAGTCCTGCTTCCATTCACTCTTATCTTGCTCTGAGGTTCCTCCTCGAAAGATGGTTATATCATGTTCTGATGCAGGAGATGGACCACTCTTGAATACAATTGATGGTCGACTGATTGCCATAGCAAATAGATACTTTACACCAGAACTTGCAGACTTATAATCATACCAAACCGTTGAAGGTGAACATCTAAACTCCTGCGTATGGAAATGAATACCGTCAACACCAATTACATATATTTCCTTCTCATCAAATCCATCAAGAGTAATGACATGCTTTTCCAATGATGCTATTTTCCTTGCATAGTCTTTAGTTGTATTACGAATGTGTTTCGTGTCTCCCAATCCCCATGTACCAGAGAGCTGACGCTCTGTTCCGTATGTTTTGAACCCTTTGTGAAAGTGAGCATTAGATGTGAGCAAATATGAACAGGATTAATATTGCAATTATCACTCACAATGCATGGTCATCAAAGCATATTTATAGCTCATAGTAGGATATTTGTCCTTTAGATCGTTGAAAAGTGGCACCACGGCTTCAGGTGGGACGCCATAATGCTCCCGAAACCTCTCGACGTTCTCTTTAAGATTTACACTAGCTTGTCTTTCTTTATCAAAGTTCACATATACCAGCCCGACATATAGTAAATCCGCGGTAGTAAGAATAGTAATATCACCCCAAAGTACATCCTGACGATGACGTTTCACGTTGATCCCGCTATGTTGTTGTACATGGTCCTGACGGTGAGAGGATGGAGAGGGAGGAGATGCCAGTGGCGATGATAGTCTCGACTGTCGATGCTGACTATTTCTATGCCCCCTACCACCAACATTTCCTGGAATACGACTTTGATTATTTCTCCGTCCGTCGGTAACTTCATGACCGACCCCTCTGCCGTCCACACGGCGGGTGTTACTGATAGCAAATCTTGATAGCATTGCAATGTTTTAGTGGGCATATAATCATTGAGAGTTGAGATACTACTTTGAGATGAAGTGAAGATACCACGTGGTATCCTGAAAATTTGTGAATGATGTGTGTGTATTAGATGCTATTAGATGGCTATCAATATACCCGCTTATGTAATGAAAAAACAAGAGATGGTATTGGAATACATATCCACCGATCCTCCGAGGGATGGCTTATCTCTATATCCCGTAGGATTCATTGCAATAGCCTGGTTTCTATTACAACAATGGCAACAGAAAACCAATTTACATTGTCTCCCGATCAGAATGATTTTATCAGCTACTTAGTTGTTAGCGGTAATACATCAAACCTTAAACGTGCCAACCAAAGTTCGACAATAATTAATAGTGATCCTCCTGAACATCCGTTGGGCAATGATCATAGTAGCCTCAAATACCAATGGATTAAGAAGACTGTCGTCCCGGCTAGAAAAAAATCATATAAATCCTTTTGCAATGGCGGTATAAGATCAGAGTGGCCGACAAAATATAAACTCAAAGCCGGATACAACCCTGGTGATTGGTTAAGAGGAGATGTAGATATCATTCGACCTCTCACAAATTCAGAGTACAAGGAACAATCAGTTGCCGGCTCCTCCACATCATCAACAACTACTACTACTCCTCCTCCTTCTCCTACATCATCTACAACCAATATGGCTCCAAATAAAACCCCCCGATTTGATACAAAAGACATGAAATCAGCAATCGACAAAGTTGATAAGTTTGATAACATCGGTGAGGAACAAGCCGGTACTTACTATCTCAAATGCAGCATTGAGGAGTATATAACTGGGAAAGTTAATGTTTCCAGAAAGTCCGCGTTAGTATTGTTCTATGATATGAATTTGTATGTTCAGTTGACTGCTTTATTTAATTTGCCTTTATTGACTGCCCTTACATATCATATGTACTAACACTCTTTCATCATTGTAAACTATGACAACTCACATCTTCCAGAAGCCGAGGTTAACTTCATGATTGCTAATGCCGGTAAGCTCAATTGGGGTGTTAATCAAGCCTTCCACGGATTGACAGTTCTCGACTTACCAAAAGTTAAGGATGAGTCGAACAAACTCAATCTTCATGCCATCAATTTTACCATCTTTGGTGTTCCGTACAAAGCTTTTGGTAAATACGAGATGGCTTTGGCATCTCAATCTGGAGATCAAGCTATCTTCCTACAAGGTCCATCCTGTTCACCATATATGGGACAGACCGCTGTTGAGACAGTTGCTGATATACAGGTCAGTACAACAGATATCGCTGAACGTGATCGCAATGAGGGGTACCTTGATGAGGTGGAGAATTGCAACAAGTGTCCTGTTAGGGTAAGTAAAATTTGATGTATAATTTTTCATCTTCATATTGCAAATTGCAATCTCATTCTTTGTCATCTCTGTCCATTGTTTAGATCTATTGTTTCTTGACCCCAGACTTGGTTCATTTATCCAACGAGTACTTCCAGGGTCCTGGTCAGACTCCCAACCAGAAGAGTTTGGGTTGTCTTACCGCTATGCATTTGGTCACAAGATCATTCCCTGAGTATCACAACGAAAGCCATCTTGAAGCAGCTGCGAAATTCTTGTTCAACCACAAGAATTCCCCACTCAGGGGTGACCAAAAGGCAATTGATAAACTCCTCCAGGAACGTATTGCTAACGTTTCTTGGCAGGTTCATGTCATGGGGGAAGAGCAGCGTCAGATTGACTATGAGAAGCAAGATGTAGCTGATGATTCGGATTCTGATGATGAGCGGAAGAAGAAAAGGATGGAGGCAGTCAATGCCATCAAGGCCTCTTCATCTCCTAAGCGCCGTTAAGTGATTTTGTTTACCTGTGTGGAACTGTCTATGTATGGAATGTTTTATCTTGTCGAGGTCGAGAGCATTTCATGACAGAAGAAGAAGAAGAAGAAAAAGATACGATCTAACCTAATCTTTGTTTGTCCTATCTCTATTGCTTCTAACGTAGGTACAAATCTTCTTAGCAGTAAGATCAACTTTATTAGCAAGGTATGTTCTCAAGCAGGTATTCTCTTTTCATCGGTGGATAGTACTAGAGCAAGCACGAAACTCTCAGACATTGATATGAAAGGTACGTGACAGTGAGAAGCTTTCAGGTCTAAGCAGTATTCTAACACATTTCCCTTCTAACTATCTGCTCAGGGGACAATCAAACACAAGCAACACCTGCTTCTACTGCCACAAAGCAGCCATCTACAGAGTCGCCTTTTGTGTTCAAATGGGAGAGGCAGTTTTCATCTGGATCGACACATGATATCCCAACTTTCCCTTCACCCTCTTATGCCTCAGCTGCTGGCATTGATGCTAGTTCCGCCAACCTTCAGGATGTCGATATGGAAGATGATCAAGCTAAATCTACACCAGATTTTAATGTATGGCTAGACAAAGAGATGCCTTGGCTCAATAAGGAAATTAAAAGCACTGCCAAATCCCTCGATGTTCAAGATACCAATATCTCTGTGGTTCACATAAACAACACCCACATCAATATCCAAGTGAATCAATCATCCAATACTAATACGCAAAATACCACCTCCGATAAACAAGTTGCCTCGTCAAGTACTAATGTTTTGGCAGATTATGCTGTATACCCCCCTTTGCCTCCAGGTTTAGTTCCTTCTGCTGCTACTGTTAAAGCAAGTGGTCGTATGAGTTCTACTTCTCAGCAGATTAAGGATGAACTTCGCGAGGCAGACAAGTTAACTGCTCAACGTCCCAGTGTCCATGAGGCAGACAAGCTAACCATTCGACGAACCAATGTCCAGTCATCACTGACGAATAGATCAATCACGAACTTTTATGGACGAAGAGGCTTACAAAGTCCACAATCGAAGGCTTTGCCAAACAGTAGCAGCAAAGAGCGTTCATTAGTGAAGTGGAGGAACATGATTGGCAAACCTCAAATGAAAGGTTCAGCAAAGAAAGCAACCAAGAGAAACCTAGCTAATGAAGTTGTTAATACTTCACCTGCAGTTGAAGAATATGATAGAGTCAAAATGGTTCATAAGCCACTAAAATATATGAAAGTTGGCAAGGGAAATAATAAGAAGAACTAGGCAGATGGAGTGACGGTTAGAGATATTTGATGACGGAGAATAGTATATATTTGAGCCATTATATATTTGGCTTAACTTAGTTTGTGTTTAAGTGTCAATCTACTCAATTTGACTCAAAGCTCGGTTATGTTATATCTAGTTTAGTTTAGTTTACTTTGATTGATCCAAATATTTCACCCATTTGATCTACAGTCCATTGTCTTCTCATCTCTGATCGTTCCTCCTCAATCTTTTGCCTAGCTGCAATGTTACGCTTATGTCTCCAATAAGGTGCGGCTCTCTGTCTCTCCTTCTCTTGGTCTACATGCTTACGAAAAGTCTTTAACTTGAATTGTTGATACTCCTCTTTTGTATCACGCAAAGCCACTGGCTTTATTTCGTAAGCTAAGCCACTTTCTACATCCTCCATTAATAACGATTTAGCCGGATGTATGTACCAGAATGGCTCTCCTCTATCAGTTACTTCATTATGTGGTATGTCGTTGCATTGCTTCTCGAAATCCTTCTCTTCTTGTTCAATAGCAGCACGCTGCTTAGCAGTTGATTTCTCCATATCTTTGCTGTACTTCTTAAAATCTTGTAATGGATATTGTTTGAATAAGCTATTCGACTCCCAAATTTGTTCAACAGTCATGTTATTTAGATCATTGTTTGTTTCTTTGTTCATTCTCAACTCGTAGAGTAGGTGCCAAGCTTTACTACGCTTCTTCTTGCTTGTCCAAGGATCGATACCCTCATCTTCGTCCGCTTTAAAAGGACCTGTAGAATTCAATAAATGGCGTAGTATTCTTTTCAAGTTTTCACGGAAGAGGTTGTGCTTATACCGAGGAGCATAAGTAGACCGAATATGTTTGAAGTTGACATCAGAGAAGTCCTCGGTTGTATATCTACCGATTTGAAGGTGGATATCTGAAGTTGCGTCTTTCAATTCTTTGATAATCTTTTGTTTTGTACTACTATTTTTCCATGGAGAGGGAGGTCGGTCGTCGTCAAGTGGAGTTCGAGTGGTGGGATCAACTACTAATTGATTTTGACGGGTTGGATTTGTAGCCTCGCTAGCTCGTTGCATTTCGGCAACAGCAGGACGGTGAACTCGAGTACCAAGAAAATGAGTCGGTAAAGTTATATCATGGTCACTGCTTTCGGAGGTACCACTGCACACAGAGACAACTTCATCATCATCATCTTCGTCGAAACTATTTTGTTGATATTCTGTAAAGGCAGTGCCTGTGCGAGTTATGGCGGTGGATTGACGTTGCTGTAGACTTGAAAACGTAGATAAATTGCTACGAGTACTCCACCGAGAGAAAGCTGCTGAACTAGATGAGCTAGCCCTTGCTTGTCCTATACCATAGCGGCTCAACATCCAGACGACAAAGGGTGATAAGTGATAATAATGCTCTTGCTTTTACATCGGTATCGATTGGGAGGAAGTATTATTGACTGCGCTAACTTCGATTCAACTGCAAGAAAGTACGCAGTTAATTGCAGTTAACTGCGATCTAACTGCAGTTAACTGCACTATTCAACGCACAAAATACGAAAGATTCTCTGGAGAACGAAACAGCATCCTATAATTTTAACCGTTCAGTCGCTTTAATGGTATCCCCCGAATCTTGCAGCACCAATCGAAAATAAAGGATACCGCCGGCGCTTTGTTATTTGTCATAAAAGAATTTTGTTGATAGCAATGCTGGATTGACCATCTTGCCTCTCGTGCACCATTAATCATACAGCTGCCATCAATGTCTTTGTTACCCAGCTAGTCATAATATTGAATAGCAGAGTGTATGTACCTATTGCAGTAATTAAATTGACAGAGAGGAGAAATTTATACAACTAATAAATTAGTGACATTTGATAGGGAGACACATCGACATCAAAGGTTGACACCATAATATCACATTAGTACATTAGGCTTATCCAAACCATGAGAAGGGATATAACGGCTAATGGCCACAGACTCAGCAATAGACTGATATCAATTGCAATATTATGCAGTATTATATCTAGTAGTTGCAATTATAAAACTGGCGTGGGGGTAGTATCTGCCTTCTCACCGACGACACATAAAACATCATCAAGCACAACCATCAAGCATGATGTCGCTGATCGCGGCGTTGCCATCAACACTATGCAAGATCAACGACCATCTAGTACTACCAAACTATACTACAAGAATTTGGATAATGATGGTGAGGATGATATCCAGTCAGCATCGAACAATGAAACTGCCACATCAACCCTATCTCCTAATATTCAAGTGTCAGTAGATGTCAATGTAGACATTAAGAAGGAGATTATTCACTATAATGATATGGATCCTGAAATCATTGATAGTAGCTTTGATACAAGCTTTACTAGCAGCAGTACCGATAGTGACAAGCAAGAAGAAGAAGAAGATAATATCAATGAGTTAAAAGAAGCAATCAAACAAAAGAGTATCGAAATGAATAAACCAAAGGCAATTGAACCAACCAAGTCTAAACCTACTAAAAAGTTTTTGTCCCCGATACAAATGATTAAGAAGGTACCCAAGGTTGAACCTATTCATATGTCAACAGTGTAAGTTTTGTGTGGTATGAGAAGTATGGATACTGTTTGTTGTTGATTGCTCTTTGTATGAGATTCTAACTATAGGATTTGCTTGGTGCATCTACCTTCTCTTTCTCATTTCAACTGATGATATGTATTGCAGTCTTTTCCTAAGCCTAATCAACGAGTGGCCTGACGCCCCAACGTCTGAGAAGACGGGAAGCTCGGGAGGATCGTCTACAGCGTTCGTTCCGCCCCCAAGCAAGAAGAATATCAAGCCAAAGGTAGATAATACTATCAAGAGCAAACCACCCGTGGTTGAAAGTTGGAAAACTAAGATGAAGAAGAAACCAACTACATTTCAAGCAACCAACTATTTGGAATCTTTAGGTGGAAGTGATAACAACAAGAAAACTGACACCTTCAAAGAAAAGGATGACCTATTGAAAGCACTACGCGATCAACAGGCTCAACATATAGCATCTCAAAAGCAAGCCATGCAAGATGCAATGAGGGAGGCTAATCGTCGTACCAAGGATATCAATAAGGAAGTTATTGATAAACGTATTGAAGATGAACATCAAGAACGTAAGAATAAGGAACGAGACAAGTTGCAACGATTATATGTCGAGAGGAAAGAACGACTTGATACCAAGAAGATGATTTTGGAGGAGAAAAAGGGAGATTCAAGTGTGAAAGATGGAGAAGAAGAGGTTGTGACCTCTGCCAACCTCGAAAGTGATGCATCTGATCAAGAGAGTGTACCTTCTGATGTTGTTGCAAGTAAGAATGGTGGCAAACGACGTGGCATACCCATCCTTGATATCCTAAGCCGTTCTCTTCCCGGAAAAGCTGATGCACCTCCACTCCTCGTTGGCAGTTCCTTGACTTACAAATACTCTGATTTGACACCATTTCAGCAGAGGGCAATACAAGTGGCTCAGTCATACCATAAGGAGCAAATGAATACTAAAGATGAGAGTGAAGCAGGCATTGAAGCATCGCCAATCGTTGCTGTTATTGATAGTTATACTGCCTCTGCCTTGGAAGCTCCAAACTCAACATATAAGCAAAAGAAGACAAGCACAAGTAAACAGAGATATGCTACTCTTGCCTCTATTGATATTGTTGAAAGTGATAGTAGCAATGGAGAACCAACAGTTGTCAAGTTCATGGGTGTCGGCCGTGTCTTTTTGCATGATTACTACTCATCAAAGGATGCCGGACTAACTCAAGAGGAAGAGGAGCTAGTCAACATTTTGGCTAGGATTCAAGAGTTTGATGAAGAGGTAGCTGACGATGACGATGAGGAAGAAGACGACAATAACGAGCTACCCGTGGTCATGGCCGAGTTCAATATATTGTTAGACGACACAGATAAAGCATCTTCAGATATACACAACATTGCCGAGTTACATCGAACTGCCAACAAAGTATATCGATTACATGAAGAACGGAAGAACTTGGTCTCTGGTGTACGAGCTGGTATAGCTCGTCTCTTTCATGGCAAGAAGAGATTACAAGAACAAAACTGTGATATAGAATATGAGGACTGTGATGGTCTAGGTCTTGTTGGATTGGTGGACGGGGATGCCACAAGTAACTTCGAAGATGTGTCAGTGCCAGCCTTTGAAGAACACATTAGAAGTGACCTGGAAACGCTGGACAATTATGGCTTTGGCTATTACGGTATACTCTCGACTATGCCTGATTTGACGAGTCAGTTAATGTCATCTCTGGAACCATACTACAGTCCACAACATCGTGAACGAGAAGAATATGGGGCAGAAGTAGCATCAATGGTATTATTCAATACATTGAAAGAGTATGCGACTCCACAGGAATTGGCAGCTTCATTGTTGATACCATCAGCAACAGAACGATTAGAGTTGGGATATGCCATCATGATACGTCATAGAAATGAGTTGAATGATTTAGTCAAACTTGTTAGTGAAGAATTGAGTGAATGTGGGGAAGAATGTACGGACTTGTGGTAAAGAAGAAAGTAATGTGAAGTCATCCAAGTCTGTTATTAGTAGCTCTCCTTCATTATATCACGGAGATACTAATGTGTAAATATAGAACTTTTGAATGTATTTAGGTTTTGTAAATGAATGTACATAGGTGTGTTGAATTGAAATCTCATTGAACCCCATGCCCATATATATTCATATAATCTCTTGCTCCTTCTGACTCTAACGAAGAGGAGATACTCTTAGCAGACAAAAAGAATTTATGTATAAGCTCGTAGTTCTATGCACTACCACTTACCGTTCACTAAACGGTCTCTATATCAGTGAATTAGAGAGATGCTCGCTTACTTGTCTTTATTATCCATGGTCCGATTCAAGGGGCTGTTCTGTAAGCAAGTCACTCTTACATAAAAAAACTTCTCAGTATCCTCCTTCTCAATGTCCGTGGTTTAGAAGTAATAATATGTACGCTATGTACGTGCGTGGTTAAAAGGCGGCTTTAAATAATGCGAGAGGTGTAAATTGTTGGTGTAAGTATTGGTGAGAGATAATGAAGATTAATATTAACATCGTCCTCTATATTGCAGCTGCTTGCGGCTGTTCATTAGCCGATGAAACAGATGTGAACCATCGAAATCATACAAATACTGACATTGTCCAGCAAAGGCGAATGTTGATCAGTAAAGATGAGGTAAGCTATTTATATTGCAATAATACAGGACTATGTATTTATGCGTATTTGCAATTCGTTTATGTTCTAATGCTCATATCATATGTCTACTCTCTATCCCATCATTTATTTATGCATAGGACATTGCCCACATAATAAAAAGTAGTAACACCATACACTTTGATATTGAGGCTGATAATGATGATGATATAAATAATAATAGCACGCTTTGGTTACATTTAGACAAGATACCATCAGCAATTACATCTGATACGAAATATAGGTTCAATCCATCCAGAGGACTGCCTCGAAAGAATATATTAAATAATTTATCAATATTGGCATCCGATACATCCAAATCGAATGAAGAGTTTACTGTACTGTCAGTTAATTCACAAACGGGGGGTGTTACTGGATTGCAACGATTAGCTCATGGTGGGATAATACGTCAAATATCAACATCTGATATCGGTGGCGTTTCTCCGGATAACCGGCGTCTATCATCTGCTTTACATTCCAAAACAATTCCTCAATCAGATTCAAATAGAAAGTTTACCTGCGGTGTAGATCATACTGATGAAGAGCAGCATCATAGACATAGAGATCTTCACAATAACGACCACCACCACAACCACGATCGTCATCATCATCATGAAGATAGAATACTCTCAATGTTTGATACGATTCAAGCTCCCACATCAACTCCATCCAATTCCCAACAAGGAGAAGAAGGATTTGTTCTCAACATCTTAATAGCAGTAGATAAATACTTTATACTCAAAAACTCCAACTCAGCTACAGCATCAACTGAATACATCAACTTATTAATATCGGCAGTGAATACAATATTAGGATCCGAGATGAATGTCCGGTTAAATATAGTACGAGTAGATGAAATTGATATAATGAAGGGAGTGGATAACTTACGAGATGGACTTAGAGAATTGAGATTACATTATGAGGGTACTGTTGGGGTGAGTAGAGAAGAAGATGGGAATGAGACTATACATTTAGTTCATGCCTTATTAGGCCAGGACATCGGCGGAGGGATTGCCTTTATTGATACAGTATGTAGTTCTCAATGGGGTGTAGGTCTAAGCTCTGGGCTACAAGGCTCGATGGATAATCTTGCAGATGCATTCTACGATGTGCACATGATTGCACATGAGATTGGGCATAGTCTGGGTAGTTCTCATACATTCGAGTACGACCCACCGATTGATCAGTGCAATGGTGAAGTATGTCCAGTCGGACTTCCTCTAGATCAAGCGGCAACCTTGATGAGCTATTGTAACTTTTGTGATGGTAATCTGGACAACATTGCCATGAGCTACGGTGGCGTTTACAGTAAAGAAGGGCCCAAGGCTGACATCAAGTCCTGGACTCAAAGTCCTCAATTAACTACTTCTTCAGTGTCCACTGATGCTCAACGAGTCAACCATCATATATGGAAAAGTCTATTAGCAAAGGGAGAATGTATCAGACCAACATCGGGTATTTCCGATTACAAGTATCTATCAGCACCTCAAGAAACGCCGACAACATCAAGCCCAACTCAACAACCGACACAAGATGTGTTATCAGTCTCACCCTCCAAGTCTCCTTCGTTTTATCCTGATACTCCTCAAGATGATGAGAGAATCTATGCAAGACCGGGAGTACACTGTAAACAAGATGGGACATGTGCAACCGCCCCGGGTGTTCTATTTGACATTGAACATCTCGCCGGTACGTCCTTCTATGGGATAAATATCGAAACAATTCAGTTCTCTGGCCTCGGTAATATGACATATGATTTATATTCCATTCAGGAGAGTATGGAGGAGACTGAGCACTCCCCTGAACTATGGGACAAGGTTGCATCTATTGCAGTGAATGGGTCTTCATCCTTTACTGAAATTGTACTTAATAAGCCAATAACCATATACCCCGGCCGTAAACAAGGCATGTATCTCGCTAATCATGATGGAAAGAACTCAATTTTGCTTGGTTTGCAATCTTTAGAGGCACCCATGACAACAGTCTCATCTACCGATTACAGTGGAGTGGAACTTTCTGGTGCATATGTAGTTTATCAGCTGCATGATCATGTTGTGCCTATACCAGGATACACGCCTGTCATTAAAGCTGGGTACTCTCTGGTGAGGTATGACTTTAAACCAGAGATACAAAGACCAGAGAGAGTAGACATTGACATTTTCAAATGATTAGAAGATAAACTAATGCTTACAATTATTATTAGACCTAGCTGTACATTAGATGCTTGTTTTTCTCACATGAACCTTGGGACTTCTTGCACCAGCAAGTTGTGCATTTGCCAGAGCTCTATTAGCAACCATTTGACTGACGTGATCTCTTGTAGCTTGTGATGACTTGCCGTGTTTGCCTGGTGAGGGCTTGATCCTGCCAGGACTTTGTAGCAAACTATCCTTTGATGCTGTATCACCCTTAACCCAAGGATGCTCCATAGCCTGTTCGGCAGTATATCTACGCCGACTATCAATATCTAACAATCGATTTAACAAATCTTTTGCAGAAGGTGACAAATCTTTAGCCCAGCGAGGAAAACGAAGTGTAAACTTTGATCGTAGATCTGGAGAGTTTGGTATCGACTGACAATCATCATCAAATGGTAGGCAGCCACAGAGTAAAACAAAGATGATAACACCCAATGCCCATGCATCAACAGACTTTGTATAATCCATCCGCTGTATCATCTCTGGCGCAAGGTATCCTCTTGTTCCCAAGAAACTTGATGCGATTGGACCATCTGATAATATCTTGGACAAGCCAAAGTCAATGATTTTGACTTCAATATCATGTGAACTTCTTGGTTTGTGTGCCAATAGCAGATTCTCTGGCTTCATATCTCTATGAATAACATTCTTGGAATGCATATAAACCAAAGCAGATGTCACCTTTCGAACAATCCTACTTGCCTCCTCTTCCGTTAATGTACCCTTCTGTACAACATAATCAAACAATTCCCCTCCACTCATTAATTCCATTACAATATATATCTTATCTTCCGTAATGAATACATCATACAGTTTGATAATGTTTGGATGTTGTAAACTTTTCAATGTCTTAATTTCGGTATAAAATTGATCCATCAGTTGTTGCATTGCACCATCTATTTCTTGTTTATCAACTATCTTACATGCACGGGAAGTACCAGAGGATAGTTCAATACATCGATGACATGTGGAAGTGGATCCTACTCCTAACACTTCACAGAGTTCATACTTTTGATATAATTTTGATTCGGCATTCTAAAGAAAGAAGAGTATATATAGTATGTTATGAGGTTGATATAAGACAGATAAGACAAATATATACCAAACAAAGCCAGCTACAAACACAAACTTACCGGTCCTTCATATATTTCAGCAGTAGGCAACTTCACACCCCCGCCATTAGTTCTATTATGATTCACTATCTTTTCATTCATAAACATTGTACTAGTCTCCTTCTCCAATCCACCATACCTTGAACTACTCACACCCTCAACATATGAGCCACCAGTAGCTCTACCAAAGCTACCACCACCACCAGTCTTCTTTTCTTCGTTATCTTGATCATCAAAAGCTGCATCTCGAAGACGTCGAGCAAATATGGGAGTGTCGGGTAATGGCGTGCCAAATTCATCTTTATATAAAGCAGAACCACTGTTTGGACGGGATAGATTGTTCTTACTGCTATTTCTTGATGGTGTTGCTGTAGTAGTATCAGGTGATGAAGAAGCCTTGGGTATTGGACAGAAGAGACAACATTTTGTATCTTCTTCCGGAGTTGGTATTTGTAAATCATTTGTAAATGCGTGTTTACTTTGTTTACCGCCCATTTTCTGATTATTGACGAACTACTACACTACATATGGTAATTAAGATGCCACTTACTTTGCCTTTGCAAATGAGTGAGAAGCTGTGAGAAGGTTTTCCAAACGCAATCCTCCCTTATTGTAGTATAGGCTGTTCTATTGATTCCATACTAACAGCAGCATATCCTATTATACTACTGGGGATAGTATAGTACTAGCTGGTTATTATTCACCCCTTAGATAATTTGCCAATCTTTACTTTTTAGTTGGTGGTGGTCTTGGGAGGCTCTAGTAAAAATTGATTTGATGGTTGAAAATGAGATGGTGAATGGTGATTGTGTGGCTAATTGAAGACATCGTATACCAACAGCATACCTACTAACTCAGTTTTTAACGCCCATTGAGTATCGATTGCATTAGAAATATAAGTATGCATTGTTATATTGGCTCAAAAAGATACGGTATCCTGATACAACATCAAAATAACAATAACTATCTCTAGAGCAAGAGTTGTTTGATAATTGATAAACAAATGGCACCCCTATCATCCTCTCCTATCTTAATAGGATCTACAAGTTTAACAAATATATCATCTGCTAGACATCGTCCGCCATCTCTTGCTGCTCCACGAGCTGAAGGTTGGACAGAAACTTGGGGCAATATAGACAAAGAAGTTTGTAATGATGAAGATAATGCTACCTTGCCACTTCCATCCCGGCATGTAACTATATTGAAAGATGGATGTGATTATATAAGTGACAGTCCATCATCATATAAAGAACCTCTTACGTTGATAAAGTTGACACAGTATCGAGTAGCATGGTTTGAACAACTTATACTTCGGATGAACTTTATTCCGCATATAATAGAAAATTCATCGTATGCTGCTACTGAATCTACTGGTGGTTTACCAAACTTATTAGATTTAAATAAACAACGGGATGATAATAACAGTGATGTATTAAAACACAGTAAACCAGTATTGATCGGTAGGAATCAACCCGGAGGTCTTGGAAGCTCTTTCTTTGATCAACATGATAATAACAAGACAAAGATTCTTCATTCTAGTGGTAGTCATATAGTTGATTATCTTCGATTAAAACATTCATCAATGAAAAACAATATACTCTTCCCAGAACATTTACAAGATGATGGTAAAGTAGCTGGAGATGCATTGGCATATGAGGCATTAATTCAAGAAAAGTTGAATTACATACTATCAGCGTTAAGATATGGCTGTGATCCATCATGGGAAAGTGTTGGTAAACCGCAATGTATCCAAGCAGCACTTGATCCGAATAATGCCAAAGGTCTTGTGAAGACAAGACCATTTCCTCTGTTTGCATGGTATCAAGCATATTCAGAACGATCATTAGCATTACACAACTTATTACCGTCTTCGCATGCCATGTCTCCATCGGTCAAAGGTGGATTAGCATTAGAGCTGTTTCGATGTAATGACTACCGTCATTCTAAAAGCTCTGAATCTTCCAATGACGCTGATAAAGAGTCACCTGATAATGAGGAGGAGAAGGAGGTTCATCATCAGCAACATCCATTCTCATCCTTCTTTCCATCGTATGGTGGCGGCGGTGGAGGTGGAGGGAGAGTAAATGTATCTCGTGCTTTAGAAATTGCCGACTTATACTATACTGCCCTTGAGAATAAATTGGCATCATCTGTCGGTTATGATACTTTACTTGGTACGGAGAAGCCAGCATATGTTGATGCCTTGTTGTTTGCTCACTTGGCAGAAGCGCTTTGTGATGTTCATTTGATACTGGTACTTGCCAAACATGCTCGTCTGATTAAGTACTTCCATTGGATGTATCACTGCTATTTTGGTGAAGGATATAAGGAGCTGTGGTCATCTCACTCATCAAAAGATCAATCTACTGATTGGATTGAGAGGAATAATCTGATGAATTCCGTCAATGCCTTCAATCAAGTGCCAGAGGCCAATGCCCAAAAGCAATCACTCAAGACATCGAGTAGTAATGATGAACATGATATGGTACATGCAGTTCAAATTATGAAAGAGTTGGCTGTTCACTGTAGTGAATTAGATGTGGCAATACGAGATGCCGTAAAGCTTCGAACAATGGACGGTAAAGAGAAGCTGGTATTAGAGAGTTACAATCGCCCCATTGGATCAAGACTGTATCAATGGATAATGGGCAAAGATGTTGAGTTTTGGGGGTCTGGGCTTGATAGAAGAAGTGAAGATACAACAGACTTTCAATCAGATGAAACTGGTGAAGATAACGATCAAAACAACAAACAGAAGGAGCTGCTGAAACGAATGAAGAGGGATCGAAGAGCAAATGATGAGCTATGGATTAGTGGTGTAGTCATTAGTGTTATTGCTGCATTAGTTATATCAAGCTCGAAGAAAAGATAACCACAACCGATTAGTATAATTAAATCAAATCAGATTACTATTTTAGTGAAACCAACCTCAATAGTCTCTATCGACAACATCAAATTTTTACCCAGGCTAACAGCATTTGTACAAAACTAACCACTTTCACACGAAGACTCCTTTCATACGATATATACTTTACACAGTAACGGAGGCTTTGTTTTTGGCTCCAGAGTACCTCTTTGCCTGCTTCTGGCGGCAGGCTTCAGTTTTAGATGAGTATCCCTGGATGTTCAAAAGATGGAGAGAATGAGATGGGTATTAGAGAAGAGATTTATCAAAGGCGAAGCAAATTTGTGCACATCATATGCACAATAGTCCTGACATGAACATACCTTAACTCCAAAGTCGATCCACTTCTTGAAGTTCTTACTCCCCTTGCACCACTTGAGATTCATCCCAGTGGGAACATGAACCCAAATGGCAACGTCACAATTGTTACAGACACCCTTATTTTGCTTCGGGATATTATACTCTGCACTACCGCACATTACACACCTACCTCCATATCTAGCCTGTGGAAAGTTCACCAATTGACTAAAATGGGGCACTTCCATATCAGGAACATTGTCGTGTTCACAATACGGCGGTAATGGAGGAGTCATCTTCATCATGGGTAGAGGCAGCATATTATCTGCCTTGATAGGTTTTTGTTTCAATGCATCACGTTCGGCTCGTATGACCGTACCATTCGCCGCCATGCCGCCACTTCCTAAGAACTTATCCATAGCATTCGATAAATGGTTTGAAGTACCCACTTCTGACCTTGCCAACATTTGCAATTCAAGTGCACGTGAGAAACACTCATCCGATGGCATGTTTGACAGATGACCACGAATCTGTCCAAGGAGTGCATTCCATTCATTATCAGCGTCGGCATTTGACTTCTTGGCAGCAGGTGCATCAGCGTCAGTACCAGTAGCTGGACGTTTCAATGTTTCAGCAGCGTTGGCAAGTGTACCCATAGCTCCTGTTCCATCATGAGGGATGGTAGGAGTAGGAAGTACTTCAACTTGTGGGCCGGCTGCTTCTTCGCTCATTGTTATTAGTAAATTCTACTTGGACCTTCTTGACGTATATACAACTACTTGATTGGGGTTTGCTATCAACACATAGACGGCGATTTATGAGACAGGTTACAACTGATTACTGATCAGAAAGAATGAATAGGTTATGAGCTGCCTCATCTCAGTACAGAAATATTCATGAGCTAAAGTGCAACCAGTTGCAATACTAAACAGCAAATCAATCAACAATATCAATCATTATAATGCTCGTTCTCAGTCTATTAGTAACAGGATGGTTGGCGGTGTCGTCGACTGTTGCACTTGAAGCTGATAGTCCGGTGATTGTTGGACAGGAAAGTCTGTGGTAGTATTATTTCATCATGTGATCCAAATGTTCAACAATTGAAGTCTCCGTGATGTTGCTGATTCATATGAACTTAGTTTGCCATTATTTGATTTGTCTTTATAAACCAAGTATACTAACAGTTACTATCTCCTCTCTATCTTCCAGACGTTCTTGGCCGGTGGTCAAGATCCAACAGGTAACAGCGATCCTTGGGCGTTGATTAGCCATGGTATTGCAGAAAAGCTGTTTGTTGTTAACAAAAGCGATGAGATTGTACCGCAGATTGCCGAGTCTGTCAAAAAGGTAGAAGGTATCGTTCAAGAAGTGGAGCTAGGAGAGGAACCTATTATTTGGGAGGTTGTATTAAAGCCATATAAGTTCTCAGATGGCACCCCCGTTACTGCCGATCATGTTGTATCCTGTTTAACTGAGCTTAATGAGAAGAATCCCAGTGCCTCATCTTCATTAGGCAAGATGACTTTGACTGCTGTGGATGATCGTACCATACGCATTGAATCAGAGAGACCTACACATGTCATGGATGCTGTCTTGGCAGAGTGGGTATTTGTAATCTATTACAAGGATGACGATGGCAACTTCATATACACTGGGCCATACAAGGTAGATACTTTTGCCGATGATCATATTGATCTGTCTCCTAACCGCTTTTATGACGCACAAAGTCTTGATCGTCCATTAATTGAGATCAAGAAGTTTGCTACCGGCGACGATCTAGCAAAGGATGTTGAAACTGGTGATATTGATATCGCCTTCCACCTCCCTATTGATACTTTACCAGAATTACGCAAGGCTGATGGCGTCAACGTCAAAAGGTATGCCTTAGGTGGTTGTTTTGATTGTTTTTGATTCACTTGTTGTTTCTTACTTTCCCATTCATCATACTCTCTCCTATCCCAGCTTTGAAGTTGGATATCACTACATGATGTTTCACAATCTAAATCGAATTTCAGATGTTAAGGTCCGTAAGGCTATTGATTTAGCTATTGATCGTATAGCCTTGTCCCAGGCACTGGCAGGTGGCAAGGCAACTCGCTCCCTCTTCCCTGACTATTCCCCGTACTTTATCGATGAATCAGATTCTCATGGAGATGCTGATACTGCTGCCGCCCTCCTTGATGATGCTGGATGGATTCTTAATTCAGATGATGGGAAACGATACAAAGATGGCAAGGAACTTACTGTGACGTTAGTTGCTTATCCCCACCGTCCTGGCCTGGGTATCATGCAACCCCTCATCGCAGAACAACTCGAGGATATTGGCTTCTCAGTGAACTCTGTGTTGACAGGTATGGATTGGAGTGAGACACAAGCCTATCTCGACGACGAGACATTCGACTTGATGCTATGGGCTCAGCACACCTTGCCTGCAGGAGATCCTCTTTGGTTCTTGTCATCCTTCTTCCGAAGTGATGGAGGTAATAATCACGCCAACATTGCATCGACCGATATTGATAACAAGCTTGACGAACTGTCTATTGCTGAGGGAGACGAGCGAGTTGTTCAGGCCAAGGCTACACATGAGGCAGTCTTGGACCTTCAACCTGTATCAAATCTCGTTACTCCCTACTGGCATGTTGGTTTGAGCGATCGAATGGCGGACTATCAACCATACGGTGCAGATTATTATGTCATCCGCCCTGACTTATTCGTGAAACAGATTTCAACCGATGGTGAGGAAGAGGTTGATGTTTTGGAGGATGACACATCTGGAAGTAACAAGCTCTTTCTGTCTGGATCATGGGCACTACTTGCTGCTGTTGTTGTTGTTTTGTCGAGTGTCGTCATGTAGTGTGCCAATCCTGTTTTAGTTGTTTCCTTTTTTGTAATTGTCCAAAGTTGTAAGTTTTTGGATGAAAAGAAGATATTGATAATGAATTAAAGTTATACCCCTGTTATTGCTGATTTTACTTTATCATGGAGGAATATTGTAAATGTTTGCATATGAAGGTGTATGGTCCCTTACATTCGGCCCATCATCTTGTATTTGAGTCGAGTACTTGGCATAGTATGCTGTCCTATCGGGTGCCAAATCTCTATCTTTCACTTCAGTTTCCTCTTCTTCTTTGAAATCGCTACTCTCTCCAACTTTATCCTTCTTCTTGTTCTTCTTTTTATTCTTCTTTTGTAGTTTATTATCATTATTATCATCATCACATATACTTTTAGTATTGTTTCTAGCCTCCATTATCTTAGATACTCCCGACAAGATAAGATATGCTGCAAGTCCATAACCAACTATTGTTATTGAACGAGAAAAGTCTTGACATGCTCTCTCAAATGACTTTAGTGCTCTGCCTAATGCTTTCTCTATTGGCGATGATAGTTTCGGTACTGTGATGTTCAAAGTATGATCTAATTGTATGTTGCCATCTTCAGTCTATGATGATATTGATGGGTAAATTGAGGATACGACATTATACATTGTTATCCAATCCGAGAGAATGATAAATGTACATAAGATATGCACAAAAACAAATAATGAAAAGAGGAATGAGAGTGTAGATAAAGATAGTAGGATATATAGTAAGGTTGCAGTAAACTAAGTAAATAACATATATTCTCACCATCATGCTTGCAAATCTAGCGCTCCTGGTGTTGCTACTCGATATCCACTAGCCAATATTTTGCTAGCGCAGCCGCTTATCATAGGTTCTCACCTACATATTATAGGTTGTTACCCTGTATATTATGTTATTTATTGCATTCGACGGCTTTCAGTAGTTGTCTTATCTTCTATTCAATTAGTTGCACGCGCTCTTCTTCTATTCTGCATTAATATCTCTCAATTAAACTAGTATTCATTGGGTAATAATAATTCTCTGGAGATTTGTACATATCATATGCACAAAATCTAAGCAAAACTCAAACTATATCCTATCCACTAAAACATTATGTCGGCATCTTATAAAGAACCCTCAGATTTACTAAAAAGGCTATTTCTACCGCCCAAAGACCCATCATTAACACTTTCAAGTGATTATAAATGGTTGGTGATTACTCAAGAGCCGCCTTTACCATCGATTGAACTATTAGCCAAGCCAGAAGAAAAATTGGCTGGCATTAGATTTGATCCAGCATTATTTACACCATCAAGATTGGATTATGCCGAATCATTGGTATTGCAACATATGGCAACAGGTGAACAACAGAGTATTACTTTACCTACTAATTCAGAGGGTATTCGATACATACGCTTTCATCCTTCCAAACCGTATTTTGTATTCTCATCTAAAGTAAGAGATGAATTGTTATTGGAATTGTACAAGTGTGAATTATTAGATGGGAAGTGGAGTATTGAACAGATTCCATTAAAGCAGCGTATGAACTTTGTTTCTGGGTGTGCTTATCAATTTACTGGAGATGGCGGTAATCTTTTGGTTAAATGTATCCCTGCTGAATGGCCAAAGGAACCACCGGCTGAGCCTGTTAGCACAGGACCATCTATTCAAGAAGTTTGTAAAGATGCTAGGAAGGCACCTGGTCGGACATATCAAGGTGAGTCAAATCATATGTCTGTTGATTGTTTATTCGTCAGATCAACTCATATCAATGATATTCACATCTCTCTATCAGATTTGTTAAAGAATGAGTATGATGAGGCAAAGCTGAAACATTTCTTGACAACTGAACTACTTTGTGTTGATACCAGTTCTTTGGATGTAAAGCTAGTTGAGCAAAGTAAAGGAGGATGCCTCATTCGTAGTTTAACATCGTCTCCCAGCGGTGAATTTGTAATGGCACAAATTGCTACAAAGTTTAGTTATGCTGTTCCAATCTCCAAGTTTGGTAAAGACGTTCAAATCTGGAAGTTGGGTTCGGATGATGTAGTAGAAGTAGCATCTCTTCCAGTTGATGACGAAGTGCCCTTGGCATATGACGCTTGTTCTAGGCATAAACGCTCATTCCACTTTCATCCCTGTGAGGATCATACAATCATCTTTGCATTGGCAACAGACGGTGGTGCTTCTCTGGCTGATGAATTCGAAGGAGATGAACGTGATGCACTATACACACAGAAACTTGATGCGAGTACCTTGACATTGGGAGAGCCTATAAAGTTGGTTGGTCTTGAATGGAGGTATGCTGGCTTGGACTTTTGTGAGAGTGGGTTAGCGATTGTAGATGAGTATCGCTGGAATGATAGAATGGAAAGAAAGTCGATACTTGAAACAAATGGAAAGAAGAGAATGTTGTGGGAGCGTAGTTGGGAAGATCGTTACACCGCACCAGGAAAGTCCGCGTTTGTATTGTTTTGTTGTGTGTTATAGTGTGTTCAATGTGAAGTCTTGGTGATTTTGCAACTTCATTTGAACTTAGTTTGCCTTTATTTGACTGCCTTTAAACCGCATGTACTAACATATGTTACGATCATCTCTTTTTCAACATCATAAATCGTGATAACGCGCATCTTCCAGGCGAACCGATGACACGTCGTGGTGCCCGAGGCAGATACTTTATTGTGCAGCCAACCCCAACATCTATCTATTTGCAGGGTCCTGGGGCTTCGTCGTTGGGTGATAGACCATTCCTCGACTTGCTAGACTTTTCAGAAGAAGAGACAAAGACCACTCGGCTGTGGCGTTGTACTGCACCAGGTCCACAAGATGGAGATGAAGAGCTCGATGCCTCGAAGGAAGTGGGCGGGGTACTACCAACAAAGAGAGAGGATATGTATGAATCCTTAGTCATTCTCCTATTCGATAATGATTCCATCATGATATCAAGAGAGGGCAAGACTACTCCTCGGAATTACTACTTGGCAAGTCTATCTGATTCGAGTAGAGCTGAGGTACAAGTAACTCACTTTAAACATCCCCAACCGGACTTGCTTGGCATTACAAAGGAGCTGGTCAAATATAAGCGAGATGATGGAGTAGAACTTACAGCTAATTTGTATTTGCCAGCCAATTACGATGGAAGTCCTCGACCAACTTTATTCTGGGCGTATCCTCGTGAGTTTAAAGATGCCAAGGCTGCAGGTCAAGTGAAGGGTTCCAAGCATCGATTTGTATCGGCTCATTGGGCATCGCCAATTCACTGGGCAGCAAAAGGCTGGACAGTAATGGACGATTTCAGTCTTCCAATTGTGGGAGAAGGAGATGCACAGCCAAATGATACATTCATTGAACAGGTAGTATCGGGTGCTACGGCTGCCGTAAAGTATGTAACTGATCGTGGAGTTACTGATCCAGATAAATGTTGTGTCGGTGGACACAGTTATGGTTCCTTCATGACTGCTCATCTCCTAAGTCACACAAGTTTGTTTGCAGCCGGAATCGGCAGATCTGGAGCGTTTAACAGAACGTTAACTCCGATGTCTTTTCAATCTGAAGACAGGTCCATCTGGGAAGCTCAAGACATTTATATCACCATGTCACCATTGATGCATGTCAAGAAGTATTCAGAACAGGATCGTGTAGGCAAGATGCTGCTGATCCACGGCGAAAACGACGAGAACAGTGGTACATTCCCCATGCAAAGCGAGCGATACTTCTCTGCACTCAAAGCGTTCGGTATTGAATCTAGGCTTTGCCTGTTACCACTCGAGAGGCATTCCTATCGAGCAAAGGAGTCGATTTTACATATGGCTTATGAGCAAGAGGAGTGGCTCAAGTGTTTTGATCCATGAAAGGTTTGTATAAAGTTGAAGAACAGAGTTGAAACTCGATGCACATGCTTGCTATAGATTAAATTTAAAAATATTTGGTTTCTGGATTACCAGCATAACTAAATACATTCTCATGGTTGCCAACTATTAATTGCCTCCTCTACTTCTTTGCAACGTTTATTCAACGCAATCCTCATCCTTTCACTTCCCAATCTAACATCACTAGATATACAATCACCAATACTTTTCCCAGATGTTGGTAATTGAGCATCATGCACCATGATTACACACTCGGCAAGTGCATATAATTGATGTTCTAATTGTATACCCATTGTAGTCTTGCCTAAACTTGGTATGGTACTGCTAACTTCATCGACATCTAAAGACGTTGCTTTTGGTTTCTTTTCTTGCCATTGTTGTATCTCTTCCTCGCTTGCTGTTGCTTTGTCTAGTGGAGGATATAATAAAATTCCTACATTGGTAACTCCTTCTCCGACTGTTCTTGCCATTTCATGAAGGTTGCTAATCCATTGCAGTATCTCCTGTCTTTTCTTGTCATTTACTTGTTGTTGTTGAGTGGTATCATTGTCTTCACTAGCAGCAGTATCATCAGATGCTGGTATCTTATCAACATATTCACCAACACATTCACAAGTCTTGAGAACCAACGTCAACAAATTCTTACTACACTTCATTAAGTTCACAGAAGCTCTAGCCACACTCATTTCCTTTTCTGTATACTGCTCTTCATCCATCATTTCCTCTTCCTCCTCTTCGTTATTACTATTATCATCACGAGGTCCCAACTCCAATACTTCCTCAAACTCTTCAATACTTTCATTACAATCTTTAATCCATACCATTAATTCACGACGCATTGCAGCTCGATTACCTTTTGGTAATGTATTCGTTAGTTTATCACAAGCTGCCCAGACTGCACCTGTTTTCTGCGCTCCTATGTTGTTCCCGTCATTTGCTTGTCCTTGACTTAAACCATCTTCAAATGATTTAATTAATGATAGAACTGATGCTATTACAGATCTTGAATATTGTTTAATATAATGTTTTAATGATCTAGATGAACCATATTGTTTTGAATAGAGCAATAGTGTACCTGTGCCTATTAATTCGGCTCCCTTGCGTAATTCTACTGCTAGATTACTTCCTTCTTGGGTATCTACTTTACCTACTAGAGTATACTTTGTGGATGTAGCGTGAATGTAGTTTGCACCATCGTTGAGAAGTTGATATGCTGATTCTACACTCTGTGGTAAAGTACGCCAATATGATATTGGTATTGTTGGTAGCTTTGTTAAAGTAGATGATGATGTTGATATATTCAATGCAGCAACTTTCTCTTCAATGCACTCTTCACTATTTGCGGTATCAGCATCATGAACAGAAGTCTCATCCAACTTTGCAAGTGTATCAGCCAATCGAGTGAGTGATTGCAACGCTTGTGCATTCAAGTTAATGGTATCCTCATCGCCGCCGCCACTGCCGCTACCACCTGATACTGATGATGAAGTCATCTTCTTCTGCTACTTATTCTTCTTATTATTAGTAGTAGAAATAGCAATCTACTACGGCTCCCAAGAGGACTATTGTGAGAGATTGCTTGGTTGGGGAAACAAGGGGAAATCCGTTCTATCGCGAATAAAAGATAGAGCTGTCTGGGGCCAAGAGCTTAGAGAAGACTGCTGCCCCTTAAGGGTAGTATAAGATGCAGTTGTATAGGCCAGTCAGTCTATTACTTGTTGCATATGGTAGCAGCATCAAGCAGACAGCCAAGACTTCAATATTAAAGATTTGTCAAGATCAAAGATCGATAATTTGAGACACATGATATGTGTCGGACATAATCAGCTCTCCCATCAGTAAGTAGAACCTAAGTTCAAGCATCTCCCCTTTGCTATATCACTTACCTACATTTAAACAACATAGCATAACTCTCCTTATTGCAAATAAAATAATAATAATATAAACTCTCCCTGATACGCTGATACATCGCCACCGCCACATAATTCGAAATTGCAATCCAAAATAAAATTAGTATTAGAACTATAAAAGTTCATCCGACACAACATCATATAGTTATTGCAATATACATTTACATTTACAAAATACCATGACGAACACTCTCCGAATCCTAAGCAACTTAAGCAGTGCCTTTTTTACTGCCTCTGGAATGTGGGGAGATCTTCTTCTCATTCGAATATTCTTGACCTGTGCGTATGCTTTCATTATTGCAATTCAATTTACAAGGGATCATAACGAGTATGAAATGTATGTTTGGGCATTTGCTTGCATCTACTTGCATGGATCGTCTGCCATCCGGCTTATTATTGATGAAGGAACGGTGAAGCTGGATGAGAATCAGGAACAGGTATGTCCATTCTCTTCTTACTCTTCGTTGTTCAATTATTTAATCAATAATATACTATACTCATATATCGTGTTGTTTTGTAATATCATATGATAGGAAGCTTTATGGAGATACTTCTATCGTCGTAGTGGTATCACACGTCTACTGTTCAAAGCCAATATAGCACCATCATTTAGATTGGTCAACGTGAAGGCCGGATCTACTCTCGATACTAATCAGTTCTTCTACATTATATTGGAAGGTTCAGTCGATATTGAATCAACCGTTTCAGGAACGACTAATGAATACACTCTGGTGAGTGGTGCAGCCTTTGACATTAAACATCTACATCCCTTGCTTCAAGGAAGGAGAGCTTATATGAAAGAAAGCCAGAGGTTATCACCATTTGTCAACCAAGATATGATTGCCACTGCTTCAATAGATACAAAGTTATTTCGTTGCACTGCTGAAAACATGCACATCTTATGCACAAAACCAGGAACTAAAGACGTTGCACAAGGTCTTCTCATTGCAACTCTATCCGAAATTGCCGAACGTCAATATATGAATCATCCTCCACTACCAAATGAAAATGTGACCAAAGATATGATTGACGAAGAAAACCAGCTCATTTCTTCATCAATCAGATCATTTAAGGCTGACCAAAGTGCGCTATTTACTCCTCTTGAAGAGTGGGAAGAGCCTCCCTCCTACCTTGCTGGTTCTGGGAGCTATAAGGGATTCCATCGTCATATATTGCATACACTCAAGGTTATGTTCTTATTACCGTGGCCCTTAATGAAGTGGGTACCAGGCCTTCGTCAAGTCGAGTCTCTCCCTGTTCCAAAAGCTGATGAAAGTGATATGGAGAACTCTGTGAAGAGTGATTGTTTTGTAGAACAGGCAAAGGAATAGATAAACAATGAATATGAATACTAGCGTGACCTAGAGAAAGAGATCTGTAGCAAAAGTTAAAGTAATAAGACATCTATTTGTTATTACAAAGGTATACCCCCGGCCCAAATGGCTGCCTGTTAAACTAGAATGATCTGACTGGAGTATACTTCAATACACTATTACAGGAATCCTCTGATACTCCCTTTAGTACCTTGCCCCATCGGGCATCTTGCGGAACTCCTCCCAGACTATCTTTGCTTCATCTCTGAGCATACATTCAGGCTTGAGTTTCATGTCCGACTGTTCCTTCTTGAGGTCGGCGTTGATCTCGGCGTCCGAGAAGAGATCGTCATAGTCATCCCAAGCAGCGGCGTAGTATACCTTGTCTACCCTAGCCCAGAAGCTAGTAGAATAGCACATTGGACAACACTGACACGAAGTGTACAAAGTACAACCGGATAGATCCCATGTACCGAGTTCCTTACATGCCTTACGAATGGTACAGACTTCGGCATGGGCGGATGGATCATTATCAGCGAGGACTCGGTTCCCACTCTTTGCGACGATCTTACCGTCCTTGGCAATCACACAGCCGAATGGACCTCCTGTTTTGTTAACGACTCCTGCATCACGCATTACCTTGATTGCTTCACGCATCATCTCTTTATCTTGTTCGTTGGGTGCCATGATGTTATTCTTGGTGGGTATTGAATTATGTCTGAGACTGAGATATTGTAATTGTAAATAGATGTTGTGTTTTGTTGGCTTTGTATTTTATGAGTCAAACAGATGATATCAATATCTGTGATCGGTCAAGATGAGAACACAGTTCATAAATCTATCTCATGAACGATTATGACTGTCTCTTCTGGTTGAGACAGATACTGTCATAGTGTCAGTGTCTCCTTCAATTTTCTCATTCAACATCAACCTAACAGTCAAATGATATAGCGTAGAGCCCTAATGCAAGATGGCATCTATATTACTAAGAACTACCTCAAGACGTCTAAATAGGCGTCGATATGTCTTTGGCCAGTAGAGCAGATAGTACAAAAAAACGAACCAAGATGTGCACAAATCTCAAACCGAACCACTACCAATTGAAAACTAATAATAAAGATGTTGCTTCATATTGGTATAGTTCCTAGAGTAGAACCTGTGATTGATTGAGCATTCTGTTGTGAGTTGATTAGTATTAGTATGCAACTATGTAGGTATGGTGCAAGTTACCGATTGAACCGTTTGATCGCCTAAATAGCTTGCCAGTGCGAGCGAGAGAAAGATTGAACGATGATGATGAAGAGCTGTAGTAGGCGGCGGTCCTAGAAAGCTGCTTAGCATATACGATATAAAGATGCGTTGGTTGCATAGGCCACTATTCGGGCTATTGATCATCATTGCAATTGCATCGGTAGAAACCTTCAGCACCGCCAATACAACACACAAACACGAGAGGATAAAAGTACCGATAGGAGGTCGAAAACTAGTCGATATACTATCCGACAATACCAATACTCAACGTCGAGGATTTGAAATAGAAGTCGATAATAATGATAATGATGATGTACCAAACAATAAACTATTGGTAGAAGAGGTACATCAAATGGCAATAACATCACAAACTACCTATAATTTTCATAAAGATCGAAATTTCAATCGTAACAACATTAATAACTTGCAATTGTTAGTATCAAATCCTCAAGATAATATTGGATTAACGATAATGTCAATAAATAATGGACAAGTTAGAGGTTTTCATAGAGGTATAAGTGGTGGTAGTTTTCATTCAATTACATCTCATGAAGATAATGGTATGCATGAATTACAAATGAGGAGAACTTTAAGTGAAGAGTATGATACGATTGCTGAGAAGGATTGGAGTTGTGGTGCAGAAGATCATCATCATCATCATACGCATAATCATGACCATGATGATATCAAACAACCAGTAGAAGATACATATGATCATGAGCACACTGCAAAATCGATTAGAGATATAAGTAGAACACATGATACCACATCAGCATATATAGAATCAACCACCAAATATTCACATCATGTAAATCTATCAATCGACATTGATAAATACTTTATAGAAAAACAAGGCGCTCTCGAAAATGCAATTGAATATATAAACGTTTTGATTAGTGCAGCCAATATTGTATTACAACATGAGGTAGATACAAGGTTGAACATTGTTAGTATTACAGAACAGACATTTTATGATGAATTAACAACGACGAAGGAGGCGTTGAAGGCACAACGAATGTATCCGAGACCAGAGTTAGAGAGTAGTGATGGTTCAATTATACTTTATCATGCATTACTTGGTAGATGGTTAGGCGGAGGTATTGCCTTTATTGATAGTATATGTGATAAACAATGGGGATATGGAGTCACTTCCGACCTATCAGGTAATTTGAATGATATAGGACCATTGGTTCTTTTTGATTTCTTCATACTGACACATGAACTCGGGCATAGTTTGGGATCAGGTCACACGTTCGACGGGTATGAACCCCCAGTGGATGGTTGTGGTGCATGTACAGTTAAACCACAGAATCAAGGTGGTCCTGAGATTACTAGAGATTCAGTCACTGGTCTTCCTCGTGAAAACTCGGCAACAATCATGTCTTATTGTAACTTCTGCGATGGCGGATTGGACAATATTGCAATAACATTCGGAGGAGTGTGGAATGGAAAAGGGTCTAGAGGTGATATAGAGCAATGGATAAATCATCCTGATATTGTAGGCGATGTGAGTAAGGAACCAAGGAGAGTATCTCACAACATATGGTCAAAGTTAGACTCGAAGGAATGTACTTCTCCCCCTTTCAAGCCACTCATAACACAAGGTTGCAACGATGACGCTGACTGTGATGATTCGAATGCTTGTACAATTGAACAATGTGATCTTGAGACAAATTTGTGTACCCTAACTGAAACTCTAGAACTATGCTGTGGGAACGGGATGTGTGAGAAGGGAGAGAGTCAAACATGTTCAGATTGTGGTCCATTTGAGTTTGATGGTCCATTCTGTACAGAGAATTGTCAATCTTTAGATGGATTCATGATAGATGTTGGTCTAGATCAAAAAGCAAGGAGAAAAGTGTACATAAATGGGATCAAATTGGGTTATACGCTACCAAAGAATACTGACGGGGCGACTATCGATGTGTTCGTCACAAGCAAAATATCGTATATAGGCAGTACAACCGGCTCATATGCTGGTAAAGAACAACTGCCCGATGACTGGGAGAGAATAACAACTGTAACTGCACCTCAATTCAATCAAAAGAGAGAAGAGGGCATTGTTGAGATTAAACTACAGCATTCTATACCCCTGGATGTTGATGATAGACGAGGCTTCTACTTTGTTGCTTCCGAAGATATCATCAAGTTTAGAGAAGGTGTATATTCTATTCAAAATGATGACGGTGTTGAACTGCACAGTAGTCTTGCGATATCAGGCCTTTTTGGCACTGGAATAAATGGCTTCGGCCTAAGTGTTGGTGTTAGCTATACATTGGATGATAGCTTACTCGAAACTTGGAGTCCTACCTTATCACCGTCAACATATCCACCGACATCATCACCCGAGAAAGAAGGTGTTGCAGAGCTTGATAATATGCTTGAACAAATGTATAAAGATACTACTGGTACAGTGGGTTTGAAGAAAAGTACGAGAAGAAAAACGCTGGGTCTATACGGAAATCTAACAGATATATTGTTCTGTTGTGTCTAACTATGTACATCAGATTAATACTTAGATAAGACACTATCTCTGCTTCTTCTTAGACTTTAACTTTCGCTCCACCTTCATTTCCTTCTTCATTTGCTTCTTACTCTTTTGATTCTGTAGCTTTTTAGCTGATTTAGTTGGTGCTTTATTCAGTTCCGTCCCCGTTTCAGCGTTCCTTAACCATTGACAGAATCTTTGGGATTGCTTTTCAGTAAAGAGTAGCGTTGTTTGTAGATTGTTCATTGTGATATCTCTCTTCTCTTGTATTGAGTTTGACGTATGTGCTTTATTGTTCGATTCCAATGAATCTATCTGAGTATGTGAAATGTTGTCGTTGTCTTCATCAGCTGTACTGTCTGAAGATTCAATATCAGAGACAGATTCCAATTCAACTAAATCGTCATCCTCTGCTTCTTTCTTCAGTTGTATCTGATCTCCTGCACAATCGGTAGCAATATCCTGTATGTTTTCTTCACTTCTATTGATACTATCAACACAGCCTTCCTCATTCTCAACCTTCTCAACAACAACATCTCCGGTAGTGGCAAGGTCTACAATCTCATTTAAATAACTGAGTGCAATAGATGCAACTTCTCCACCGCATCGTTTCATATAGCCGGGATTACTTCCCACAAGTGGTCCACTTTGCATTGACATTTGTATTAGACTAAATACCTTTTGTGATGCAGATTTAAATAGATCTTTTGTGGCATCATCGTGTACAACATCAACACCGCTATTAGTCGAGTCAGAGTTGTTATTTGTTATATCCAAGGAGGGTATCTGATCAGCTTCTTCATCATCATCATGTTTGCAACTGCTCCTCTGTATTACATCTAATGATATATTATGAAATCTCAATATAGAACTCCATTCTTTCACTATATTCCGTACAGGTAATAAACAATTCATTTTCCATTTATTTGGATTTGTTAATTGACTTGTTTGTAATGATGTTTGTACATTATTTATTCGTTTGTTTAGATGTTTAAGTTCACGGAATAGTTTAGTATCTGTGTTTGTAGTAGGTGGAGGAGTAGATGGTGCATCATTACTATCAAGTGATAGATTCTGTATTTCCTCATCTATATCATGGTTACCAGCATCATCATCTACTTCTATATTATTGTTGTGGACAACACCACTACCACTCTCAACTTCATTTTGATACTTTACTTTGTTCCTGTGATGTTTCTTTGGAGGTATGTTTCTATCGGTTGCTCCGCCCCGGCCACGGAAGACACGACGTTGTTGATGATGACCATTCTGTGCAGGCATATTTAAGTTTATGACGCCGCTATATCGTTAGTAGCTTAGTTCAAAGTCCACAAACACTTATCACCCAAAATGAATGTATTACTAACTATCCCAAAAAGGATATCTCAAATGAAATCTGCTATAGATAGAGAATCTTTTCTCATCTAGATATCTCAAAGTTCAAAGATTCTTTTGATCAGAATTGCCGCAAGGTGACGTCTATTGCAAATCAAGAGATCTTAATTCGGTTAGATCAGATATTGCAAATCAAAACATAGTTCGGAGAGTATCAGATATAAGATTTGGAATCAATTTCAAAGTTATCAAGCTAGCTAGAGTAAAAGATAGAGTAGATCAGGAAGAACAATACACTAATATAATGACCGACCAAACAATAACAGCAACATCGCTAATGAAGCGCTCCCCATCCAAGGTAGAACCAACATTTACAGCACCCTACGGAGACAACATCCACATATCTAAACACCCAGTACTATCACACAAGTTATCTATACTGCGTTCATCATCTACTACACCATCGGTGTTTCGTAGTGTCTTACGTGAGATTACATTTCACTTGGGATATGAGGCTACAAGTACTTTATTAACTCGTGATATTCCAATTACTGTACCCGCAGCTAGTAATTCAAATGTTGCAATGAGTACCAATGGATTAGGTAGTAGTGATGATCATCATATTGAATCAACAGGACAGAAATTATCACAAAAATTAGCATTAATACCAATATTACGATCAGGACTTGGTATGGTCGATAGTATGTTAGAACTCGTAGATAATGCCACAGTACATCATATTGGTATGTATAGATCAAAGCATTCATTAATGCCGGTACAGTATTATAATCGATTACCAAAGGTTTGTGATGTTGATGTGGCATATGTTTTAGATGTTTGTATTGCTGGTGGTAATACGATTATTAGTGTTGTTGGGATATTAAAGAAGGTATGTTACTTTTTTATTTTTATTGTGCATAAGTTTTAATTTTGGGTTTGAGTGACTTTGTCCTTCCTATCCCTCTGATGCATTCTTAAACTCTTTCTGTATACCAAATGAAAAACAACAAACAATACAATATGCAGTGGGGTGTAAAGGACATTCATGTCCTGTCAGTATTAGCATCGTCTAAGGGCTTATCGGAACTACTCAAGTATCATCCTGACGTTCATGTTACAGTTGGTCATATTGATGATAAGTTGAATGATGATGGAGATATCGTGCCTGGTTTGGGTGATGCAGGAAAGTCCGCGTTAGTATCTTTGTATCATATGATTTCGTGTGTTTGAATTGAAGACTCTGCGATTGGATACTTCATTTGGCCTTTATTAGCCATAATTTGACTGTCTTTGAACCACATGTACTCATAAGTTACTGTCTCCTCTCTTTCATCATCATAAATCGTGACAACATTTATCTTCCAGGAGATCGTTTGTTTGGTACTCCACAGATTGCTGACGAAGAGGAGCTAGTCCATCCTAGCAAGAGGAAGAGAACAATGAGTACAGATCTTGGACCATAAGCTGGGTATTAGAAAGAGGTTGCTATTTGCTATGTATAGTCGGGAGAATAGAAACAAAATGAACATAATAGAAAGGAGGGGAAAGGGCGATGGAAACGTATATTATCTACAGATACTCAGAAAGACAGTATATTGCCCTAAAACTGCTACTTAGCTTTACTTTACAAATATAGCAGAGCTTAATCGTTTCATGTAAACGATTACCGCTCTCTCTCTCTCTCTTCTCTGACCATTCTTCACTCCTTTAGTCTTCTTCACCCGAACTAATGAGAGTTGACCAAGTTTCTCCTTCACAGCTCCGTGCTGCTTTTCTTTTAGCATCACTTTCAAATAAACGATATGTCCGCTTTTTCAACCGTCTTGTCCTCTCGATTAAGCGTGTAAAGAACAACGAGAAGCTCTTCCTCGGCCTCAGTGCTTTGGGATACCAAAGGAAGAGGGCTGTGAGCAAGGGACACATATCATAATATAAAAACTAGACATAACGATATTATACTCACCAATAGAAACTGCATACATACTAACCACACTACCAACTAAAGAGAGTATACTCATATTACTTCCAAAACTAACTTTGGGCAATGTAATCTTTCCTGTAGAAAGTAACTGCTGTACCAACCCAGCCACAAACCCCAACGCTCCACCACTAATGATCAAAGTCATTTCATCCTCCTCAAAGATAGGATGCAATACACGTTCAAACTGTGCCGATGTCATGGCCATCATGCGTGCCCTCAATGTCTTTTCAATTTCTAATGCCTCATCTACATAACCATGTAAATTCTCAAGATAATCATATAACTTTAGACATAATCGGGATGATGCCGCCATTAACTTCCTTGGTTTTTGTGTTTGTAAATCAACAGTACCCAGTGTTGCGTCCTTCATGAATGTTGAGAAACGATTGGCAATTAACTTTTCC
>Ga0214480_100075_pt1 | contig 39398 bp, 25 predicted proteins | sample M1_20Mar14CPVII9_3_FD_165042 | JGI IMG/M metagenome (GOLD analysis project Ga0214480, IMG submission 165042) | Marine eukaryotic communities from Monterey Bay, California, United States - M1_20Mar14CPVII9sort6BwellE17 | ecosystem: Environmental > Aquatic > Marine > Unclassified | place: USA... | reverse complement strand
TATATCATAAATGACCTATCCAAATTAGAGAAACTTAGCAAAGAAAGAGGAAGAGGGATTTATACATCATGTGCAGATCCTGAAAGAGTAGAGGATGATATCAGTGGTTCGTCAATACAAACAGCGAACTTTGTAGCAGAGTTTGAAGAGTTAGATACGGTAGAAACTGAATATAAAGATGACGGCGGCAAGGTTGTTGTAAGAAGACGGGAGAAGACGCCAACAAAACCATCAAATCCAGGAGATATCAAGGGATGCTCAGATTTCGATAATTACGAAGAATCACTGAAATGGTATGAGACATACTTTCCCTACTATGGCGATGTTGCCAAATTGGATCGTAATTTTGACGGAATTCCATGCCCGGGTTTACCGCATACATCAGTTGCAGAGAAGTATAGAATGAAGGTACCAAATAATAACATAATAGATTCAAAGTAATGATGATATAAGTCTAATACTAATGCTTTGTGGCGTTTGATCTCACTGTTCTCTCACACATCGTTAACACTTCTTCTACTAAACCTTTTCTCTAATTGTTGTATTGTACTGTATCTTTCTAACATATATCAAATACCAAATAATACAAGCATAGAAAGAGCAACTGTAATAGAACCGAATTGAATCTTCCTTTCACTACCATTGTTTGAACTCTCGGTTGATTCGCTACCTCCGCTGTCACTAGCACCACTATCACACTTTGCAGCGGCCTTGGCCTGTTCACAAACACTAATATCTTCCTCTTCAAAACTTCTATATCCAGCACTTGGTTTATATGGATCAGATGGATTCATACTAGGAGTTAAATAGACATATCCACACCATCCTTCGTCTCTTCTACCAGTCTCTTTCTTGGCATCACATTCCTCTTCAATCCAATCCTTTGTATATGTAGTAAATTCCACAGTATCACATATATTAATAACCTCGCCTTTCGCGGCACCAATATAGGTAGCATCTGGATCAATAGTCTTTTTCACTTCTAATACTAATGCCGATGTATCATAGTAAGTCTCAGTACCACATGGTGCTTCGATGGTGTTTGATTCTTTACCATTATTGATTGTTTGAACTAATAGTACCTGTGGCGTATCCGATTTAATTTGTTGTACTACTGATTCGGGTAAGTCATCTTGAGCATGGATTGTTGTGATGTTGATGATACTTGATAAGAGGATTAGTAGAGTGATTGTATGTTGTTTGATTGTTGACGACATAATAGATAATGATTCACAAGATATGATTGATACCAAATAAGATTGCAAATGAAAGGGTGGCTGCTCTATCTATTGTAGCTTCCGATTATATAAATGTTCTAGATATACTCTTGATTCAATACCAAATTAGATTGCAGACTAAGCAGTGGCTGCTCTACAGAAATAAGGTATGTTGCAAGATTTTTTCTAGCTACTGCCCTCTTTACTGCCCTCAAAACCAACTTGTGAGAAAAGATATTGGTACTATTTGAATATAGGCTAGAGTGTCTTTACATATTTACAATGGCACTGCATACTAGACTCTCAATGCAACATGGAACGGCTAGCAGCTCCCAGTCCTCTGGCACTGCCATGAATATCAAACTCCAAAGCATCCTCTTTTCTATCCCTCCAAGCATCACTACTCAATCTAACACCCAATTTACCACTTGGAAAGAGTCCAAGGAACTGTAGTGTCTTTCTACCATGCTTCTCAATATCCAATGGTAACATAGGGTAACGATTTAAATCACAAAAGCACCATTCTCTCTTCGCATTATTACCACCATTACGACCCATCTTATCTAATATTTCATTACCATAACATCCACCTAACCAGTTTAGTACATCGTTTAATATATCATCACCATCAAATCGACGTGTAACATACCCACCTTGTATCTTTTCATTCTCATTACCTAAATATATTGACATTATTGCTCCCCGTCCAATAGGTGGCTCCGTAGGACACTTACTCATATATTCTAATCGAACATTAGTTTCATATTCTGACATTGATGACATGATACTACCGTTCATCTTACCAATCCGTGCCATTTCTTTATGAAATGCAAGTTGTTTCTTATTCTCGATATATTCATTAGTTAGTTTCATCTGTTCTAATGAGGATATACCCAAGTATAATAATATATCATCAACACGATGTCTCTCTAATCGTAATTTATTTGCACCGGGTAACATACTGTGGTAGTTCATTGCATGTAAAAGGTCCTCGGCCCCAGGTGCATCTCTTACATACTTTACATAGTTCACATTTGTACGATCGATTACTCTAAACTTGGGATTATCAGGATGAGTTTTAACAGATGTTAACACACGTAATAATGTATCAACAGCCATGACATGTGACTTAACACGATTTGCACATCTCATAATTTGCTCTTCCTTGGATTTGTTGGACATCTTTGTTGGTATTTTGAGATTTGGATGTGTATGATCTAATGTAGTCTTTGTCTTTTGATTGTTGACATTGGTATTGAATGGTGTTTTAGTTGTTGTATTGTTATTGTTGAAACGTGATGTGGCAGCTTTCCCGGCATTGATCGCAGCGGCTGATTTTGGTTGTTTCTTCTGTGTTGTAGCAGCATGTACCTTGTTTTCCTTCTTCTTCTTTGAACTAGGCTTTTTATCCTCCCCTTCATCATCCGATATTAAATCAATAACCTCTGTCTTTTCCTTCTTCTTATTCATAGCCTTCTTCTTCTCCATATCGCGAAATGATATCATCTCCGCGTCCTTCACTTGTTTCGTTTGCTCAAATTGATTAACATCCAAGCTTTCTTGTATGGCTCGTTTCATTTGATCGTTGTTATGTGCTCTCACATGTGTGCCCTCAGCTGCTGCTGTATATTGTGTACTCTGTTGATTGTTGGAAGCGGCTGCTCGGTGAGCTGTTGTAGCATCATGCATAACCACATCATTATCATTACCACCACCCAGCAATAGCAACTCAGCAGCTCGTTCTACATTACCACCCGTGGCATTTAATGCATGCTTTGCACGCTGTGCGTCAAATCCCATTGATTCCAATTGATGTATCTTTCCGGCAGTTTCGTTACCATGAATGAGTGTATTGGTTGCTCGGGATGTTAGATCTGTTAGTTTTTTGAACACCATTTTGTTATTATTGTGTGTTATTCTTTACAGTATACTGTCGATATGATTGATTTATACACTATATGATTACAAACACGCTGTATTCGTCACTATCTTCTGCTTTATATAATATAGCTGTCGATATGATTGATTTATACTATGATATACCGTGTATGAAGACTCTGCCGATATCGATCAATGCAAACGAAGATGAATTGAAATTGAGTAGTATTTGTAGAGTATTGTGTTGTGGACCTCGCTCTTTCTCCGGAAAAGAAATACAAGAAGGGAGGATAGGTTTAAACTTATAATGATATTGATATATATTAGGTCCACACCAGAAGACTCTGCCGACTGCCGATATCAACTCAGCCGATATCGATCGAAGTGAAACGAAGTTGTTGCTATTGCTAATGAATTTTCATTAGGAAATAAGAAACTTCTTTTGGGTATCCCTTTACTTTATCTGATCTTGTAGAAAAATACATGAGTTGATATATCATCCATCTATGAATTATTAGTTTGATTAGCCTTTAAGTTTTGAGAATACCCCATTTCTAGCACCAAATATATTTCCTGGGTCAATCGCTTTCTTCATTGCAACAAGTGTATCTAGGTAACCTTGTGTATATATTTGATCAACAAATGGTGATCGTAGTTTACCCAAGCCATGATGATGACTGAGGGACCCCCCATTGTTTAAGATTTCATGACGAGCTGCTCGTTCAATATCCGAAAAGACAGTACTTGGGTCTGTAATGCCACTTATTTGCATGCAAAAGTAAAAGTAGACACATGCACCATCATCATAAAGCTGGGTGATTCGACTACATACGAATGGTACACCCGGAAGGGCACGGCACTTATGCTCAGAGTAGATTCTTTGTTTGGTAGCTTGAATTACTCGTGTCAGCTTTGACCAAGGAACGAATGTCTCAAAACTCTCACCAAGAATATTATAGTTCAATGCAAAGTCTCGGAGGTATGCAATGGCAAAGGTAAGATCATAACCAGCCTTGCCAACTTTCGATCCAGCTAGTATGCCTCCATGAGAAGACGCTACCTCACGAATATACTTCTTCTGTAAGTTTACTTCTTGGGGTGATCCTTCGAAAGTAATGGTGGCACAAACTACAAACTTATCTGTAAAGTCTCCTAGATAATATCCAATCTTCTTGGATATGATGTTGCGGACTGTTTGATATCTTGATGTGTCTGGCTTAAGTGCCTGGCCAAGACGGAACTGCTCATTATCAAGGAGTCTGACACTTGCAGGTTTCATTCCTCGCATCTTTGACAGCTCTTTGACATATCTCATGCCAACATCAAAGTTTGGAAGTAAAACACTCTCATGAGATGTTGATTCAGCAAGAGGCCATATCTTAAGGACAGCACTAGTGATGATACCAAAACATCCTTCAGACCCAAGCATGATTGATGTTAGATCAACTCCTGTAGATGACCTTCCAACGCAAGACTTGTCTGCATTGTGCTTGTTTGACATTGTTCCTGTTGCACCAACCACACTGACCTCTCGTACGATATCCTCAATATTGCCGTACTTATTTTGCTTCATTCCACTGGCTTTAGTTGCAATCCATCCTCCTAAAGTACTAAACTCATAACTATCTGGTTCATGCCCAATTGTGAAGCCGAGCTTTTCCATACTTTGAATCAACTCAATGCCTGTGATACCAGCCTCAACATGGATCAAACCATCTTCTTCATTCACCCAAAGAACACGACACATCAACTTCATATCCACTGAAATCATTGGCCTTGGATCAACGTCTCTCTTGGGACAGTGAGTCGAGTGTGTAACATTGGTACCTCCTCCGAATGGAATGAGACACCAATTGTTCTTGAAAGCAAGTGAAACCAAAGCCTGAACTTCTACCTCGTCCTTGGGCCAAACAACTACATCGGGTACACGGAAATGAAGAAGACCTGTTCGTAATTCGTACATGTCCTCCTGTGTATGCCCAGTTCCACGACGAGCACGGTCAACTACCCTGGTCGATATTCTGCTTTCATCATCACCAAGTATAATAGCAATTTCAGAAAGATTGCCTGCATTAAGATTGCAGTTTGGTATGTTTCTCAAATTGTCACATGCTAGTGGAAAGGTAAGACCATTGGGGTCAATGACAACATTGAGCTCTTCCTCAACGAAACTAGCCAGCTTGGATAATGGCTTGCCACTCAAGTTGTACCTTGATCCTTTCATTGTGACTTGCTTCGATCCATCAGGCTTTACATTCAAAACAAAGTACGAGTCTTGGTAACCCCACGCTCCAAATGATTCTGCGTTGGAATAATCTTGATGTGCAGTAGCGGAAATACACGACGGAAACAATGGCGAAATACTGCTTGGGGTGTTCTTCTTGAAGTGATGTTGGTACAAGTTTGACTTTAACATGTTTGATGCAGTCAACTGGTGCTTTACGGCAACTTGCATCACGAACAAGGGGACACTAGAATCGATAGGAAGGTACTGGGTAATATGCTTTTCATCTGGAACGTGAAATCCTTTTGATTGAAGAGAGAGTATTACTTCCTCGACTACTTCATCTGCACGTTCAAAGCACTGAATCAGCTTGGTCAGGAGTATATTCACAGCTCTGCTGGAGCTGGTCTTCGAATCTAAGCGTTTATAGGAAGGGCATAGCCACAAAGACCAGATTGGATGAGAGATAGTCAGATATGGTCCAAGTAGGTGTCCAAACTGTAGCATGACCGTCCATGACAAGTCTTGATTATTAATGCCTTGATCTTGAATTGACTTGTTTTGTTGTGTTCCTCCGGGCCAAATCTTACAACTCAACTCTAACAGAGCTTCAATAACTACCTCCTCTGATACATTAAGGGCAATTGAAGCTGCTTTGATGTGGCAATTTGAAACCATGACCCTACTTTGTTGATGAGATTGGATTGTATACGCCAACTCGTCGATATTCTTGCCTTTGTTTTTTGGCATAGCAAATGCGTTTGACGCTGAGATGAATACACGCCCAATATTGACATGTCCAGTAAAGACATTGTACATCCAATTCACAAGCTTGAGTAAGCTCATCTTCTCCCTCCGACCATGATTAGCCTCCTTCACCAACGCCTCTCCATCAGGAACACTTTCATAATTAACTGTCAATGGAAGAATAATGTACTCGTTACCAGTGTCTTCGGCAAGACACCGCAATAATCCAGTCTTGGGCTTGACAAATGTTCGATCCCTACTACGTTTCCCTTCGATGAAAACTTCGATACAAGCAGACTTCTCTTTGCCCCGTGTTATCCTTTCTATACTTTGTTTCAAATGATAATCCTTCTTAGTTCCATCCCTCTTTAAAAAGAAAGCATACGATCTCTTGGCAAGCCATCCAATAATTGGTATACTTGAGAAGTCAGAAGCGGCCGCTATATGAGGAATCTCAAGACCCAGCTCTGGTAGCGAAAAGCAAATATAACTGATAATGAGAAAGTCATAGAATGATCGATGTGTCGGAGCTAGAATGACGTGAGGTTTTGCAGAAGACTTTGACAACGAACTTGACAGAGCTCTGGAAAGTTTCTCGAAAGAATCAATATCAATCTCTATCTCCGTTGAGGTGTAGCGAAAGATCTTTGCAAGAATCCAACCAGCAAATCGAATTGTCAAGTTACCCTTTGGTTGAGTGAGGGCCCACCACAGGTCAGATGCTGGCTTAACATGACTAGAACCCGCAACTACAATTGAGGTACTAGGAGGAAGAGTCCTTGTGCCAATCATTTCATTGGTGTATTCTCTTAAGTTGGAGCGGTTGAGTTGCCTAGACACTCTCTTCTTCCGATTTCTTTGCTTTTCAAGCATTTGAATGAATCCATGTGCTGCAACTGCACAGCTGAACATGTACCTCTCTCCGTTGAAGTCGACGGGAGCAATGAGATCACTCTTGAAGTAATAGCTCTGGTTAGCAAAGGGGAAGAACAACATGGGCAAATCTATAATAGGACTCAAGGCCTTGAGATCACGCAGCATCCTTGGTTTTACTGGGAACTGATCAAATACGTCTATCAATGTATCGAGTGGTGCTCTGATGAATATCGAATGAAGACGTTGGAAGGTAGCTAGTCGAAAGTTGAGCCATGGAAATAGTCTCGTTGAGAGTAGTAAACCAGCATATGCCACAACACGCGTGACATGTCCACAAACTATTCCAAGATGTGTGATAGAAAAGGCATACGCAAGCCATGAGAAGGATGAGCTGGCCGGAGAAGAAGCATCCCATGCCACAGTTGCTATTGCACTTCGTGGCAAACTCTTGTCCAAGTCTTCACGTATATCACATGGTGACATGTCCTTCTTTTCATCTTCCGACCCTCCATCTACATAATAGTCGCTCAACTCAGCTTGTTGGCATTCATCACTTCTGAATGATTTGGATATAACAAATCTACACACGACATCGACCGGGACGAAAGGAACTAATTCTTTCCCAAAGCACCACATGTTATATGGAAACTTGAGATACAAACAGGCCGCTGCCACAATAGTTGATGGCTTTTCTCCAGCCCATCCTTCACATGGTTCTTTAACAGATGGTCCAACAATACTAGGTCTAATGATAATTATTTCAACTTCTTCACTCGTCTGTTGCTGCAACAGTTGTTCACAAATACATTTCGAGAAAGTATATGTATTTGGAAAGCCCAGTGCATTCATTGCCGCCGAGGCATATGACTGTGTCCCAAGCATGGATTTGTACAATTCTAATGGATCATAAGGATGCAATGAAAAGGCTTCCTCCGGTAGCGGCTCAGTCTGCGTCCCCGTCTTTCCACCATGAACGAATGCAGTACTGAGGTAAACAAACTTGGCATCATTCCTCTGTAGTTGCTTTGTCATACTTTGTAATTGTAACGAAGATGTAATATTTGACACTGCCGCATCTTCAAGTGATTGAGAGAAACTAACAGCCGCGGCACAATGGAAGACATGTGATATATTCTTTTGATATAAGGATTTGATTTCATCACCTTGCATACCACAATTGGGCAGGGTGACATTGCCTTCTATTACATGAACGAGTGACTGTTTATCACTTTGGGATAGAAAATCAAACATGTCTTGTGATAGTAGATGATCGATTCTTTCACGAGCTGATTTTCCTCTTTTGGATCTAACAATTACAATGACTCCACCAGATATTGAAAGTGATTGTCGATGTAGCAACAATTCACGAAGGAGGAGTGATCCGATGAAGCCCGTTGCGCCCGTTAGTAAGGCGAGATGTGGTTCATCATTGATATTACTCTCTGAGGTTGGTGGTAGTACAGTCGGTATCTTGGTGGAATCCAACTCCAAGACTGTTGTAGATTGACCATAATTCAATCCTTCTCGACCTTCACGACTCCTCTCAAACGGCGACTTGAAGATCATACTACAATACTTTGCAAATGTGTTTGATGATTCCAAGTAGATGGGGCCCATGTAATGACACAATACGAGTAGCAAGAGTAGAGTCGTGACGAATGCACTGCCAATCCATGGACCAATTACTACTGCCAATCGAAAAATAGTCCGAAATGGCATGAAACGGAACATGCCGAAGATTGAAAAGTACCGTTCAATTATACCCAAGGAAATGATAACTTCCTTCCTTAGTACTAGTGGCTGTTGTCTTGTCGGTGTGAGCCGAGTATCATAACTCGTTACTTCTTCTGTTGTTGTTGGTGATGATGATGTCACATGTACCAAAGCATCAATCAATCTCTGTTGATCAATCGCTGAATTCAAATTACTAACTGGTAAATACAAGATGTGATCAAATACATTTCGTACTCTTGGACAATTGTTTACACCGTCCTCCCCTTGTGTTGTGACAACAGGTTGCAATTGTGTCATACCACATGGGACGTCATATCCATACTTTAATAACATTTTACTTGTATGTTGCTGTGACTTTACAAGTATTGGAAAGACCCAACCATACATGTTTTCTTCACCATTTGTATTCTTCAATAGTGAAATGTTGTTGTGAGATGCATTCATATTATTTAGTAGACGTTTTGCAAATGATTGATATTGTTGAAATCTTTGATGAACATGTTTCTGTGTCTTATCAGAGTTTAACAATCGAGTATGTAATAAAGAAAGTAATGCCATACATGGTCTATGTCTAATTTGTTGTATCAACTCATTCCTTCCACTGTTATTATTATCATTATCTGAAGAAGTAGTAACCTTAAAGCCCCTAAGTAATGAAACAACTACCATATCATAATCGAATCCAATCTTCTCAATTAGATACTTGATCAATCCACATAATAAATGTGATTTGGATATTACATGTAATAACATACATTTGAAAACTTTTAGTAAATACGATGAATGTGATTGTTGTTTATACATTGTATCTTGTATACGTTTCATTGATTGGATGGTATTTTGTATACTCTTTTCTTTTATTGTACTTTTCTTGCCATTATTATTGCTAGGTGTGGAAGATGAAGATGATGTTGGGGTAGTAGAAGGAGGTACAGTACGAAGTATAGCCAATCCACCACCCAACGCAGTTGATGTTTTAATTGTACCAAATGAAAAGAAGGATATGTTTGCATATACACTGCCCGTGTACAAACCTCTTTTCCCTCTTCTTCTTCCTTCTTCACCTTCTGGTGGTGAAGGCATACCATAACACTGTGCACAATCTTCCCAAATTTCAATATCTCTCTCTTCTTCATTACTATTATTATTAGTATCATCAACAATGTCACGTATCTCTTTCATTATATTGGAATCACTAATAATTGTACCAAATGGATGTACTATTAATATAGCCACTGTTAGTTTTGTTATTGATTTTTGAATTTGTGATGTGTTTATACCCCATCTTGTCGTATCTTTGTTTATTGTATCTTCTTCCAGCTTGCCGTCCTCACCTTCTTCTTCACCTTCTTTAGCTGCTCCTGACTCGGAGAGTAAATCAACAGTAACTAATTTTATACCATGATATTTCATAATTTCAACCATGCCTGGTATACTAACCGATGGTGCAATGATAACTTCGGAACCGTTTGGATAGGATTTAGACAATAGATATAAGTCTAGTAATGATCGTATTGATAATCCTGTGATTACTTCTGTTTGCTGGAGTTGGACAGTGTCCTTTTGTACGTTTGACAAACCATCATCACTTATTGAAGAGTCCTCACTATCAACAATAGTTAACCAACGTTTACCAATCATAACTTCATACCATCTACTCCATCCAATTGGATTAAATTTCCCACTACCAAATATACCACCCAATATACTATTGATTGATAATATATTGTATATAATACAAATAATACATTTTAATAATGTAATTAATAAATGATAGAATGTTATATCTATTTGTCCACGTGGTATTAATGGATGGATTGGTATGAGGTATGATTTGAGAGTTTGTTGGAATGTATGTTGTGTAGTTGGAGGTTGTTGGCTATAACTTGTTGCTGTTTTCTGATGAGTTGTTGCAATTAATGGTACATTCTTGACATCATCTATTGAGGAACTATTGTTAAATGGCTCACCTTCCTTCTTCTTATCATTATTATCACAATTATTGTCAAGCTTGTTAATCATTTCATTATACAATTCGTAACAAACTTTGGCAACAATATTTACATCATCTCCCTCTACTTCTTCATTTTCTACTTCATCAGTATTGTTGTTGTAACAACTGGCAGCCACCTCCAAATAACATTTCATTGCCATATATTTATCAATTATAATCTCTTCCTTATCACCATTGTTGGTGGTGGAGGAAGAGAGTGTAGTACAATGTTGTTTGGCACTTTGGATAGCATTGTACTTAGCACGGCCTATTACATTAAAGATTGATGGTACTTTCTCTTCTTCTCCTTGAGAGTTGTTAGAGTTAGTGGCAGTGGTGGCAACCTTGTAGTAGCCGTATAGTTGTAACTTTATTGTATCGGATATTGTTACTGCTGAACCACTGCCGTTAGTGGTTGTGCTGGCTGTTGGTGTTGAATTGCGAATTAGTGTTGATACTTTATTAAAGTATGTTGATAGTATTGAATTGCGCTGTTCTTCGGTGGTAGATGACATATCTGCTACTTACTTGATGATGGTTTGTTGTAAAGTTGTAGTTTTTTAGATAGTTTAAGTTAATAGGTTGGTTATGATTGGAGTTTACCAAACTACTGCTATTCGAAAGGACGTTGAGGACTGATTAAGATGGTATGTTGTCAGTATACGAAATGAGTTGTTGGCTATACGAACTTCTACGTAAGTAGGAGGGAGAGCTGTATGTAGCGGTGGATGGAGGCGAGTGCCCGCAAAAGGTAATTTTCAAAAGATACCGCAAAAGATACCACAAAAGATACCACAAAAGATACCACAAAAGACACCTTTGTCAAGGGCCAGCACCATCAAATAAGTAATAATCAGATACGTGTCTTAGTTTGGGGTGTCAATTCATGCAATTGACACCTTTTGACACCTCCCAACATCCAAGAGAAATTACTCTCATAAATTTAAGCTGAAGGTAAGCCAAGGTGAGTCCTCTCATCAAGTATGAATGCTTGCCTCACCTCACCCTCTTTTTCTCTCTCTGCCCCACCCTCTCTAACCTCATTTATATTTATATCCAACCAAGTGAAATAAGAATAAAAGAATATGACAAAGAAGTTATGGTCGGAAGAGGATGATTATAAACTATGGTCGCTTAGATTAAAACCAATATCACAATTAGCACTCATCTTTGATAAGACATATGGTGCGATTCAATCACGTCTTAAGCATTTAAATGATCCAAATCATAAAGCATATCAACGCCGTGTTAAGAATACTACAGGTTACATTATGGAAGCAGATGAAAAATGCTTTATATCAGCACTTGATTTGAATAGACTGGAGCGAATGATATCAGAGCTGCCCCCGCCCGGAGGGCAGGGGGGCAGCTGAATCAAGAGCTCTGTTGTGTGTGCAATAGTAGGTACCTCTCTAGACCACAAAGAGTCTAAAACTAAAGCAATAGTGATTATAGTTGTGGCCAGCAACACGAGTAGAAGTTCGTCAGCTGCTGCGTAATGTCCTACACACGACATCGTTGAAAACCAATGAAGTCAGAGTGAAAAAAGGATCAATGTCAAAAAGTCACCACCAATTGAATTAGATAGTGTTAACAATTGAATACGATAATAGAACATCATAGTTAGATACATAGTATATATCTATATTGATACGATATTTGCCTGTATGTGGCAAGAGTACTGAATTTGATATACTATTTGTCGGTATCCGCTTAAGTTCCGTTACGGTGTTAATAGTTAGTTACTATGTTATCAGTTTTGTTTTGTTACTTGTTTAACTAATACGAGGTTGTTTGTTTGTATTGGTTATTTTATATAAGATGACGATTGAATAGGAGGGTAGTGTTCATTAATTCATAAAGAGCAGAGATACGCCAGTTTAGTTCAGTTAATAAGAAGATATTAGTGGATTGCAAACCATACTTCTCAACAATAGGGCATATTAGCGTATTGCAACGACCATTCTATTTACAATGAGCAGAGGAGATATATCCACAAACAATGAATCGTTCAATTCGGAGTTTAATTCGGATGATGAGAATTATGAAAATGGAGATGATGCTTATCCAGAATATGGTGAGGTAAGCAATACTAATGAACCAGTATGGAATGATTCAATAAGGCAAAAGACTAGAAAGGGCCGCATGGGATCAGTCACCACAACTACTCAAAGCTTTGAAATGGTGCCCTTATCAGATAGTAGTGATGATAACGAATTAGATGATTTCAACTATGATAATGAGGAAGAAGATGATGATCATATAAGGCGTAATAAGACAACAATACCTTCAGGAGATGATTATACAACTTCGCAAACCAAATTACCAAAAGTAGTATATCAATATATCTTTCCACCCAATGTACCTCGGTCTGTACAGTTATGCCGTGTTGAGAATATTGCAATTCCGGCTTGTTATTTGTTAGTTGGGTTGTTACAGGGATTGAGCGGTCCATTTACGAATGTTTATCCATTGGACTTGAATGCTAGTGAGGCACAACAGGTGAGATTATTATTTTGATTGGATATAATATGAGATAGGTTATGCTCGATCTTAAACTCTCTTTATATGCATTTCTCACACATATATCATTCACCATTTACACATCAGGCAACAATATCTAGTTTAAAGAGTCTACCATCAACATTCAAATTAGTCTTTGGTTTCATCAGTGACAATGTCCCACTCTTTGGTTATAGACGCAAGTCCTATATGCTACTTGGATGGGCCATCACTTCGTTGAGTATGTTCCTGTTGCTATTCTTTAGTGACTTAAGTATGGATGCTGTCGATTTGATGAATGATAATAGTGAAGAATTGGGTGATGATGTGGATGAGGGGAGATATGTAGAAAGACAATTACAATCAACATTGAATGTTGATACAACAACAATCGGTGAACCACCATCTATACCATTCTTATCATTTACATTACTACTATTTGGAACCGGGTTCTGGTTCGCCGACGTTATGGGAGATAGTGTAGTCGCGGAGAAAGCGAAACTGGAGCCGGAGAGTTCAAGAGGTCATTTACAAAGTACTTGCTATGCATGTAGATTCTTCGGCTTGATGATTGCAGCACCGTTATCGACAGTTATTTACAGTATGTACGGACCTAAGATGGTTGTAGTACTAATGTGCGGTTTACCAGCCATGATTGTGCCCCTGATAATTGTGTTCAAAGAGACTAAGAATGTGCCCGTGGCAAGTACTAAAGATCAATGTAATGAAATCTGGAATACCGTCTGTTCAAGAGCAGTTTGGCAACCAATGGGGTTTGTATATCTTTATAATGTATTGCAGGTTGGTAACGCGGCATGGAAGCAGTTTCTCAAGACCGTATTGGACTTTACATCCAATAAATTGAATACGCTATTGATTGTGGCGTATGTTTTGCTATGGGTAGGAATCATGGCATACAAAAAGTTCTTCATCAAGTGGAGCTGGAGATCTGTGTATATATCCACAACACTTTTAAATGGATTGTTCTCTGCACTGCAAGTACTATTGATTAAGGGTCAGACATTTGGTCTTAGTCCATTCCTCTTTGCCCTTGGAGACGATGCCTTTGCAGACTTTATCGGTGGTATTCAGTTCTTACCAACTACGATTATGATGGTACACCTGTGTCCGTCGGGTTCAGAAGGAGCCAGCTATGCTATGTTTACAACAATGAGTAATAGTGCATATACGCTGGCAACGGCATTCAGTACACTCCTACTAGGAATCTGGGACGTTAGTAAGGAAGCATTTGAAGCAGGTCAACTCAGTGGTATGATCAATTTGACCTGGCTAACGACGGCAATACAAGTTAGTGGAGTATTGTTCGTGGGCCTTTTACCTAGAACAAAAGAAGACCTGGCAAACCTACATAATGATCCACTCTCGGGAAGTAAGATTGGAGGCTTTATCTTTCTGTTTGTTACCTTTTCTTCGGTACTGTATTCATTGGTTGTTGGCGTATTGAACATTATAAAGCCAGGTTGGTCGGGAGAAAGTTGAGGTGCTAGACTTAGCTAAGGCTTAAAATACTTTGACTTTAACACATACTGTATACTAAGTTAGTGCTATCTTATTTTTACTGTACCCAATGCAATGTCTGCAATTGGCTTTAGCCCTCGAGCCAAATCTTTCTCCGGATACGCATCGATTGAATCATCTTCCAAGAATCTAAACGTTCTTTTAAACTCATCAGGACTTGCCTTGATAGGTGCTTCAAAGTGTGCTGGTATAATCTGTTCAAACTGCCATCGACTTGATACTTTATCTACCCATTCCTTTACTCTTTTTGGATTCTGGGCGTATATTAAAGTTCTTACGACGGGAGGAACAAGAAGCCTATCGGATAGTTGTTGAAAGTTGATCTCCCAGCCTGGCGTCCAGGTTACTACTCCAAACTTGTTTGGATCGGGTTCCTCATGTTCCGGAAAGAAATATGATACTAATAATGCAGTCTTCTTCCAACCAATAAGTCTTTGTTCATATGTATCTTCGGGTTGGATATCCGATGTAGATTGTTTAGATACCAACAGTAACAGTTCCGGATCATTCAACTCGGGTACTTCTTTGGGTATCTTTGCAACTGCATCTGTAACAATTAGTGATTTACTCTTAATATGGAAGAAGGCAGTTTCATAGAAGGTAGTCTCTTTGCCGCCAATGTTATAAGTTCCTGCCACTAGTGTTTCATATTGTATTTCATCTGCCCAAGGAGGGATAACACCCGAAGGAGTCTCACTTGATAATACACCATCAACTTCTTTACCAAACACAAAATCTGATGGTATTGATCTTATTGGGAATGAAAATTGGGCAGGAGACGTCCATAAAAGTGCATCTTTCCATCTCTCTATTGCATCTTTAACAAATATTTTATGCTCGATTGCGTATGATGGAACTACTACATGTTTCACTATACCACTACCAATTGATTCTACCAAGTCAAAGAATTCCTCAGTTGGTGCCAATGGAGCATGGACCCACAAACTTCCATCATCAAGTTGTATTACAACACATCTTTTAGTATAGAGATATAATTTGCATGTGAGAAGTGAACATAAGATATGAAACAGATACCTGATGACATAATGTATGTGACTGCCTATTCTTACCTGATTGGAGTTTGCAGCGGGCCGAGTTGTAAATTCTGCTCTAAGCTCCAAATATTTTGACCAACTTGTCGTTTGATTGTTCTTCTTACCCCTTGTCCATATAATGGATCAAAGAGTGTGGGGAAACGTTGATTATATATTTGTTTTGGATTGATGTCTGTCTCGTCCACTGCATTTGCTATATTATTGATACCGAATGATGTCGTCGATGCTACTCCTATCACAGATGCTGCTTTGTGGAATACCTCTCGTCGACTGTGGTTTATACTTCTTCTCTGATGACGAGAATGTGGCTTTTTTATAGTCATAGTCATGCCATCAACTCTTGTATGAGTAGAGAGTTCTAATATGATCAAAATGGCAAAAAGCATGGTCATATACATATCATACGCTGTATACCATCGTGGATAGACCATCATATATCTAACCACCAAATAGATGAGATGCTACTTACCAATCGTCTTGCTAAGATGTGCAGTATAATTTTGGCGATAGACCCGGCACAAATTGCAATCCTCCATCACAACTCCAAAGCTTTTAGTACGATATCAGCCCACCTTCTCTTGTCTCTAATTGCAAGTAGCGTCCTACGTTGCTCTGTACTACCCATCTGATTACTACATTTGATAATTTCGTGTTGGTCAGTTCACTGAAAATATACCATATATTATATAAAATAAAAAAAATACACAACACATAAAACATGAATTCAAATAATATCTATGGCGGTGGTAGTAGACGAAATGCCATGGCGTCTGTGGATTTTTATAGACGTGTTCCAAAAGATTTAACTGAGGTAAGGAATGTATGCATATATATTATACAAGTTTGCCTTTTTTAATGTGTGGGTATTGAGGCCGATATGTAGGGCTGGGCTAAGACATAAGATGATACATCAACCAATGACTGTGTAATTGGGTGTGGTTGTAGGTAGTACAAATGAAAAGGTAGAGATGATTTGGTATTAGTTGTGATTGGATTAAAATGGCGGCATTGGGTAGTACTTTTAGTGTTGGTGTTGGCCAGTTGGATTGTATTGATTGTTTGGGGCTAATCTACACAATGTTACTGGTCGGCATTTTTATATGTTTTGTGCACTATAAAGATATTTCCATTGACTTAAATCAATATCATTCACATTTCACTAAAACATACATATACTTATACTACTCTCTAAACAAACAAACGTTTAGGCAACATCATTAGGAGCATTCATGTCAATATGTGCCATAGCAGTTATGGGCATCCTATTCCTATCAGAAACACTAGCCTTTGCAAGGTCAATGATGGAAACTTCCATAGCATTAGATGAGAATGATCAACCACAAATTCGTTTAAATTTTAATATTACATTAATGGATTTACATTGTGACTTTGTGTCAGTGGATGTTTGGGATACACTTGGGACGAATCGTCAAAATGTAACAAAGAACATTGAAAAATGGCAATTAGATGAAAGTGGACAACGACGTATCTTCTCGGGGAGGAATCGTGAACAACGGGAGGTAGTGCATGAGGAACATGAGGAAAGTTTGGAGGAACTGCATGAAGATGGTGAGCAGGCTGTAGAATTAAATCCGGACAACTTTCATGCATTTTTACAAGGACATGAAATGGCGTTTATTGATATGTATGCCCCGTAAGTAAATATTTGTATATTGTATGGCTTGTTAGTTCATTGTTCAATTGTCTAATATATTCATTCATCATATCTTAGATGGTGTATTTGGTGCCAACGTCTTCATCCCACGTGGGAAAAGTTTGGCGAAGAGGTACATAAATTAGGTATGCCGGTCGGAGTTGGTAAAGTTAACTGTGTCATCCATGCTCAATTATGTAAAGATCAAAAAGTCATGGCATTCCCCACATTACGTTGGTACAAGGGAGGTGAGGCAATTCTACCCGATTACAAAATGGACAGAACAGTTGCGGCATTAACGGGATATGCAAAGCGAAAACTCGAGATGGAACAAAAGTATAAAGATTGGGAAACGAAGAATGCGGGTAATTCAGAACAGGCACAACGAATGCGACCCAATGCAGGTAATTCACGTCCAGAACATCCGGGTTGTCAAGTATCGGGACATTTGATGGTTAATCGTGTGCCTGGTAACTTCCACATTGAGGCAAAGTCGGTCAATCACAATTTAAATGCTGCCATGACAAATTTGACTCATCGTGTGAATCATCTATCTTTCGGAGAGCCTATTACCAACCTTCCATCTCATATGGAGAACACACTATTCATGAGGAAAGTCAAACGAGTATTGAAGCAAGTTCCAGAGGAACATAAACAGTTCAACCCCATGGATTCGAAGATATATGCCACATCCAAGTTTCATCAAGCGTTCCATCATTACATTAAGGTTGTGTCTACTCATCTTAACATGGGATCTGGCGGTTCTGCTAATGATATCAACTCCATTGTCGTTTATCAAATGTTAGAACAATCACAAATTGTATATTATGATGAGGTTAATGTTCCCGAGGCACGATTTTCATATGATATGAGTCCAATGAGTGTTGTGGTACAGAAGGAGGGTAGGAAGTGGTATGATTACTTGACGAGTTTATGTGCAATTATTGGAGGTACATTCACAACATTGGGTTTGATTGATGCAACTTTGTATAAGGTATTTAAGCCGAAGAAATTGTAAGGCGTTGAGGAGTTGGAATTGATATGAGGTAAATTTTGATCATTATTGTGCAGGTGTTGTTGCAGGCAAATGGGGGGAAGGAGTAGATCTATAGGTAACTAACATAGGTGTTTGTGTTGTGTGTACTATATTTTTTCCTCATTTCAATAGCACATTCCTGTCATGTCCTCTGTTCGCTAGCGAACTAGATTTGCTATGTCTTATTTTTGAAGGATACCATCGCCAGTCTATCGCTAATCTCCTCAATTTCTATTTCAACATCACAACTCGATCGAGGGAGATAAGAAGATTGAGCTGGCTTCAACAAACCTCCTCTCGATGTCTCAAATTAAACTCATTATGATATAATACTAAGGCATTATTATTTGTATTGATCATCAGCGGCGCGGCGTCGTGTGTTGTAAAAATAAATAGAAAAGATCTCTTCGCGACTCAGGAAGAAAATACTCTCCGTTCTCTGAATTAACCAAGTGTTGGTACCAACCAGACGACGATAATTAATAGTGGATTGGATAATATCATCGGTACGTCATCCATTTATTATTATAATCACGCCATACAATAAACCCTACGCTGTCCGTCATTTATTAACAACCATAATAAAAAGAGTAACAATATCCATCATCCACCGGACTTGCCGAGCAATCTTTGGTTAGAGGGAACTTAATATAAATAAAGTACAAACTTCGATATCAATATGGCAGACTTTGGAGAAGACTTTGAAAGTGCCTTCTTTGAAGATGATGATGCGGTGGAGATGGAAAATAATAATAATGATAACGTAGAGGAGAATAAGAATAGAGGAGGTGATGGTACAAAGAAAAGTAATAACAATACAAAGAGTAAAAATGATGATGCTATTAGTTTATCCTCTTCTTCCTCTTCAGATGATGATAGTTCTACGTCATCAAGTAGTAGTAGTGATGGTAGTGTTGTATCCGTACCATTTAAGAAGAAAGTTGTTAATAGAATTATAAAGAAGGAAGAATTGGCAGAGACGGATAGTGATGATGATAGTGATGTAACCATCCCATTAAAACGCAACCCAAGACAGGATGGTAATAATAAATCAACTTCTAAAGGTGTAGTATCAAATATTGAGAAAGATTTGGATGCTGGTTTAGAAGAAGAAGATGATGATGATGACTTAGTTGATTTCTTTTCTTCAGCTCCACCCGATGGGGTTAAGGCATTAAAAGATAAGCACACGGTCGACAACAACAATAAGAATGAGGGTAAAGAAGGTGATAATTATGGATTTAATTCTTCTTTAGATGATGATGATTTGGCAGAGTTGGAAGAGAATGATTCAATCAATGGTGCGGGGGAAAGTGGCACCTCTTTAAAGAATAAGAGTAGAGGTAGTACGGATGGTGATACCGTGAATAACAAGAAGGATGATTCAAGTAATAACAATTCAGCTGCCGCTACTACCAAACGAGATTTTATCATTAGTTATAATTGTGAGAAGAAGGAATGTCCAATGGAGGAACCAATAGTTGATTCTAGTGATGATGAAGTTGGAGAGGTTGGCAAAAAGAAAAAGACCAACGAGGAGAATAGTTCACCCAATCTAAAGACCAAATCATCAAGTTACTTTGAGAAGAAGAAGAATAATGCTGAGGAACAAAGTAATGATGAGATTTTAGAGTTGTTTGGTAATGATGAAACGACATCTCCGGAGAAGAAGAAGAAATCATCTCAACCACCAGATAGTCCTGCTTCCCTCGATACACCACGTGCTGAACAAGAAGAGGAGGAGGAAGAAAGAATGAAGTCTACGGCAGCAACATCAAAGCCGACCAATCCATACCAAAATAGCCATCCTTGTCAACAGCGTAAGCAACAACGGGGACAACGTCAAATGGCACAGGAAAGTAGGAGCGCCACAAACAATGATATGCCGCCGCAACGTAATAGCAGCAATCAAGTCCCTCTCAACGGTGGAATTGTGGAGCTGCCCGATATTGGGTTGAATCCAAATGCTAATCAAAGTGAGATTGATACGCTTGGTATTACCCATAGTCAATTCAAGCCACCACCCTATTCGCCAAGTCCTGATCCTATTGTGCACAAACTCAACAGTCGTAATCGTCCCCAGAATGCTCGACGTACCGTTCCTGTATCACAAATCTTCTCAGGACCGGTGCAGAACTTATGGAAGCAATCCAAGTTTACTTCCTTTAATAATGTTCAATCGGAAATGTGCAATGTTCTTGCCAATAGTGATGATAATGTGATTGTTTCTGCACCAACAGGAGCAGGTAAGACGGCTTTGTTTGAAATGGCAATGGCAAGGTTGTTCAACTCGAGCCTTACTGGTAGTGGTATTGGATGCGTATCCAAGGCAAGGAAGGTAGTCTATATTGCCCCAAACAAGGCCCTGTGTGAGGAAAGACAAGCCGATTGGTTAAAACGGTTAACTGATATTGATCCAGGCATCCTCTGTACAACCATTACTGGAGATGTAAATGCCTCGTCGTCTTACAATGAAATTAGTAATTCACACTTGATCCTAACAACTCCAGAGAAGTGGGACAGCATTACACGCAAATGGAACGATCAATTCGTACTACTGTCAAGTATAAAGTTGGTGCTGATTGACGAGGTTCACATGATTGGAGAGACAGATCGTGGAGGTACCTTAGAGAGTGTCATTAGCCGTATGAAGACTATTCAAAGAGCTGCATGTGTTAAGACTTTATCAATCAATGAGATTGCTTCATCAAGTTACAAGAATACTACCCCCGAAGCCCTCACGTCAAACATGAGGATTGTCGCCGTCTCGGCTACATTGCCAAACTTGGGCCAACTTGCTTCTTTTGTGGAATCTGGAGAGGCCTACGTCTTTGACCAATCCTATCGGCCGGTTCCATTAAATATCTATGTTCAAGCCTGTGGCCACATTGGTAGCAATAGGTACTTGTTTGATAAGAGTTTGAACCAGCATGTCCCTTCTATATTGAAGAGATTTTCCAACGGCCGGCCAGCTATTGTGTTTTGCCATTCCAAGAAGGAAACTGAACAATTAGCAGAGGAACTCACCAAGTCTTATAGCTCATCGAGGAATGATTCAGTACTGACTAACTTTGCCGGTAGGACTGATTCAGCCGCATTGCACAGATGTATTCGTAAAGGTATGGCATTTCATCATGCAGGGCTTGATGCTTCTGACCGTAGACTAGTAGAAGAAGCATTTGGAAGTGGTGTCATCTCATGTTTATGTGCCACCTCAACTCTAGCAATGGGTGTCAACTTACCAAGTCACTTGGTCGTCATCAAGGGCACATCTGCCTATCGTGGAGCTGGTACTGGACATCAGGATATTGATGCTAGCTCGTTACTCCAGATGATGGGAAGGGCTGGACGTCCTGGTCATGACACCAGTGGAACAGCTGTGATCATGACGGACTCATTGTCCAAAACACGTTATGAGAATGTCTCACAAGGACTCAAGGTTGTTGAATCTCATCTAGAATCAAAGTTGACCGAGGTACTCAACATTGAAATCTCTCAGGGTGTCATCACGAGTGCCGAGGATGCCGTGAACTGGGTAAAGAGTTCATTTCTCTACCAACGTATACAGAGTAATCCACTTTTTTATGGTTTCAATGGGAAGGGTAGTGATGCCATGCATTCCTTCATACTTGACAAGTGTACAAACTCAATCAGCAAGTTGCAAAAGATAAAAGCGATTTCTGTCGAGGAAGATGGCACATTCTCTCCTCTTGCTGCATCTCACATCATGAGCCGCAACTTTGTAGACTATGAGACTATGAAATCGATTGTCAAGCTGCCACATGACTCTGGACCTGTTCAGCTTTTACATTTCATGTCAAATTGTACCAAGATACAAACACAAGTACGACGTGACGAGAAGAAGCACCTCAATGCAGCCTATAAGCTCATCAAATACAAGCTTGAAGGACCCCAGAGGTAAGATATGGAATGTTGCTTTGCTTCTGTCTATATCCAATCTGCACATCACATCTAATTTATACCTTTCACTCTATCCATCTTTACAGCAAAATCCGAATCCAAACTCATGCCGAAAAGGCATTTGTCATGCTTCAATCGGCAATTGGTCAACACTACTTTCAAGATGGAGCACTCCGTCAACAGATGAGTAATATGATAGATGGAGCCTCACAAATCCTCTCAGCCGTTGAACAATATGCCAAGGAGGGTAGTGGAAATGGTTCGGTGGCTGCTCAAGGGATGCTATTTCGAAGATCACTTTATTCAAGTCTATGGGGTGAGAATGATGGTGTACTGAATCAAATTGGTGGTGTTACTCAGGAAATGGCTGCTAGGCTAAAAGAGAGTGGCATTAGTACATTTGCCGATGCAGTGAAAAGCTCGAGTGAGGATATCGCAAGAGCTTGTAATGTTACCACAACTTTTGCTTCGTCCCTGCGGGCTGCTGCCTCAAAGATTCTTCAGCATACTCTCAAGCTCTCTGCCTGTAGCAAAGATGCGGATGATGGAGGTCTTGAACTACATGTCAAGCTAGAGCGGAGAGTTGCGGCAGGGTCAGTTGATGATACTGGTGAACGGATTGTTTCATACAGTCTTTTGGTCTTCACTGATAGAGCAGGGGGTATGCTTCATTACTCGGAAGAAATCACCAACGAGTGTGAAATGCGTGTGAAGTGTCCAGCTACCTTCGGCAGAGCTTACATTCGTCTAGTATCAAATCTAGTTGGCTTGGATGAACAGGTTACCATTGATGGAAACTGTAAAATCCAAAAGTCATCCTTTGATCTTTCACCTGCTGTGGCCAAGTCATCAAAAGGAAAGAAGAAGCAGAGTAAAATATTTGCTCAGCCTCCACCAACAACAACATCTCGAAAGAGACAGACATTTGACGGATCACATCGTAACTCAGTATCCAAAGTGAGTGATATGCGGTTGCACAAACGAGGTAGGGCAGAAAAGAAAGACAAAGTTCAAGAAGATGATGACTGTATTATTATTGATCCTGATGCTGTTGAGTATGATTTGACTTCTAGGCCAGCCAAAGAGTTGGGTGGCAAGAAGTCAGTTACTCCGTCTCCGCATCCTCGAACTGGTAGGGAGAATCGACAGCAAAAGAATCTTACTCCAGTTCGTGGCACTACTGCTACATCATCTCAGAGAAGTGAAAAGACTAATCAAACTTCCAAGTGGTCAAAGAACACAAACAACAACAACAACAGAAGAGGGCCTCGGAATGCTAGGTCATCTTGGTTTCAAGAGAAGTCTTCACAAAAGACGGCTCAACAGACGGCCTTCCATTCACCGAAGGAGAATCCTTTCAACTCGTATAGCTTCGATCCTAATAACATCGAGAGCAGTTTAAATGCAAGTGCCGAACAATCCATCATCCCAAGCAATGTCACTGCCTCTACCTATTCTCGATCGTCCTCGAGGACTAATGCATCTCGAAGTCAACCATTCAAGACACCAGCTGCACATGGTCGGAGAAAGAACTCGGCAACTTCAAATCGTATCTCAGCAAGTAACCTACTGGCTCAGAAGGCATCCGAACTTCAACAACATCACGCCACTACTCGAACTGCAAATCGAGGTAGGTCAATGCCAATGCAGCAACAAGATTTGAGCAATGTTGGGAATCAATATAGTAATGATTACGGTATGGGTCAGCAGAGCTTTCATGAAGCAGATCAATTCATGGGCCAGCAGTCCCAAGGAAGTTACTTTCCCTCGGGAGCAAGTGTCATGCAAGCGAGTGTTATGCAGCAGTCCTTTAGTGCACCTGAACAACAATCTCTGACTCCTCCACCACCGTTCATGGGACGAGGAAGAAATGTAGCCCCAAATAACAACTTTATGCATGGTCCAATGGCTGGAAGGATGAGACCCACTGGTGGTAGAGTATTTTCCCAACATCAACAGCAGCTTGGAGGAGGATCTGGCAGCGGTCACATGTCGTTTGGAGGGCCTGGTATGCTCTCTCAGCAACAGCACTTCAACGAACCAAATCACTTTATGGAACAAGATGTGTCACAACAGCAGTTTGGTGGAGGCAGTAGTGTATTCCATAGTCAACAAGGAGGAATGCCGCAGTTTCAACAGCATGATCAGCAACAGCCAACATTTGAAGACTTCAATGGCTCGTCATTCGGATTAGATCCGTATGGTCATCAAGATCAACAGTCACAGTTTGGCAATGGTGGATTTGGAGGCATGAGTGTTTATCAACAACCTGCTTCATATCCGTATTCTGAGTTTGGCGGTCCCGGAAACATGCCTCAAAACAATCCTTACAACCAACAAGTTGCTCACAATCCATACCAACAACAGCAACCTTCTCAAAATCCGTATCAGCAACAGCATTCTATAGCCCCGAGCAATCCGTATCGCCAGCCGGCACAGAGGCAGCCGAGCAATCCATACAATCAACACGCTCAAAGGCAGCCAGCTCACAACCCGTATACTCAACAACAACAGCAGCCAAATCCCTATGCACAACAACAGCCCCGTGCTCCTCCTCCGCCACCTCCACCTGCAGACAAACCTCCCATCAATGAAGTCGTGGTCAACAACACCTCAGTTGGAAGTAGACTTCCGGGAGAAGAAGATGATTGTGGGGATACATTTTGTGATGCCTTTTACTAAACGATAAGCAGTCAAAGATGAGTTTCTTTTACTTGGAGTGAAGAAAAAAAATGACTGTGTAGAAGATAAATGATATAGATACAATTTTATGTGGAACATTTTCAATTGAAATTGCCATAATCTCTTTAGATTAATGATCACGTAAACTGTGCTAGCATGAACTGTACTCTCTCTTTCCGAATGTTAATCACAGGATCAGTCCTCCCAATAATATTGACACTCGTATCTCCAAAGAGATTATTAAAGCTATCTGCACCATTGCAGGATGATACTGACGGCCAAGATTCCAATGCATGCTGTGCAACACTCAAGCCACTGAGATTATAACAACTATGATAGAAATCTTTTGGCTTGGATGGTTTATCACGTAATCCACCATTCACATCTTGTGCACAGAGTAGAATGTATCTTTGTAGCATTAGCTCGTCGTATGAGAGCTGATGTTTCTTTGATGACCCATTCTCATCTTCGTCTTCTGCAACCTCGTCGTCGTTAGTATCTCCAAACCAACCATCCAATACAGCCACGGCTCCTCCCTGCCAAAATGAGTAACACCCATCAACCAACTTGTTAGTTCGACCACAAAATCCACCCTCATATCCCATTTGACGTCGTGCTAGCCATGACGACAAGGCATTAACATCAATTAAAGTAACACTGTCTAATATCCGAAGAGCTGCCAATGAACAGAAGGTATATCCGCCATGTGCCTCGTTGAATGGCTCGGCACCAAACCCTCCCTCGAATGTTTGACATGATGCTATATATCGTGAGATTGCAGGAGATAATAGTGGATTGTTTTGGTCATTATTGTTGAGTAACCCTAACAAGTAACAAGGTGCCAATAAACAATATGATGCCCGGACATCAATTTCACCATCATGTTGCATACGGAATGCAATCCGTTTTCCTTCTTCTTCTTCCTCATCATCTGTTTCTGCAACAATCGATTCACGCAATGTTAAAAAGAAGGCATACATTTGCAATCGTTTACTTTTCAATACATTTAATGCCAATTGACCAGCTTGATAATATGGATGACTTGACGATTGCTGTTGTAATCCTAAACTAGCAACGATACTTAATGATAATACTGCCGCATAGGATGTTGCACAATGTGGTATTTGTTGATTACCACCTCCGAATCCTCCTCCTACAATTGTTATCTTCTTTTCTGATGATGTATCTTCTTCAGTTTGCTGCTGTTGCTCATCAAACAATTGCTTCAATCTAACATCAGTAACAGCATCTTCAATACTAAAGTCTAATGTAACATCAGCCCAACAATATTCAAGAGTTGACACAATCCTTTGTAACAAATCTGCCTTTTGTAACACTTCTACTTCTTTCAATGCCTCATCATTCATCTTCAAGCCTCCTCCTTCTTCCCCATTGCTACTACCACTTTCAGAAGCAGTAGTATCAAAGTAACCCATTAAATCCAATGAATGTAAACACCAATATACCATCCAGGTATGACTAGCATCTAAACTTACAAAACCTCGTGATAATGGATTTGTTAATGCCTTTAATAAGTAGGATATGTGTGCTTTACGTATCAGTCGGATGGCGTATGGATCAAATGTTGATGATGAAGTCTCTTGCGTTGTTGATTTGTTGCTGATACTTCCATTGTCAGTGGTAGATGATTCATTGTCATTTAGCAATTCAATCTTTGGTCTTTCCTCTTCATCATCTTCTGTCTCTACACCCAACAACTTGGAAGCCTTACCCCTCCTTCCTGTACCATCATCATGATCATTAGGCAACGGAGGTAGTAATCCAGTATGACGTAAATGATCCAACTGTCCTTTATTCAATGAAGGTAAATCAATAAAGAAGGGTTTGCATTCCAATTCGGTTGCAGTTTGTAAGTCTGTTGTTTGTGTATCTATTATATGTTTTGATTTTGTTGTTGGGAAGGTGTATGAGCTGCTGCTGTTGTTACTGTTGTTGTTGTTATTATCATCAGTAGTACTAGTAGTAATGCTGCTAGTTGTGCTATTGTTGTTCATAGTTTAATAAGATATATGAGTATGAAGAGATAGATGACTCAATTATTTCTGATAGAGAGTAGTGACCGACTTTTGACCTAAATATGCCTATCTTAGACGTCCGTTTTGGACAATTCCAAGCACACGATCCTTTCCTATGGCTCTCTGACAATGCATTTATTGATTTCCATGGTCCCCTTCATATCGGCGGCGTAGTAAAGCAATTGTTTGAACCTTACTAGGATATTGGAAAAAATATCTTTTCTACTATTCATTGAAGATAATTGGGAGTCTTTTATAAACTAAATGGGAAATTATTGATGATGATTGATATCTAATCTTATTGAGAGAGAGGAGATATTGTTCGTATAATTATCATGATTTACAAGGTGTTGGTAGATAGAGGTATTAGATAGTAAGAAGCCTGTAGCTGCCGCGTAACAATTATTATTAGTTCCCTCAATAGCAATAAATCCAGCTAGCCAGGTTTATACACATAATCTAATTCAACAGCATCTATTACTCCGGGTCAATTGTATGGGTAGTTTTTATTAAGAATGAGTGATAACAAATCTACTAATATCGATGGCGATGAAGATGGAGATGCACAGTATATAATTAACGCTTTATTTGACTTGTGTTTATCAGATGAACTTTCAATAACCACACTACGCGAAACAATGAAGCCCTTACATCCTGACAATGCACAATGTGATTATAAACGTGATCCAGAGAAAACTTTATTCGTCTTCCATCATGCCTGTATGAACAAGAATGTGACAGTTGAGATTATCGAATTCCTTTTGAATAATAGTATTATATGTTTCTCTGATGCGGCACAAGTATTGTGTACAGAATTCTCTCCTTATCAAGGCGATGATTGGCTATCAAACAAGGCATATCCACTAAATATAGCGTGTTATAATGAGGATTGCCCTAGTGAAGTGATACGATTTCTAATTGAGCTGTATCCACCGGCGCTTAGACAGTCAAGAAATAGGAAGGTTGATATAGATACAATCACGATGATGATTGAGGCGTATCCGCAATCATTGCAGATAATGGTGACAGATGAAGATGACGAAGAGGTGCCGTGTTATCCTATTCATGCACTTCTCTCCAACGAAAGTACCGACAATCTACAAGATATTCTAGCATTTGTGATTGAGTTGGAAGGGATTTATGTACACACGTTGGATTTATATGACAGAACAATGCTTCATTTAGCTTGTGAAAACAAAAACGTTACGCTCGAGTTGTTCAAGTTTATATTCAACATATGGCCAGAGGCAATTCGATTGGCGGGAGATTCTCCTCGAGGGTGTACTCCTTTAAAACATCTCTGTTCGAATCATGATTCAAACCAAACTACTTCCCTTGATATTCTACAATACATGATTGGTATTGATCCTTCTTTGCCAATGGAGAGGGACATAGGTGGTTATCTACCCCTTCATTCCGCAGTTTCAGGGATGCCAATAGATTTCTGCAAAGTTCTAATCAATGCATATCCAGAATCAGTGCGAATTGCATCAAACCGCGGTGGGTTGCCAGTTCACAATGCATGTAGTAATGGTAATAGAGATGCTTCTGAACTAATTCAGTATATGTTGGAACTATATCCTGAAAGTATCAATTCTCGAGATGATGAGGGGCGGTTACCTATTCACTGCGTAGCTAGGCACGGCAGGGTTGATATCATTGAATCACTATTGAAACATGATCCTGACATGGTATCGAAAAAGACTACTGACAGCAAAAGGCAATTACCATTGCATATAGCTTGTCGATATTGCAAGCAACCAGAGGCAATTCAAGTGTTATACGATGCCTTTCCGGAGGCTGCTTTGGTTTTTGATGCAGATAGGAAGATCCCAAGCCTTCTTGTAAAGAAGAGCAGATCAAAAGTGCTTAAGTTCTTTCGTGATCAATATGATTATGTTAAGATATTGAAAGATGTGGATATTATGCACTCACCAGACAAGAATGGCTGGTTGCCACTTCACCATGCATTGAAGAATAATGTATCTCTTGGAACTATCAAGCTGCTGGTTGATAAAGCTTTAGTCTCTATACGGGCAGCTGACGATAAACTGGCATTTCCAATACATATCGCTTGTGAATTTAGTTCGATTCAAGTTGTCAAGTTCTTAGTTGAGTATGATGGCATCCCAACGAGTCATTTGGATTTAAACAAAGATTCTATTCTTCACTATGCATGCCGTGGGGGCAACTGTGAAGTAGTGAAGTACTTGATAACAAATCATGCCTCCTTAGTGTCATCAGCAGAGGTGAATGGCAATGGTGAGCTGCCGATTCACTTGTTGTGTGAGGCGGGGAAAGATGAAGTCGACTGTAATAGTGCAAAGTATATAGAAACTATCTGGCTAATGCTCCTGTCTAATCCAGAAGCAGTAATGAGCTGATTTTGATAGATGAACCATGTAAGAAGGTACTCAAAGTCCTAACCTATTCTTCTGCTTGGCTGATAAGCTAATGCCCAAAAGTAGGATGAGCAGTTGCAGGACCTCTAACACCTAATCTAAAATCTATATCATATCATAGTCAAGAATTAGCTGCCCAATATAAGCTCCAGCCTTCTACAAATCCTGGATAGCTAGTTGATACGAGAACATATCATTCAGTATATATTGTTCCATAAAGATGTATAAAAGCACTTGATCTTTATCTTATCACTTCCACAGCACTTTATAATACCCCCAAAATCAGTCCTTCGTCGTATCTTTCTTTTCTCTATGCACTAAATTTGGGTCCACTTTCCTCCAACAACTTCTCCTCACTCCCCTCCTCCTTCTTTTTATCCCCATCTTCAACATCATCTCCTCCTCCATAAACATTCGTTTGTACATCCGTAATAGCATCCATTAGCACTTGACGTTTTTCTAAATAATACTTATCTTCATTATCCATACGTTTTTGATATTCTTCTTCAATAAGCTTGTCGGCTGCATTCTTTTCTTCCTCGAGTATGGCTAATCGTTGCATTACCAAAGATACTATGTGTGGGGTATCGAACAAAATGTGAGAGATGTGAGAAAACAGAATGATATATCCATACGAGAAGATACACAACTTAAACAATTCAACACAAGATATATGCACATAAATATATAAAACTTACACGGACTAAGTTCATCTTCATTATCCATAACCTGCTTATTCCATTCATCAGCTGATAACTGAGATTGGAATCTATTCCTCTCAAAAGCAGATAATGCCGGATCTGTTTCTGGTTGTTGTTGATTCAATACCTCGGATGCTATATCCTCTTCTGAGGCATTGAACCAATCTGGCTCATCATCGTCGTCACCGTCATCATCATCACTTGAACTACTACCACTGCCACCAGTCAATCGATCTAACCGTTCAGCACGTAACCTCTCCTCCTCCGTTAAATCCACGGCATCTAACATATCTAAGTCTGGATACTCATCTGATTCACTTGGTACATTAATTTCTTCCATCGGTAATTCCTCTTCAGGTTCAATAACAACCTTCTTCTTCTTCCGACGTACCAATCTACGTTTCTTCTTAATTGTTGTACCCTCCTCAATTTTTACCGTGGTACCATCTGATGCCACAGCCGTACCTACACCACCCACTGCCACAGCAGCACTACTCTCAGCAGCGGCAGCGGCAACATTATCACTAAAACTACCACTCTCAAAAACATCACCACCTTCATTCGTATTAATACTCCGTCTAAAACTAAATGCATCATTTAATTCCGATTGTGCTTTCCTTAATTCTGTTAATTCCAATTGATTCTCCATAGTACCCTCGAAGGATTTAGCAGCCTCGGCACCTAACGTTCGAAAATTTTGTATAAATTTACCAATCTCTTTCACTAATTTATAGAGGTCGGATGGTCCTAGTACAAAGTATCCTACTAGGAGTGAGACTGCTATTTCCGGTGCGCCCACGCCTAGTATGCCACCATCGGAACCTAATATGTTTAATGATGTTGATGATTGTTTATGATGTAGTTTTGGTTGAAATGTTCTTTGTTGTTGTATTGGATTATGGTGTATTGTTGATGATTGATGACGTATGTTGCCATCATTTATTATTGATCTTTGTATCGTTGTGGGGGAGAAAGCTGTGCATGATGATATTACCATAGCGAGCAGTATTATAAATACTGACACCATTGGTATTCTTCTAGCTCTTATTCTTTTCATTGTTGTTATTGTCTTCATCCTATTCAAAGCATTGCAATGCAATCATAATACGAGGTTGAAGTGATGAGTGATGAATGGAGGGGGAGACAAAGTTTTCATCATTGGAAACTCCTACGGGGAGAATACCTAGAAAAGGTATCCTTTTTCTCCAGGTCACATGAATTGCTCAGGTATCCAGAAGACTCCCAATTACAATAAAGTGAAAAATGCCGACTTATACATTAAATATAGGTCGCAAAAATGAAAAAATGGAAAAAGTGGCCGGCTATTCCTTTCGAGGACTAAGTCCTGGAAAGGAATAGCCGGCCACTTTTTTGAGTTTTTATTTTCCGGAAGCTATATTTAATGTATAAGTTGGCCATTTTACGGGACCCAGGAGGGACTCATTGAGCAATTCATGTGTACGGCGCAGTGGTTCATTTGATATGAAGTCGTATTAGGCCTTTGGGATTAGTGCGCATTTTCAGAGCGTATCGTCTATTATTTGCAATATTCGATATAGCAATCATGGTACGCTCCCTTATAGCCCTGATATGTATCTTAATAAAGCTGAACATGTGTTCTTCTTTCATGACTGCTCAAACTACGACACAAAATTTATTGGTGCGTAATAACTTTTCTTCTTCCAATTTTAATGACGGTGATGATGATGATGGTATTGCAATTCAACAACAGCAGGAAGATAGAGTTGATGGACGGAGAAACTTTATATCATTTGCATTAGCAAATAGTCTGGCTACCATAGCTAATGCCGAGAGTGCTAATGCTGAAGATGAGATAAATAATACAGATGGTAAAAAGAATGGAAGGGAAAGCTCAACCTTGTTACGAAATGTAGTTGGCGGAACAGCCGTGGCAGTTATTATTAAGGATGTTACATCTCAATCATATTCATTAGATAGTGTTGATGGGATTGATAAGCGTGATTGTTCCTTGTGTAAAGAAGAGGAGGAGAAAACCAAATGATGTGTCTTTTGCGGATATATCTACACAACTATTTATTCAGATAAATGTAACTCATTACTCATTTTCAACTGTCTCTGTGTTTCCCTATTGATATTAAAAACACGAAAGTATATTGAAAGAACTTCATTTGATAGGTTTATATTGTACAATAGTTATCAAAATCAAAGTAATGATGAAGATAGAAGTATTGGTGATGTGGTTAAAAACTTGCATGGGGGCAAATACCAGTTCTCGGATACACAATACCTTGCCGGTAATAGTTTGATAGGTCAAGAATTTGCAGAGAGTTTATACTCATCGGGAGGGGTAGATGAATCAAATGTAGATGAAGACGAGGAGTGCCAAAAGTGGGTATTGAGATTACAAGATCCGACAGAGCAAAGTACAAAGCCTACATCTGGTACTCTCATGTTTGATGAACAGCACACATCTCACAGTATTACGATAAAGAATGATGAACGATCATGGGAGAAGTACTATGCATATATCCTATCAACAAGTAGTAGTCATATTGATGTTTGTCCATTTAGAATAATATCCCAAACGACAGGAGTGTTAGCGCCAAGAGGAGGTGCATCGAATCTTTGTGGTGACGAGTCAACATATCTAGACAATGCAATAATATCTATAGAGTGGAGGATTGGAAGCAGTGGTGATAGTGGCATAGCTGCTAATGATTGGTTATTGGTTGTTGGGACCGAGGCTGAAGTTTGGAGATATCGTTTGACGGTGGTTTAGTGGAGTGAGGCAGAGTTTGAGTGAAAGTCATTTACTTAACAATAGACTTCCACCACAGATTTCGTCCTTCGGCAATAGCAGTTGCCACTTCGGCACCACAGTCACAGAAGAACGACGATTTACGTGAGTATCCAACGTCATGACCCTTATGGCAAACTCGGGCACATAACGAACAACATCCCTGATGAATATATAAGAAGAAAGGACAATTGAGAATACATGAAACATGAACAATAGCCGCCTGAGGATGCTACATACCTTATCCCACAGCAGTCCACAAGTGTAACAATTATACCAATGCTGTTCCATAAACCCCTCACCCGTTTCAACAAAGCTGCAAGTTCTTGGAATTTGCTCGCCACTTTTCAGTGTTACCATCGAACTATTACTGTTTTGATTTAGACCAGCTCTCTTAGCATTCTCAGCCTGTTCTAAGCTAATAGCAATAGGCTTCGACACCATTTGTCGAATCTCACCACACGTCATGTCTTCGTTCTCAACTGTGAGTGTTTTGCCGGTAATTATCACGGGAGCATTCGAATTATGACTTCTTGAGTAAGCCATTTCTATATCATAGCAGTTTTGCAAAGATCTACATCCATCTCTCCCCCGAGAGTGTACCTCCTCTCAGTTATTGGGAACGTAAGACATGAATCACATTGATAGGTGATGGTTCCTGACACAGTTGGAATAGATTCTTTATCGGCACTTGTATCATCACCACTTTCATCGCTGCTATCACCACCATTACTTCCGATGACACTTGATATAGCCGAACAGCATGATTTTGTAATCTCTGGCGAATCAATCACTAGATACTCTGCGCTAGTTTGTACATTGGATGTTCCAACCAATGACAAGTCGCCACCGGCCAAGGAAGTACGTGTCTCATGAGTCTCCACTGCATAGCCGTTTTCCCCATGTTGGGTTCTGATTGCCGGTGGGTTCTACACATGGGGCAAAGAGCAAAGAGACATCATGCACAGGAGTGTGATAGAGTCTAAGATGAGAAGCCTGATGATACAATATGACTGATTAGGGTTCCATATGCACAAACGACTCATAAGCTAACCCAACAAGATCGCAAATGACTACTTGGGCTGTGTCACAAAATCTTGTCATAATGAGAACACTGTGGATCCCAAGATAATCTCAGCTGTGATTGATGAGTTCATAAAACATCTATACAACTACTACTACACTTCTTACTCCAACAACTACTATATCCAATTTAATCATGAAGTTTATCTCTACGGTGGCTATTATACTCTTCGTCTCAACTACTGCCTCTGGTCAAGACACTTCGGGCCCTTGTGATGATGGTAAGTAATCATGACTTCTGTTGACACATTATTGCATCTAATGCTTTCGACTCTCTTTAGAATGGGATGCTCTAGATGATTGTATTTATTCTATCCCAGCTTGTAACAGTGAGTACTGTGATATAATGTGACGTCGATGCTCACATGATATGAATAATTCTCACATGTCAAGTGGATACAAGCCTGCTATAACAATGCTAATGATGCATTTGATAGTGGTGGAAATTGCCAATCTTGGTGTACTGCAACAGACAATTGTGAACTAGGTCCATGCTCGACACTTGATTGCACAGCAGAGGATGCTGCATTAGAGCTTTGCTTTGATCAAAATGAGCCTACACGCCGAAAGAAGCGCCATCGACGAATGCAAACTGATGATAATGCTGACTGTGTATGTGGTGATTCGTAAACACATCCAGCCTTTTTTGTATATGTGCAAGTATACCTTATTTAAAATAAAACCTCGGTTAGGTTGATACCTCTTGAAAGTTACAAAGACTATCATCTCACTTGAGGTGAGAGTATCTAATGGATAGGAAGGCATCACAAACGCTGTTGATATGATCATGATTGCTCTGCTCTTTGTCATACTTTGTGTCGTGCGGTGTTTTGCCTCCTTCTTTTGTATGTCTTGCTAATCGACGACGCAGCTCACATGCTATAGCCAAGTAAAAGTCAACTGTCTGAATCTCAGATCGGATTAAGATTGAACAGTACTGATCCTCAGGTGACAACTTTTCATTAGCGTTGCCGTTTTTGCCCTGGTCTACCAAAGGGTTACGCTCTAATCCAGCTCGAACACTCTGTAAAGTCTCTGTCAATGCATCAATGGCATGAATATCACTTGATATTGAAGACTGAGTAGATGATGAGCTAACTTTCATATCATTTGAGCTGTTATTTGATGGATTGTAAAGATAATCATCAAAGTCATCGTCTTCGTTGTCCTCATCATCTTCCTCGTCTTCAAACTGTTCATTATCACAGGCATCAAGAAAGGCGTCTAGTCCTCCGTCACCTTCTTCCTGATCTTCCATATTTTCTTCTTCAGCATGTTGTCTGCCGGTATCCCCTCTTGATGCATCAGTATCACGGCACAACTCCAATGCCTTAACGAAGGGTCCATAAGAATAAGATTTTGGTCCTCGTTGTAATCCAATTCGAGGTTGATTTGGTTTTATCTCAAGCTCTAGGATATCATTACAGGATCCTTGATGTATCATGAAATCAATATATAGAAATAACGTTAGGAATGATTGGCAGATAATGCACATGTCTGATAAAAGTAGACTCACCATCAGGCTCGATATTGTTTGGGATACAAAATCCATATCTGCCAAGTAGAGCTGCATTTCCCTTCGAGCCATAAGTCATGTACAATATTGATCCTGAGGTAAGAGAGTGTGCCGTGCTAACTTGTACTCCTCCACTACCGTCAGTTGTCATCCGCTGTCTCTTGGTTTGTGGTTTGCTACCATCAACATCATCATCTTTAGCATCATTATCCTTGTTAACATATCTCTCATAACGAACATCTGGGCCATTTCGTTCAGTTGGTGTCTCCATCATCTTCTTTGTATCAACATCTATTCCTGAACTCTCTGCATGACAACGTTTGTGGTTAAGTAAATCTAACATTGGTATGAGTGCATCAACATTATCATACCCCAATCCTGCAAATCCTCGTGACGTTAATACCGCCATCATTCTATCATATAAGTCAAATGATGGGAAGATGTTTTGTGTATCCTCTTCATCAGAATGCTGCTGATGCTTATCCATCCATGCCTGCTTAACAAGTTCATACTCTCTTTTAATACCATTCTTCTCTTTAAGAGCACGATTGTATAATGATGTACCCTGTAGACGATGCTTTATTGTTTCAGTTGACCATTGTCGTGGTAGATGACATTGATATGTTGATTTTGATGATGGTAAAGTATTCAGATAAGGTGCATAGAAATGCCAAGGTGTAGATGACATATAATCATCTGTACTATCTTGACTACTACTTTTATCCAATTGCTGTTTCAAATATGCAAGATATAATGCCAGTATCACATCTTGTGAATCATTATAGAAACCAGATTCGCTTCCATTTATATCATTTCTCTTGTTAGTAGTTGCAGCATCACCTTTCTTCTCATGTAAAGCATCTTCATCATTATTAGTTTGCAATGAATGTACTACTTCAAATAATAGATTACCAAATATATCATCTCTTTCGACGGTATGTAATGTTAGTAAACACGAATCTGGTATTTTTAGAAGAGTAGTTGCTGCATCATAATAACTTGTCTTTGTTGTCTTATTGCCATCATCTTTTTTTATACATGAAGAGCTGTTGTTTTTGAGATATACCTGACGATTAATCTCATCATATTGCAAATTTGGATGCACATATCCCCTGCGACATACATACATAACACAAGTAAAGAGAGTGAGTCCAACATTATTTAGAGAAGTAGATAATAACTCATCATCAGCACATCACACATCATGTGATCATTTTTTTCTTACCCATTACTTTCGATCCATTTTACTGCTGCACTCCAAATAGTACTCATTGTTTTTCATTAGATGATAATAAGAAAGGAGTATTAAAACAACTTAGTATTGTATATTATTGCAATTTGCAACTATTGCAATCATGGCAAGTTGATGATACTAATGGCCGGGGCGGGAGGATACTTAGTAGCGGTATCTTAAAGACGTAATGAGAGTCAAAGAAGAGTGGCGATGTGGTGCCGTAGTGCATGACTGCTAGTATACTCATATGGTACAATATTGTATTGCAATAAGAGACAAACTTATAATAGCACTCCACTAGTGCATGACTGCTACTCATATTGTATTGCAATAAGCAATAGTACCAAACAAATATATAAGAACCATGCTATCCACTACAGCAGCTAGATCAATTCTTTCTCGTGCCGCGGTAAAAGCCGTCGGCCGAACAACAACAACCAAGAAGTACAGTACTGCAACAACAACATCATCAATCCAAAGTTTACTATCGAATCAAAAGCATCTTCAACAATGTATACCGTCTTCATCACTACTAACCAGTATTAACTTCTCAACAGCAGCGGTTGATCAACAAGAACAAAAGCCAAATGATATACTAAATGAAACACTCGAAAAGGCACGCCTATACGAACAACGCTCCGAACTTATCCGTCGTATTAAATCAGATTTAATCGAGGCTGATGTGAACAAGGATGGGAGATTAGATTCAGATGAATTAAAGTTAATACTAAAAAAATATTCAGATACCTTTACCGATGCGGAGATTAATGAATTGGGTGAATTGTTCTATCTTGGTAAGGGTGGTGAGAGTATTAGTCATGAGAGGTAATGTTGTTGTGTTTGTGTATAAGGTATTAGGTATACCTTTGTATAATATCTCTAGTGCTTATATTAGGTTGGGTATACCTTTGTACATCTCTCATGCTTATATTACATCCTTTTCAATCTCTCATAATCATATTGAACTTTAAAGATTTCTCAAGGCTGTTTCGTCTGCTTATCCAGGAGCAAGCGGAGTGGGGAATAATGACGACAATACTGGATTGAAACATCGACGAGATAGTAAAGAACCACATCCATTAGGCCTGGGAAACTGTCAAGTTGAATATATGGGTGGTCATTCTCGTGTATATACACCTAACGAACTTGATATCAAACTGACACATGTGCCGCCTGTTACATTTACCGATAAGTTGGCACATTTCGCAGTGAAAGTTGTCCGTGTTTGCTTTGATACTGTCAGTTTATGGAAGGTTGGTGAGATAACACAGAATAAAGTCTTTCGTCGTGTCATCTTTTTAGAAACCGTAGCTGGTATACCAGGGTTTGTGGCTGCAATGGTTAGGCATTTCAAATCGCTTCGTACTTTCCAGGAAAGTCCGCGTTTGTATTGTTTGTATCTTGTGAATTCATGTTGCTCAATATGATGACTTGGGATTTGGCCGCTTCATTCGACCTTAGTTTACTTTTATTCGTCAGACTTTGCAAACCACATCTAATGAAGCTCTCTTCTTCTCCCTCTCAGAGAGACGGTGGCATGATGCAAATGTTTTTGGATGAGGCGAATAATGAGCGTATGCATTTGTTGACTTTTGTTCGAATGAAGAATCCAGGTTACATTGCACGAGCTTGTGTTCTTGTATCTCAGTGTGTTGTCGGAGCTGGCTTCTTCATCGCATACAACATCAGTCCCGACTTGTGTCATAGGTTCGTTGGTTATATTGAAGAGGAGGCATGCCACACTTATACAGACATCATTAAATGTGTCGAAGAAGCTCCTGAAGGCAATGAGATGGCTGAGTGGCGAACTGAGATTGCGCCAGCCATTGCAAGAGGATATTGGAGATTGGGTGAAAAGGGGACAGTGCTTGATATGTTGTATGCTGTCAGAGCTGACGAGGCCGAGCATCGTGATGTAAACCACACCTGTTCTGGTTTCAAAGAGGGACAGCTAAATCCATTGTATAATCCTCAAGGTAAGCAGACTTGAATTGTGCATAGACCTCTGACACCAATTATGAATGTATACTCACGCTTTGCAATTCCTCTTACAATAATAAACAGAGAAATTCGATGAAATGCTATTGCAGTATGCCAAAACCATTATGAAGAAACCATCTGTCTGAGTGAGTATCTCTGATGAGGAAAATGAATGTAGAACAATAAATATTGTAAATAATCAATGTCAAAGATCTGCCTATCATTGATACCCTAGATTCTATATAGTATGAGTATATCGTCGTGAAAGGTACCAGGACAGCCACCACCAAGGAATAGTGGATTGTAGTGCAACGAAACTAATAGATATGTAGAAGTGGTCGATCGACAGTAGAAATTTAGGGTATCCTTCAACTTTTGGAATCAATACTGAATGATATACATACTCCCGTATCACCAACTATAGAAAAGGTATATGAGAGGTGCATCAGCCTATACTTTCAGGGCATTAGAGTGATATCAGGCCATAGAGATGTAGGCTAGCAAATATACTGATGGATTGGCATTGCCTGGGTACCTAACAAGTTAATAAACACTTGCTGCACCTTTGTAGAGGTGCTGGTTGCACTTTTACAGCCATGTGTAGGCCGA